>PDWJ01005590.1_pt1 | contig 10247 bp, 8 predicted proteins | sample 1430881 | NCBI WGS metagenome assembly PDWJ01 (sample SAMN01162460, study PRJNA174530) | Oral metagenome, whole genome shotgun sequencing project. | biome: Marine environment; feature: Marine mammal; material: Swab sample of the gingival sulcus; isolation source: swab sample of gingival sulcus... | reverse complement strand
TGGGTGTAAAATTTTAGTGTTATTTTTTTTCTTATTCAACTCAAAGATAATACTTTACACCCAATTTTACTATTTTAATGATGAATTTTTCGGGTTAAGGTTTTGTTTCCGTTTTTTTTGCAAAATTATGAGCAGCAAAAACAGACCATGTCTGGGATAAATTCGAGACATAAGACGAAATAATTAAGATTTAAAGTTCTGCTTTGATTATAAACACAAGAAAATTGTTGAATGACGAATACAATGAAATTGTTTGCCGTAGCCGGAAAGCCGATCATGCACAGTAAGAGTCCCCAAATTCACAATGCCGCGTTGAATCATGTCGGCATTAAGGGTTATTACACCAGAATGGCAGCTTCCTCTGCGAAAGAAGTGATGGCGTTGGCAAAAAAGTTGAATATTGACGGATTAAATATTACGGCACCCTTTAAGGATAAGATTGTTGAATATCTTGATGCTTTAGACCCCGTTGCCGGAATCATAGGGGGGGTGAATACAATCGTTCGCGAAGGTGAAATATACAAAGGCTACAATACGGATTATATTGGTGTACGCAATTCATTAAAAAGAACCAATGTCGAACTCAAAAATTCGAGTTGTCTTGTTTTAGGAACAGGGTTAGCAGCGAAAGCTGCCGTTTATGCATTGAAAGAAGAAGGTGCTGAAGTTACGATTTGTGGGAGACACAAGATGAAAACGGCAACGATAGCAAGTGAACTTGTTTGCAAAATGGGGCACTTCGATAAACTTTCAACCCTAATCGGCAATCATCAAATTATTGTTAATACCATTCCCGATAATCCTGAAATATTCAAGGACGGTGATTTTAATGCGAATCACCTCTTGATGGATGCAAACTATAAAAACTCCGCTTTGGAAGCAATTGCAAAGCAAACAGGAGCGCAATTTGTTTCGGGCGAGTCATGGCTTTTGCATCAGGCAATACCTGCCTTCAAATTGTTTACCGGGAAAGATGTAGATGAAACTGTTTTTTTTCAAGCATTGAATGAAGAGAGGGCTTCCAAAAAACTTCTTTCGCTTACTTGTTATTTGGATGATTTAAAAAATAAATTGAATGGGGTCTTGGCTCAAAAGTTTGATGTTCAGTTGATTTATTTTGATAAAATGATTGAAGAAAAATATAAGAGCAGCATTGATGATATGATAAAAGAGAAAGGGATAGGCTTTTTGCAGAGGGCAGAACAAGAAATGTTGACAACACTCGATGCTTCAAGGAAGGCGTTTTTACCTTTGAATGTCTCATTGCTGAAGTCCGAAACATTGCGACCTGTTTTACGCGAAAAGGTTTTTAATATTTTCCTGATGATGAGTCCGGATGTGATGTTGGATCGTTTGGATGGAGAGGGAAAGTCGATGCTAAGGAATGATTCTCCCGATGATTTACTGATGATGTATTTGGGTGTGTTTGATGAAATGTTGGCAAGTGCTGATTTGATTATTGATGCAGATCACCGAAATTTGCCTGAAATTATAACGAATCTTTATGAAGAAATTCATTCGTCCGGGATATTTGGATAAGCAACTGCGAGCACCGGCTTCAAAGAGTTATATGCAGCGAGCGATCGTTTTGGCAGGATTGAGTGAGGGAAAAACCATTATTCGTAATCTTGCTCCGAGCGAGGATTGTGATGCTGCCATGCGAGCAGTCGAGCTTTTGGGAGCAAAAGTTGAAGTGTTTTCAAATGAAATTCATATTGATGGGGCATTGACTTTTAATTGTGAAAAGTTGAATGTTGGCGAATCAGGTTTAGGGATGCGAATGTTTGGGGCTATTCTTGGCTTGAACCCCAAAGCCGTTCTTTTATCGGGAATGGGCTCTTTGCTAGATAGAACGATGGAACCTTTAGTAGCATCGTTAAGAGCTTTAGGAGTTAAGGTTGAAACCAAGGATAATCATGCGCCGCTCCTCATTCAAGGCCCTTATCGGGAGCACGATGTTGAAATTGATGGGTCGATTAGTTCTCAGGTTCTTACAGGCTTGTTGATGGCTTTGCCGGCACAGGAAAAGGATGTTCGTATTCGGGTGAAGAACCTGAAAAGCAAGCCATACATTGCGATGACCATTTCTTTGATGAAGGCTTTTGGCTTGGAGGTGGAGAATAGAGATTATAAAGAGTTTTATATAAAAGGAGGTCAAAAGTATGTGTCGAACACCATAACGGTTGAAGGTGATTGGAGCAGTGCCGCATTCTTGGCTGTTGCCGGAGCAATAAATGGAAATGTTAGAATAAGTGCTTTGAATTTTGATTCGGAGCAGGCGGATGTGGCGATTGTTAAAGTGTTGGAGCAGGCGGCTGTTGATTACCATCAGGAAGGGGATGTTTTGAGAGTGAAAAAATCGAAGATTAAGGCTTTTGACTTTGATGCAAGTGATTGTCCCGATTTGTTTCCGCCTTTGGTGTGTTTGGCAGCTAATGCCGATAAGCCGAGTACAATATTCGGCGTGTCCCGACTTAGGCATAAGGAATCGAATCGTGGAGAAGTGCTACAGAAAGAGTTTGGAAAATTGGGCGTGAGGATTGACTTGGTTGATGATGCAATGATTGTGTATCCCGGAAAAATAAAAGGAGCTGTGCTTTATGCGCACAACGATCATCGAGTAGCTATGGCGTTAGCACTTGCAGGACTGGTGTCTGATGAAGGTGTGTGGATTGAAGGGGCAGAGTGTGTTGCAAAATCGTACAAGCACTTTTTTGACGATATAGAAGTAGTAAGTGATTAAAAGCTTAGAGCGTATGAATCAATTTGGCAGTTTATTTAAAATAAGCATATTTGGCGAATCGCATGGCGCAGGGTTGGGAGTTGTTATTGATGGTTGTCCACCCGGAATAGCGATTGATCTTGATGATTTTACCGAGGATTTACAACGAAGAAAGAGCGGTGCGAAAGGTACAACACCGAGGATAGAAAAGGATGAACCACAAATTGTAAGTGGTGTGTTTAACGGGGTTAGCACCGGAGCTCCCATTTGCATTATGTTCAAAAATACAAATACCCGACATAAGGATTACCGAAAAATAAAAGACATTCCTCGCCCCGGGCATGCAGATTTTGTAGCGTCTGTGAAATATCGAGGGTATAATGATTATCGTGGTGGCGGACATTTTTCCGGACGATTGACTTTGCCGCTTGTTGCTGCTGGTGTTATTGCAAAAAAAATTATTCCTACAATTAAACCGGAAGCACGGCTTATTGAAGCAGGGGGCGATACCAATATTTCCAAAGCCCTTGATTTGGCAATCCAGAAAGGAGAATCTATTGGTGGTGTTGTGGAATGTCGAGCAAGCGGAATACCCGTAGGCTTGGGAGAACCATTTTTTGATTCGGTGGAATCGCTGATTAGTCATATCGTGTTTGCAATACCTGCAATTAAAGGTATTGAGTTCGGAAGTGGTTTTCAATCAGCTTCGATGTATGGCTCAGAGCATAATGATGTGCTTATTGATGAAACAGGGAAAACCGCAAGCAATCATGCCGGAGGTATTAACGGGGGAATCACAAACGGTAATGAGTTGGTTTTTCGTGTTGCCGTAAAACCGACATCAAGCATTCCCAAGGCACAACAAACCATGAACTTGAAGCAAAAACAACTTGATGAGTTGAAAGTGGAGGGGCGGCACGACAGCTGCATCGCATTGCGTGTTCCTCCGGTTCTTGAAGCCGTTACGGCAATTGTATTGGCTGATTTATTGTTGATAAGTAGAGCACAAGGCTAAAAAGGATTGAAAAGATTGTTTTTTTTAACCATCTTAAAACTAAGGAATAAAATAAAAATTGGTAGGGGAGTTGATATTAAAAATAAAGTTCTATATTTGTAGCCCTTAAATAATGTATAAAAATAAAAATTTTAATTATGTATTACACAACCGAAGTTAAGAAGGAAATTTTTAAGAAATTCGGTAAGAATGAGAACGATACAGGTACTCCGGAAGTACAGATCGCTATCTTCACATTCAAGATTAGTCACCTTACCGAACATTTAAAGAAAAATAAAAAAGACAATGTGACACGCCGTTCACTTGTTAAGATGGTAGGTAAGAGACGTAGTTTGCTTGATTATCTCAAGAAAAATGATATTGAGCGATACAGAAAAGTGATTAAGGAATTAGGATTGAGAAAATAATAATCTTCCAAAATCCATAAGAAAAAAGGCAATTTGGTTAATTGCCTTTTTTCGTATTTTTATACACTCAGTATTAAAAACAGAATAGATCAATTATGTCAAAACTAGGAACGACAAAAACATTTGACCTCGGAGACGGTCGAACAATTTCGATAGAAACAGGAAAATTAGCGAAGCAAGCAGATGGTAGTGTAGTAATAAGAATGGGAGACACCATGTTGTTAGCAACTGTAGTTTCTAAGAAAAGTGCAGCTGACAATGTGGATTTCATGCCATTGTCTGTCGATTATCAAGAAAAGTATGCAGCTGCAGGACGCTTTCCCGGAGGTTTTTTTAAGCGTGAAGCCCGCCCCTCAGAGCAAGAAATATTGACTTCCCGTCTTGTTGATAGAGCATTAAGACCTTTGTTCCCGGATGATTACCACGCTGAAACACAGGTGTTAATCAGCCTTATTTCTGCCGGTGAAGATACCGCCCCGGATGCCCTTGCGGCATTGGCAGCTTCTTCAGCATTGGCAGTGTCTGATATTCCTTTCAATGGACCAATATCAGAAGTTCGTGTTGCTTTGATCGATGAAGAACTTGTTATTAACCCTCCATTATCTAAGATTGCAGATGCGGAGCTCGACCTTATCGTTGCAGCATCTATGGATAATATTATGATGGTGGAAGGTGAAATGCTTGAAGTATCGGAGCAAGTGATGATGAATGCCCTTCGTTTTGCACACGAAGCCATTAAAATTCAATGTCGTGCACAGCTCGAATTGGCGGAAGAATTAAATGCCCAAGTAAAAAGAGAATATTGCCACGAAGAGCATGACGAAGAATTAAAAGAAAAAATTTGGGAAGCTACTTATGATAAAGTCTTGGCTGTTGCACGTAAGGCAAATCCAAACAAACATCAGCGTAGTGAAGATTTTGAAGCTGTCTTGGAAGCATTTGTTGCTTCGATGGATGAAGAAGAAGCTGCAGAAAAATCATTCCTTATAAAAAAATATTTCCATGACGTTCATAAAAAAGCCGTACGAGATATGGTTCTTGAAGACAGAGTTCGTTTAGATGGTCGTCAGTTGGATGAAATTCGCCCAATATGGTCAGAGATTGATTACCTTCCATCGGCACACGGTTCTGCGATTTTTACTCGTGGCGAAACCCAGTCTTTAACAACTGTTACTCTAGGTTCAAAGCTTGATGAACAGGTGATTGACGGTGCTGTTATTGAAGGAAAAAATAATTTTATTCTTCATTATAACTTCCCTCCATTCAGTACCGGGGAAGCACGCCCTATGCGAGGAACGGGTCGCCGTGAAATAGGACATGGTAACCTTGCACTTAGAGCTTTAAAACCGTTGTTGCCGCAAGGACAAGATAATCCTTACACCGTGCGAATTGTTTCGGACATTTTGGAATCAAACGGTTCATCGTCAATGGCAACAGTTTGTGCTGGAACTTTAGCTCTTATGGATGCCGGAGTGAAGCTTCAAAAGCCGGTTTCGGGTATTGCAATGGGCTTGATCACTGAAAAAGGTGGTGAGAAATTTGCTGTGCTGTCTGATATTCTGGGAGATGAAGATCACCTTGGAGATATGGACTTTAAAGTAACGGGTACTCGTGACGGTATCACGGCTTGTCAGATGGATATTAAGGTTGACGGACTTAGCTATGAAGTTTTGGCGCAAGCACTGGAACAAGCAAAGCAAGGTCGTATGCACATTCTTGATAAAATTGAAGAAACAATTGCAGAACCTCGTGCGGACTACAAAGATCATGTTCCTCGTATCGAGAAAATGATTATCGATAAAGAGTTTATCGGAGCTGTTATCGGACCCGGAGGTAAGGTGATTCAAGAGATGCAGAAAGAGACCGGAACCACAATCGTAATTGAAGAAGTTGGAGAAACAGGAGTAATTGAGATTGTTTCAGCGAACAAAGCGGCGGTTGAAGATGTTAAAGAACGTATCAGGGGTATCGTAGCAGTTCCCGAAGTTGGTACAGTTTACGATGGTACAGTGAAAAATATTACAAGCTTTGGTGCTTTTGTAGAGATTCTTCCGGGAAAAGAAGGTCTTTTACACGTATCTGAAATTGATTGGAAACGTGTCGAAGACGTTAGTGAAGTGCTTAAAACAGGAGATGCTATTCAAGTAAAATTACTTGATGTAGATAAGTCGGGTAAACTTAAATTATCAAGAAAAGCATTGTTACCTCGCCCTGAACGAACAGAAAGATCGGATAGATCGGACAGACAAGAGCGACACGGACGTGGCGATAATCGAGATCGCTACAACGGCAATCGTCGTCCTTATTCTGATCGAAACGATAAAAGAAATAGATAGAAGAACCCTAAATTGGGGTTTTTGCGTGCGATAAGTTTCGCAATAAGATAAAGGTATAGTATGAGGCAGTTAAAAATCACGAAGCAGGTAACAAACAGAGAGACCGCATCTCTTGATAAGTATTTGCAGGAAATTGGTAAGGTTGAACTTATTACCGCCGAAGAAGAAGTAAGATTGGCGCAACGAATAAAGACCGGTGATCGCGTGGCTTTGGAAAAGCTTACGAAAGCCAATTTGCGCTTTGTCGTTTCTGTGTCAAAACAGTATCAAAATCAGGGACTCAGCCTTCCTGACTTGATTAATGAAGGTAACCTCGGCTTGATTAAAGCAGCTCAACGATTTGATGAAACCAGAGGTTTTAAATTTATTTCCTATGCGGTGTGGTGGATTCGACAATCAATCCTACAGGCTTTGGCAGAGCAAAGTCGTATTGTTCGCTTGCCTTTAAATAAAATTGGCGCAATCAATAAGATCAATAAGACTTATGCGAAGTTAGAACAGGAATTTGAACGTCCGCCAAATGCAGAAGAAATTGCGAAAGAACTTGAAATCAGTGAAACCGAAGTAAAGGAATCATTGAAAAACTCAGGTCGACACGTGTCGATGGATGCTCCGTTGGTGCAAGATGAAGATAACAATATGTACGATGTAATGCGTAACGATGAAGGGCCAACTCCGGAAACGGAATTGCTCTATGATTCGTTAAGAAAAGAAATTGATCGTGCCGTGTCAACACTTACGCCTCGTGAAGCAGATGTCGTTCGTTTGTACTTTGGATTGAATGGCAGTCACCCAATGACGCTTGAAGAAATTGGAGAAAAATTTGACCTTACCCGTGAGCGTGTAAGGCAAATAAAAGAAAAAGCCATTCGACGACTTAAACATACTTCGAGAAGTAAGATTTTAAAAACATATTTAGGATAATTGGAAAGCGGGCTTGCCCGCTTTTTTAATAAAGAATTTTTTATGAAACATATAGTAGCACCATCAATGTTGTCGGCAAATTTTGCGAATATGTTGCCCGATATTGAAATGATTAATGCCTCAAAAGCCGAGTGGTTTCATCTTGATGTGATGGACGGTTCTTTTGTGCCGAATATTTCTTTTGGCATTCCCGTAATTCAATCGATGCGTAAGTATAGCGACAAGGTTTTTGATGTTCATCTTATGATCGAAAATCCTGACAAATATTTGGAAGACTTTAAAAAAGCAGGTGCCGATGTGTTGACCGTTCATTATGAAGCTTGTCGCCATTTGCATCGAACTGTACATGCCATTAAAGAACTCAACATGAAAGCCGGTGTAGCGCTTAATCCTCATACTCCGGTTAGTGCATTGAAAGACCTGATTTCTGATATTGATATGGTGCTGATTATGTCGGTAAATCCCGGATTTGGAGGTCAAAAATTTATTCCAAATACTTATTCGAAAATTAAAGAACTACGAACACTTATTGACTTAAATAATGCAGACTGCTTAATCCAAGTTGATGGCGGGGTGAATCTTGAAAATGCTCCATTATTGCTGGATGCAGGCGTAAATGTACTCGTAGCGGGAAATGCTGTTTTTAAATCGGAAAACCCGACAGCAACTATCGCCGAATTGATTGGTTCTAAAAAGTAATCAATGCAACCTTACGATGGCTAAATCTTTATTCATCAATGCAATTTTTTGTCTCTTTGTGTGAGAATCAAAATTATCATGTAAATTTGATGCTTGTTCCATAAAAATATTGTGGGGCAAGCATTTTTTGTTTAATCGAATTAAAATGAATACTATGTCTGTTACAATTCATGATCTTAAACCGGAAAGCGTATTCCGCTACTTTTATGAGATCACTCAAATACCTCGACCTTCTCGTAAGGAAGAAAAAGTCATTGAATATCTCGAAGACTTTGGAAAAAAACATCAACTGGAAACCCTCAAAGATAAGGTTGGAAATATCCTTATTCGTAAAGCAGCAACTCCGGGCAGAGAAGATGCTCCTATTGTTGTTCTTCAAAGCCACATGGATATGGTTTGTGAGAAAAATGCGGATGTTGATTTTAACTTTGATACCGATCCCATCCAAACCTATATTGAAGATGGTTGGTTGAAAGCTAAAGGTACAACACTGGGTGCTGATGATGGTATTGGAATGGCAGCTATGCTTGCGATATTGGCTGCTGATGATATTAAACACGGCGCAATAGAGTGCTTTTTTACGGTTGATGAAGAAACAGGAATGACCGGGGCTATGGGATTGCAAGCTGATTTCTTGAAGGGTAAGGTAATGCTAAATCTTGATTCTGAGGATGATGGTCAGTTTTTTATCGGTTGTGCCGGAGGTCAAGATACCGTTATTGAACTTCCTTACGAAATGGAAAATACTCCGGAAGGATATACGGCTTTTGAATTAAAAGTTTTTGGACTCAAAGGCGGACACTCAGGCGATGATATCAATAAAGGACTGGGAAATGCGGTGAAGCTTATGAATCGTTTGCTCTGGAATGCCGCAGATTATTTTGGCTTGCGAATCAATAAGTTTAACGGTGGTAACCTGCGAAATGCAATTGCCCGTGAATCTTTTGCCCTTGTTGCCCTTCCTAATGCTGAACTTGAAAAATTTAAAGTGTATGTTGATGCTTACAGAAACGTGATTCGCGAAGAATACCGCGCAACAGAAAAAGAACTTGATATTCAACTTGTAGATGCGGCATTGCCAAAACAACTTGTTATTCAAGAATATCAAAATGCCTTATTAAACGCCATCTATGCTTGTCCGCACGGAGTGATTGAATATTCTCGTGAGATTCCAAACTTTGTCGAAACATCAACAAACTTGGCTGCCATCACAACGAAGGATGATCATTTTTATATCACAACAAGTCAGCGTTCTTCTGTTGACAGTGCAAAGCATGATGCCAGTGCAATGGTGGCATCTACTTTCCGATTGGCAGGTGCTAAGGTGCAGCATTCAGGCGACTATCCGGGTTGGGCACCAAATCCAAATTCTATGATTGTGGATTTAAGTAGCTCTACATTTAAGAAATTGTTTAATGAAGAACCTTTGGTTCTTGCTGTTCATGCAGGGCTGGAGTGTGGCTTGATAGGGGAGAAGTATCCTGAAATGGATATGGTGTCTTATGGTCCGACAATCCGAGGAGCACACTCTCCCGAAGAGCGTCTTCTGATTGATACCGTTTCTAAGTTTTGGGAACTGACTGTTGATATTCTCGAAAATGTGAAGTAAAAGGCATGCAAGACTACAAAAAAACACCTTTCATCTTTGGAGGTGTTTTTTTATATCCGGACAGGCTTTATACCCACCTATGGCACAGCATGAAGTGTAGGATGGACTTTGAGCCAGGACTTTGGGGCAACTACCCGATATGGGAAAAATGATTATAAATAGTTTGAATAATTTGAGATGATGATGCTATTTAAGTTTATATTTTATAAAGTCTATTTCTTTTATGTTAAGACATTTAAAGAAAAGGAAATTCCGCACTGGTTTGCAGCAGGAATTTTAGCAGTGATTATAATTGGAACTCTTCAAGTGTTGATTGATTTTTATTCATACTTTTTTAATACTGAAATAATTGGAGTCTATACATCTTATAATAAATACCTTGTTTTAGTGTTAGGATTTTTTTTGATGTATTATGTAAGTAGGCAAAAAAGATATCTAAAGATTATTGAAGATTGCGAGCAGCTTCCAAAAAGCAAAAAGAAAGTTTTAGGCTACCTAAGTGTTTTGTATGTTGTTGCAGTGTTCGTTGGTTTTT
>PDWJ01005589.1_pt1 | contig 10247 bp, 8 predicted proteins | sample 1430881 | NCBI WGS metagenome assembly PDWJ01 (sample SAMN01162460, study PRJNA174530) | Oral metagenome, whole genome shotgun sequencing project. | biome: Marine environment; feature: Marine mammal; material: Swab sample of the gingival sulcus; isolation source: swab sample of gingival sulcus... | reverse complement strand
TGTTTTGGGAGAAAAGAATTTACAATTGTTTCAAGAGGTAAAAGAGGCTTGGGATGCCAATCATATATTCAATCCCGGCAAAATAACCGATACGCCTCCTATGAACACCTCTTTGCGTTACGATGAGTTACCTGCCAAACCCTTGGAATACAAAACCTTGTTTCGTTTTGACAAAGGGCCCGGTTTTTTGCGTTCGGCAGAGCGCTGCAACGGGGCCGGTGATTGCCGCAAAACGCACATCATAGGTGGTACTATGTGTCCCAGCTATCAGGCTACGCGCAACGAGCGGAACACTCCACGCGCACGCGCCAATACCTTGCGGGAATTGTTGGGGCGTAGTATTAGCCACAAAGAAGCCTTTAGTCAAAAAGATATTTATGAGGTATTGGACCTGTGTCTTAGCTGCAAAGCGTGCAAAAGCGAATGTCCGTCCAATGTAGATGTAGCGAAGCTAAAGGCAGAGTTTTTACAGCATTATTACGACCATAACGGTATACCGCTACGCAACCGTTTGATAGCCAATATCACTACTGTAAACAAGATGGCAGCTCTGGTACCTTCTTTATACAATTTGGTAGTGCAGTCTAAATTGTCGGCTTTGGGTATGCGCCTTTTGGGCTTCGCACCACAGCGCCACATGCCTAAATTACACAAACAAACCTTAAGCCAATGGGTGACTAAACACAAAGCACAACATACCAAATCCAAAGGCACGGTATTGTTATTCAAAGATGAGTTTACTAATTATCAGGATGCCGATATTGGTATTTTGACCATTCGTTTATTAGAAGCCCTGGGGTATCGTGTAGTGATACCACAGACCAAAGACAGCGGACGCACTTTCTTTTCCAAAGGACTATTGCGACGTGGCAAGCGATTAGCAGAGTATAACGTCACACATTTATCGCCTTTGGTAAGTGCAGACACGCCTTTGGTAGGCATAGAACCCTCCACCATTCTTTCTTTTAGAGACGAATATCCCGATATAGTAAAAGAAGAGTTGAAGCCCAAAGCCGAAACCCTTGCCAAACATACCTTTACCATAGAAGAATTTTTAGTGCGTGAACACCAAGCCGGACGCATTAGCAGCAGCTCTTTTACCCAAGAGCAGAAGTTGATAAAACTGCATGGGCATTGTCAGCAAAAGTCGATTTGCGGCACCAAAGCAGGTTTGCAAGCGCTCTCTATCCCTCAAAATTATGAAGTGGAAGAAATACCAAGCGGTTGTTGTGGTATGGCCGGTAGTTTTGGTTTTGAGAAGGAGCACTACAAACTTTCTATGGATATAGGCGAACTGGTATTGTTCCCTACTGTAAGAGCCACCAAAGATACTACCCTTATTGCTGCTGCCGGCACCTCTTGCCGCCATCAGATAAAAGACGGCACCCAAAGAGACGCCCTGCATCCGGTGCAAATACTTTGGGAAGCCTTGGAAAAAAATTAATATGAAAAATACTTTTGCCACTATCGCAGCTTTAGTCATATGGTTGACTGTAATTATAAGCTTAAATGCTTGTAATAAGAACAACAAGTCTATTGAAAGCACACCGTATAGTAAAAACTACAAACAAGAGATGCGCAATTTTGTGCAGGAAATAAGTGTGTATGCTAAAAACATGAATCCTAGTTTTGTAGTGATTCCACAAAATGGCGCAGAACTGATAAGCACTACGGGCAATGACGAAGGTGCACCTGATATGCAATATATAAATGCCATAGATGGTATGGGGCAAGAAGGTCTGAACTACGGATATGAAACCGACAATCAAGCGACACCACATGCCGAGAATGCATGGATGCGTATTTTTTTGGATATGGCCAAAACTCATGGCAATGTTAAGATACTCATAACAGACTACTGTTCCACGCCATCCAACATGGACAGTTCTTATGCCATTAACCATGCACAGGCTTATATCTCATTTTCGGCCAATCATAGAGCATTAGATAATATTCCTGATTACCCCACTCCTATCTACAATGAAAATGCAGCTGTTATTTCTAAATTGGAACAAGCTCAAAACTTCCTTTATCTCATCAACCCGGACAAGAAATACCCTACACAACAAGCATTTGTAGATGCTGTAAAAAACACCAATTATGATGTTGTGATTATGGACTTGTTTTATAATGGACAGACCTATACAAAGGAACAAATAGAAGCCTTAAAACAAAAAGCCAATGGAGGCAAGCGTTTGTTAATTTGCTATATGAGTATTGGAGAAGCCGAAGATTACAGATACTATTGGACATCTGACTGGTCTGTTGGACATCCGTCTTTTATAGTTGCCGAAAACCCGAATTGGGAAGGTAACTATATTGTAAAATACTGGCAATCGGAATGGAAAAAAATCATATTTGGCAATGATAATGCCTACCTCAAAAAAATACTTGACGCCCAATTTGATGGTGTGTATTTAGATATAATAGATGCTTTTGAATATTTTGAAAATGAAACGTTAAAGAACCCAGACTAAACTATTAAAAAGACATCATCAGTCAAACATTTAGAAAATCAATTAATGAAACAATTTGTATATACATTACTACTTATGGTAATAAGTAGTGTCATGATAAGCTGTCACAGTAACAAAATAGCAACTAATATATATGTAGCAGGTTTTGATACAGATAGTCGCACAGACAAATTCAAAGCCAAAGTATGGCAAAACCATCAAAACCTTTCACTTACCGATGGCACCTATGCCGCCTATGCCAATGCACTCTTTGTGTCGGGTACAGATGTATATGTAGCCGGGTATGAACAGCGCAACTATTCCGATGTAGTAATAAAAGTATGGAAAAACGAACAACTGTTAGATACATTGACCGATAATACAGCCTATGCAGAGGTCAATGCAATCTACATTTTTGATAACGATATATATGTAGTAGGACAAAAAGAAAACCATGCCACAATATGGAAAAATGGAAAGTCAACTTTTTTACACCAAGACGAAGCAGCTTCTACAGCTACCTCTATTTATGTAAGCAAAAAAGATGTATATGTTGCCGGATGGATTTTTGACCCACAATGGCTTAAAAAAGTAGCTGTTATTTGGAAAAATGGAGAGCTCTACAAAGTATTAACAAATGGCAAAAATGAAGCTTACGCTAATGCTATTGTTGTAGATAAAGATAATGTATATGTGGCTGGCGGAGAAGGTTCTATAGCTAAAATATGGAAAAATGGCAACTCCTATAAAGCACTTACAGATGGACAACAATATGCACAAGTAGAATCTATGTATGTATACGAAAATGATATATATATAGTAGGGTGGCAAGGCAAAGTTGCCAAAGTATGGAAAAATGGTATTTTGCACAAGAACCTTACTGATGGTAACTATTTTTCTAGTGCAAATGATGTTTTTGTCTTAGATAACGACATCTACATATGTGGCCATGAAAACAATATACCTAAGATATGGAAAAACGGGAAAACCTTTCACGAACTAAAACATGAAAATAACCATGGCTGTGCCAATGCACTTGTTGTGATTCAAAATAAAGGTAAATAATAAACATACATCATTATTATCATTAGGCATTTATTATTATTTTTGTGTTTTTCTTCCATACAACATTTGTTGTTTTATCTGTATATGTGATATTCAAAATTATCATGTATATTTGCATACCAAAATAACCCATAGTATGACAGTAGATATTTTTGTGCCTTGTTTTATTGATCAAGCCTTTCCTCAAACGGCTTTCAATATGATAAAACTGCTAAACAGTTTGGGCATAGACACACATTACAATCCTAAACAAGGTTGTTGTGGTCAAATGGCTTTCAACAGTGGCTTTTGGGACGATGCCAAAGCCATGGGCGAAAAATTTATCTATGATTTCTCACACAACCGTCCTATAGTAAGCCCGTCAGCTTCTTGCTCGGGCATGATAAAAAAGCATTATCCTAAACTGTTTTATAATTCCCCTTTACATAACGAATATAAGATGATAAAGCGGAACAACTATGAAATATGCGACTTTTTGGTAAATGTGCTAAAAAAAACCAATGTGGGCGCTCATTTTCCGCATAAAGTAACCTATCACGAGAGTTGTGCTTCTAAAAGAGAATATGGTTTAACTACCGAAGCTTACGATTTACTAGAGCAAGTAGAAGGTTTGGAACTGATAAAAATGCCTGCTACGGTATGTTGTGGTTTTGGTGGTACTTTTTCTGTAAAATTTGAGGAAATAAGTACCGCTATGGCCGAACAAAAGGTAGAAATGGCATTACAAACAGGTGCTGAATATATTGTAAGTACAGATGCCAGTTGCCTTATGCACATACAAGGCTATATAGACAAACACGAATTGCCTATCAAAACCATACATATTGTAGACGTACTGGCACATCATTTGCAATAGAAGCCCTAAATATGACAAAAAAAGAAAGATACAGCAAAGTGATTGCTTGGTTTGAAACCAATATGCCTGTGGCAGAAACAGAATTGGAGTATAATACCCCTTTCGAACTTTTAGTGGCTGTCATCTTATCGGCACAATGTACAGATAAACGAGTGAATCAGCTGACCCCTGCCCTATTCCAAGCCTATCCCGACGAAATAGCGCTATCAAAAGCTGAACCCGAAGACGTATTTGAATATATAAAGTCTTGCTCTTACCCCAACAATAAAAGCAAACATTTGGTAGGTATGGCACGTATGCTCAAAGATGTGTTCAAAGGCGAAGTTCCCTCCGATATAAAAGAATTGCAAAAAATGCCCGGTGTAGGACGCAAAACAGCCAATGTAATTGCTTCTGTAGTATTCAACAAACCTGCTATGGCAGTAGATACACATGTGTTTAGAGTGGCCGCTCGCATAGGTCTTAGCACCCATGCCAAAACCCCTTTGGAAACAGAAAAACAATTGGTGCAACATATCCCTAAAGACAAAATAGCCATTGCGCACCACTGGCTTATTTTACATGGTAGATATGTATGTTTGGCGCGCACTCCAAAATGTAAAAGTTGTGGTATTTTGCCCTATTGCAAACATGGTCAGAAGCTCACAAAATAAAAACCCTATATTTAACGTTACCTTATCGTGAAAAAACAATATTATATCATCAGTTTAGTGTGCTTGCTACTCTTGGGCATGTATAGCTCAGAGGCAAATGCACAGAAAAGAGGCGCTATTAACAATCCTCGATACGACCAAAAGAAAATACATTTTGGGTTTTATGTAGGTGCAAATCAGATGCATTTTAGCCTCAAAATGAAAGACAACTTCCAGTCTATAAAGTTTCTTCAAGAAGATATACCTGAATTTAGCGCCGACTCTGCTTTCTTACAAAATGTAAGAATAGAACCTCAAATGGGGTTTAGTATAGGGGTATTGGCAGATGCCAGATTGGGAAAATATTTCAATTTACGTTTTACGCCCGAACTATTATTTGGACAGCGTAGCATTCGTTACGATATTTTAACCTATCACGATAGTACAGCTGTATGGGTAGATAATTACCAAAAACGCATCCCCTCTACACACCTCAATGTTCCTTTGCTACTCAAATATAAAGCAAAACGCATGCACAATATGCGTCCCTATGTGTTTGTTGGTCTGAAACTGGTATTTGACTTAGCCTCTCAGAAAAACAAAAAAGAAGATGATGAAAACTACGTAGTAATGAAATTGGTACGTAATGATGTGGCTTTTGAAACCGGTGTAGGTTGCGATTTCTATTTCGATTGGTTTAAATTAGGGACAGAGCTTAAAATGAGTTACGGTTTAAAGAACCTAATGGATGCCAAACAAACCAATATCTATAATGCCCCTATTTCCTCTTTGTATTCAAGGGTATTGCAGTTAGTCATTACCTTTGAATAGATAGCATGCCACGTGTAATAGACCTCAATGTATGGCCTCAACAAGCTTTTGATAACCAAGCTTTGCGTAAAGCAGTTGCTCACAAACTGAGGCTACATCCCAACGATATAAAACATATTAACACAATACGTCGCTCTATTGATGCACGTCAGAGGCAGGTTAAATTCCGCTTACAAATAGCAGTATATACCAAAAGCGAAGCTTTGCCTGAACCTGATGCTCCTATTCTATATAAAGATGTGAGCACAGCTCCCCAAGTAATTATTATAGGAGCCGGACCTGCAGGCTTATTTGCTGCTTTAGGACTGATTGAGCGTGGTCTTCGCCCTATTATTTTAGAACGCGGACAAGATGTGGTGCAGCGCAAAAAAGATTTGGGACTTATGTTTAAACAACGTCATATCAATAGCGAATCTAACTATTGCTTTGGCGAAGGTGGTGCCGGAACCTTTTCAGACGGTAAGCTGTATACACGTAGCTCTAAAAGAGGCAATGTAAAAAAAATATTACGTATTTTTGTACAACATGGTGCAGAAGAAACTATTTTGGTAGATGCACATCCGCATTTGGGTACCAATCGTTTGCCCCATATCATTAGCAATATGCGTCATAGCATATTGCAAGCAGGTGGAGAGATACATTTTGATTGCAAAATGAGTGATTTGGTGCTCCAAAACCAAAGTGTAAAAGAAGTGATAGACCAAAATGGTAATAGCTATTCGGGCATTGCTACTATTTTGGCCACAGGACATAGTGCCAGAGACATCTATAGCCTGTTGCATAAAAAAGGCATCGCCTTAGAAGCTAAAGATTTTGCCATGGGTGTTCGTATAGAACACCCTCAGAAACTTATCAATCAGATTCAATATCATAGCTTGGAAAAAGACCCGCTATTGCCTACCGCTTCGTATCAATTGGTTACCCAAGCCCAAGGCAGAGGTGTATTTAGTTTTTGCATGTGCCCGGGAGGTATTATAGTGCCTGCTGCCACTGCCCCCAATGAAACTGTGGTGAACGGTATGAGCAATGCACACCGCAGCTCTCCCTTTGCCAATAGTGGCATAGTAACCGGCATAAAAATAGCCGACTTACATACCTACCAAAAACATGGTGTATTTGCCGGATTAGCTTTTCAACAAGACTTGGAGCATATGGCCTATACTGCCGGCGGGGAACGACTAAAAGCGCCTGCCCAACGGATGATAGATTATGTAGAAAAACGCAACTCTACAGACCTACCTAAACGCTCATCGTATTATCCGGGCACCAATAACTCTCCCCTACACGAATGGCTTCCTCAATATATAAACGAGCCATTGCGACAAGCCTTTAAAGACTTTGGTCGCAAAATGAAAGGCTATTATACCGAAGAGGCGGTTATTATAGGAGTAGAATCACGTACTTCTTCCCCTGTGCGCATTCCTCGCCACAAAGACAGTATGCAACATATACAAATAAGCAACCTGTATCCTTGCGGCGAAGGCGCCGGTTATGCCGGAGGAATTGTAAGCAGTGCCATGGACGGCGAAAATGCCGCTATCAGAATAGCAGCCAATACAACCGCCCTATCCATATAAAAAAAAGAGACACTATTTCGTGCCTCTTTTTTAATGCCTGTCAATGACTTAAGTACCTATTTCTTCACAATACGAAAATGTTCTACTTCGTTATTGCTCAACACTTTTACAATATAAGCACCAGGTAACAAATCACTTACATCTATATTTGTTTGTGTATCATTACTTGTATACCTATGTACCAAAGCACCATTCAGATTATATATATCTATTTGCTGTATAGTTTGTTGTGCTTCTATGTGCAAAGACTTACTTACAGGGTTAGGGTAATAACGCAAATTAGATGCTGTTGCGGATGTATTATCAACCCCTAACAATTGTTCTATCTCAAAATGACCAATATGAAAATCATAATCCACATCAAAATCATCAATCTCTCCTCCTGAAGCAAAGAAAGCAAATCTTACCATACCGCTATAATCAGCCAAATCATTAGTATATTCTGTACCTGTTACTAAAGGTTGATTATCTGCATTCCAAGTGGTTAAATTCTGCCATGTTGCACCATCATCAGTAGTAATAAGGAGTTGTACCTCATCATCTACACCCATATTATCTACATCTGATGCTGTAGAAGTACCACCTGGAAGGTAATCTGTAACAGCTACTACTGTTTTTAACCTATAAGACTGATTGGGCAATAAATTGAAATAAGGAGTAATTAACCACTCTCTAGGTACATTATCCCAAATATTGATAATATTACTTGGCAAAACAGCTCCACTAGTAGTTGTAAAAGCTCTATTTCCTGTCCATTGAGATTCACCAAATTCGGCAGGACCATCCATTACTTCACCGGCACCAGCTTCTTGCCAACATAAATCTGGAGTATGATGCTCCATATTAGCTACATAAGTAGGCTCTATAGCAGAACAAGGTGTGTTAAAACTAATGGGACCTGTCCAGGCACTGGTTTCAGAAGCACTACATACCGCTTGCACATATACCTGATAAGTTCTATCGGGTGTTAAGTTTTCTAAACTATAAGGATTACTTGTTACATTTTCCATCAAGGTACCAGTCCCTTGCTCAAATCCATTAATGCCATATTCTATATTCCATGCAGTTGCATCACCGGTTTCTGTCCATGCCAATACAACAGAAGTAGATGTCATACCGGTTATATTCACATTGGTAGGAGCAAAACAAGTCACAAGTGTTGTAAAAGCAAAGGGACCTGACCATGCGCTATTGTCATCACTACTACAAGCAGCTTGTACATAAAACTCATATGCTGTACCGGTCTCTAAACCTGTAAGCGCATAAGACGTTTCTGTCACCCCTGTTATCATCTCACCACTACCTTGTGCAAATCCGGCCAAGCCATATTCTATATTCCATGAGCCGGCACTACCAGTTTCTGTCCATCCCAAAGTAGCAGATGAAGCTTCAATATTATCAACTGTCAAATTGATAGGTTGAGGACATGAGGGCGTAGCATCTGCCACAAAATCATCTACATAAAGATAAAATTGATCTGTAGCAGTGGCCACTATAGCTATATATACGGTTTGACCATCATAGGCTGATAAATCATACGTAAAAGCTTCCCATTCGTAACCGGGCTGCTCATTACTTGCCAACACTACATCAAAATCTTCTACAGCATTACCGGTAGTTGACAATTTCACATCAAAAGTCTCAAAATATCCATCACCATCAGTATCAGGATAATTTACCGAAAAGAAAGACACTCTATCAATAGTACCAATGGCAACATCTATAGCAGGCGTTATCAAATAGTCATCGTGAGCTTCGGATTCCCAATGTAGTTTTGCCACTTGTTGTCCGGAATGCGGCTGTATTGCACCCATAGCTATGGATACAAATTGCCATTCTTGATCCTGACCATCATTATTAATCACAGTCCACCCGTTTGGGGTTCCACTTCCTTCAAAGCCCTCGCTTATTTGGGCTTTTACTTGCCAGCTTATCAATACGGCAAGTATCATAAAATACATTTGTTTCATACTCTTTTATTTGTTTTTAGGTTTAATAAGCCTTTTTATTATTTCAGGCTATAAGTAGTTTAAAAAAATCGGGCGCAAAAGTACAATATTTCTGTTCTGTTCAACCTTTAAATTATATTTTTTTATTTGAAGAGTTATCTTATGCTTTCAGCAAAATATTATTGCAATTTTTGCTTGCATTTATATCAATAAATATATACTTTTGCTGCCGATTAAAATAAGGCTGTAAAAGAAAATATTATTGTGCTATTAGCATGATATTTTTTTGTTTTGAACAGATAAAAGAAATAAATACTAACCATATAAAAGAATGTAAAATCATGTTGAACAAGAAATTACAATTGATTGCATTGCTTTTGTTGGTGATAGGCTTGGGTGGTTTACACGCTCAAAGCGTATATGTCAACGAAAACAATGAGACACCCACAGGCTACGCTTTGAAGAGAGTACAAAGCATGCATTTTGATGCAGGCAGCTTACATGTAACCAAAACTGATGGAAGCATGGATGAGTATGCCTTAAACAATTTGCGTCATTTAACCTTTACAGAACAAACTTTGGCTATAGAAGAAGCCCAAACGGCCTCAAAAAATTTAATAGATTTGTATCCTAACCCTGTTAGTCATAGTTTACATATAGACTTGACTAATGTAGAAGATGGTAGCATCAGCATTTTTAATATGCAAGGGCAGTTGTTACAAACCCAAAAAGTTAGCAATCAGTCCGCATTAACCTTAGAGGTGGAACATTTACCTAAAGGGGTTTATTTTTGCCGTTACAATCACTTAAAAGAAATACAAACCATAAAATTTATTAAAGAATAAGATTTAAAATAGGAGACTAAAACAATGATAAGAAAT
>PDWJ01005588.1_pt1 | contig 10248 bp, 8 predicted proteins | sample 1430881 | NCBI WGS metagenome assembly PDWJ01 (sample SAMN01162460, study PRJNA174530) | Oral metagenome, whole genome shotgun sequencing project. | biome: Marine environment; feature: Marine mammal; material: Swab sample of the gingival sulcus; isolation source: swab sample of gingival sulcus... | reverse complement strand
CATGCTCAGGGTGGTGAAGTTGCAGTTCTGGCAGTTGTTCAGAACCCGCACGCCTGGTGTGAAGGTGATGGCGTCGGCCAGGGAGCGGGCGGCCGCGGCATCCAGAATATCCCGGGACAAGACCTCGGTCCGGACGGGCACTTCGGAAAGCAGGCGCGCCGTCCGGGTGCCGGTGACCACGACTTCTTCCTGGTCGGGACGGGCCGATTTCTCGTCCTGGTTGGGGCTGTCTTCGGCCAGAGCCACGGCGGCTATCAGCATCAAACAACACATCCAGATAAGGGAACGACGAGTAAGCATGATTCAGGCCTCCTTGGTTTTAGTCGCGACTAAAATAAGGGTTTTGGGAAAACTATTCAGGCATGTTGTCAAAATCCAGAAAAACCTGATTTGTCCGCCATACCTGGCCGGTCCATACCGATCCGTTGCGGACCCAAGCCCGTCGGAGCCGGTCGAATGGTCCCTGCAGGAGTGTCAGGAAGATGGCCCGCCATGGCCGCCGTTCATAAATCCGCCCGGAAGGTCCAAATCCTCTAACCCTTAGACATTTTCAGAGTTAAACGCCCAAAGGCTGAAACTGCTTGATCAAGAAACACCACAAAGCAGGAAAAGTGCGTGCTATTTCGATAATTAGTAATAATGTGTTTTCTCAAAGGGGATTATGCACACCTGTATGCGGTGGAGCCGGCATGAGTAATAAGACACGGATACCGGGCTGTCCCGAAATCATCCTGCTACTTGTAGGTTCTCTTCTCACGGGACTGGCGCAGGCGGAGCCGGCTGTGGTCAAAATCGGCGTGCTTGCCAAGCGCGGCACCCACGACACGGTGGCCCATGCCGTATTCAACGGCCCGATCGATGCGGGAAGCGTGCGGAGCCATATCACCGAGCGCATGACCATGGAGGCCGAGAGCGCCCCCGCCGACCCGCGCACCATCAGCACGGACGAAAGCCATGGCGAGACCATCCACCCGGACCGCTCCACCCGGCACTATCCAGAATGGCCCTGGCTTGTGGGCATCGTGGTCCTGGCCGCGCTGGTTCTGGTGGCGGAACTCCGGGCCAACCGCCTGAAAAGGCAGCTGAGGCGAACCCGGGAACTGGCCGAAGAAAAGACCCGGGCCTGGGGGTTCCTGAAGCAGATTCTGGATACCTTGCCGGTGGGTGTGATTCTGGTCGAAACCGACAACCGGACCATCACCATGGCCAACCCCACCGCGACGACCATGATCGGCCTGGATGCGGAACAGATCATCGGCCGGCCCTGCAACGACTTTCTCTGTCTCGACTCAGCCGGGCACGGCCCCATTCCGGACCAGCATTCTTCCGAAGACCATGCGGAGCATCTGTTGCGCACCCGCAAGCAGAGAGATATCCCCGTGCTCAGAACGACCGTCACCGTGCAGATCGACGGCCGGCCCTATCAACTGGCGAGCTTCCTGGATATCAGCGAGCGGAAGCAGGCCGAGGCGGACAGAGAGCGCTTGGCCAAGGCCATCGACCAGGCCGGCGAGATGATCCTCACCACCGATCGCGATGGGAATATCCAGTACGTCAACCCCGCCTTCGAGCGTATCACGGGCTACTCCCGCAACGAAGTGATCGGCAAAAAGCCGACCATCCTCAACAACACCCCGTATGATGAGGCCTTCATTCACGACATCTGGGAGACGATCAATCGCGGCGAGACCTGGACCGGACGTTGCGAGAACCGCCGCAAGAACGGCACCCTGTTCACGGACGGTTTCACCATCACCGCCGTGCGGGACGAAGACGATGAGATCGTCAGCTTTGTCAGCGTGGGGCGTGACGTCACCGCCCAGATGGAACTGGAGAACCAGTACCAGCAGGCCCAGAAAATGGAGACCATCGGACGCCTGGCCGGCGGTTTGGCCCACGACTACAACAACATGATGAGCGTCATTCTGGGCTACACGGAAATGCTCCTGGAACGGAACGACCTGAGCGAGGCCGCGCGCGGCGAGGTGCAGGAAATTCAAAACGCCGCCCAACGTTCGGCCCAACTTACGGCCCAGTTGCTGGGCTTCGCGCGCAAGCAGAAGATCGTCCCGCAGCCCCTGGATCTCTCCACCGTTCTCGAGAACATGAGCAAGATGCTGACGCGCCTGATCGGCGAGTCCATTGTCCTGGAGTTCCGACCCGACCCCAATTCCTGGCCCGTGCACATGGACCCCACCCAGGTGGACCAGATCCTGGTGAACCTGTGCATCAATGCCCGGGATGCCATGCCCAAAGGCGGCCGTGTCGTGATCCGCACCCGCAACACCCGCTATCCCCCGAACCACACGTCCCTGCCCCCCAAGCAGGAACCCGGCGACTACCTGACCCTCAGCGTCGAAGACGAGGGCTACGGCATGAGCCGGGAAGTGCTGGACATGGCCTTCGAGCCCTTCTTCACCACCAAGCCCAAGGGTCAAGGCACAGGACTGGGGCTGGCCATGGTCTACGGCATCGTGCGCCAGAACAAGGGATTCATCCACATCGATAGCCAGGTGGACCGAGGCACCACCGTGCATGTGAATCTGCCGCGGCTGGAAACCCCCACGCTCGCCACCAGCGGCAACCACCAGGAGAAGCGGAAGCAGGAAGGGTCCGAAACGATCCTGCTGATCGAAGACGAAGACGCCCTGCTGATGGCCACCTCCGGCATCCTGCGCATGCACGGCTACACGGTGCTGACCGCATCTCTACCCAGCGAAGCCCTGGACCTGTTCACCAAACGGGGCGAGGAGATCGACCTGGTCATCTCCGATGTGGTCATGCCGGGCATGAACGGCATCGAACTGACCAAAAAGCTGACCGCCCATCGCCCCGGGCTCCCCTGCCTGCTGGTTTCCGGCTACACCTCGGATGTGGTTTCCGGCCCGGATCAGCTTGAGGAAGGAATCCACTTCCTGCAGAAACCGTTCAGCGTGGCCGCGCTGATGGACAAGGTGCGGGAATTGCTGGACGCCTAGACCGGATCATTCCCCCGGCAATTCGTACTCCACCACCAACGGGAACTCGCTCAAGGCCGGGTAGTATCGCCGCCAGACGATGATCGTCCGCCCCTCGTGCTCGATCTCCAGATTGGGCCGCGGCTCCACCTTCGTCAGCTTCGCGCCCAGCGGCAGTTCCACGCGCCGGGTCAGCAGCCGATCGCCGGGCATATTGCCCCAGAAGCCATAGCGACACTTCTTACCTTCGCGCTGGATCCGGTCCGTATGGAGGGTCCGCAGCGATCCCCTCATGGTCTCGCCCGGCAGGACAGGCACCACGAAATCCACGAACACGTTGTACAGGTCGGTCCCCGTCCGGGGCTCGATGCGCACGTTCAGCTTGTTGCCGAACTGGTCATAGGCCGCCATCGTGCGCATGGACGGCAATTCCCGCTCCTTGGCCCCGAACATGGCGTAGGTCAGGACGCGGTCGAAGTTGTTGGTGATATCATGGGCTACCCACACCTCTGCCGTGCCGTCGGCATGCAGCACCACCCGGCGCTGGTCGTAGTCCAAGGGCTGGGTCGCGGCCTGCGGCGGCACCCCGGGCTGTCCCCCCACGGAAACGATATCCTCGGCGCACAGTTCATAAAGATCCTGCTTGGTCTGTACCAGATAAAGGCTGGAACGGATCTGCCGGATAACCCCCCGCAGCGTCTTGCCGTCGCGCAGTTTGATCTCCTGGCGAGGGGGCTCTGCACCTTGGGCCATGCCGGTGACGGCCAGCAGCAAGACGACGATGATTCCCTGGCACAACAGCTTTTTCATGGCGATCTCCTTTGGCTGGGTTCTCCCGAATCAATCCCTCCGACCAGATCAATCCCCCCAAAGCGCGCGGGCATGGTCCGTCCCGCCCGCTCCCCGTACCGCGGTACGATCACGCGCGCCGGGGTGGAAAATGCAGGGGGCTGGTCCCCGTCCTGCCGCCGGGGCAGCAGGTTGGGGACCAGGATCACCAGCGCCAACGAGGCGGCAGCGGCCAGGGCCAGAGGCCAGGCGGTGCGGCGGCAGAATACTCGGCGGCGGAATACTCGGTGATTGGCGGGCTGTGAGGAGGTTGCCCCGGACGAAGCCGCCGCCTGGATACGAGCCCGCAAATCCGCCGGCGCCCCGCTGGTCGGCAGCGCCTCCCGGCAGGCCCGACGCAGGGCGCGCCGGCTTTCCAACTCGGCTCGGCAGGCGGCGCACTGCGCCAGGTGAGCTTCCATCCGGGCCCGCGGAAGCCCGGCTTCAACGGTGGACCATTCTCCATCGATATACGCGTCCAGCAGGGTGTCGATCTGATCACAACGCATGGCCGGACCTTTCCAGATGTTCGCGGAGCTTGCGCACCGCAAGGTGCTTGCGCGAGGCCACCGTGCCCACGGGACAACCCACCACCTCGGCAATCTGTTCGTAACGGAGCCCTTCCATTTCCGAAAGGTGGAACACTTCCCGCAAATCCCGCGGCAGGGCGTCCAAAGCGGCCGCCAGGGCCGCCCCCAGTTCGCGCTGCCGCAGCACCCGATCCGGAGTCCCGCCCAAGCTGCCGGGCCTCAGAATCCCCTCCTCCAGCCTCCCTCCCTCCAGATCTTCCGGCGCCCACACATCCACATGCCGGCGCTCCAGGGCCCGGCGCCGCAGCCAGCTGAGAACCGTGTTGCGGGCGGTGGCCATGACGTAGGCCTCGGACGGATGGCCGCCGGCACGCTGCAGCTTCAGGAACGCGTCCTGCGTGAGGTCGGCGGCGGCCTCAGCATCCCGCACCAGGGACAGGATGAAGCGGAAGACGCCGTCCAGGTAGCGATCCGTCAGTTGCTGCATGGTCATCGACCTTCCCCCTTGCCCGGTTTCTCTCCACGTTTTCAGGGCTCCTGTTGGGGTAGACGCACAGGCCCGAATTTTCTTCACCAGTATTCTCGGGGAAAATACCCGCCGGCGGGTACCCACAAGCAGAGAAGGCCCCCAAGGGAGGCCTTCTCGAAGAACAATCTTCGGTAAACCGTCACCGCTCCCGCTCTGCGAACGCCTCCCGGGTCAACAATTCCAGCGGAGCCAGCCCCTTCTTCTGCAGACCTTTGTTCAGCTTGGCCAGCTTCCCGGCCGTCAGATCCCCGAACGCCCCATCGGCCGCGGCAATCTCCTTGCGGAAAACCGCCAGCCTCTGGACCTGGCTCTCGGTGGGGGCGCCACCGAAACCGGCGATGGCCGCGTACAGCCGCACCACCTTCTCGCGCAGCTTCCGCACGCCGGGGATGCCCTGCACATCCTCGGTCACCATCAGGGTGCTGTGGAAAGCATCCACCTCATCAGCAAAAGAGCGCAGCTTGCGGGCCAGCTTCTCCTTCTCGCCCAGGGTGTCGGCGCGCTGACGGGCGGCATCCCGCAAATCCACGGCGGCCTCGGCCACGTAGGCCAGGCGGGCCAGCATGCCGTACAGTTCGTCGACCACCTTCTGCTGGGCCGCGCGTTCGGCGGGGTCGTGGGGATAGTCCGGGGCGTACCGCACTTCCAGAGATCCCTCGTACTGCCGCTTGCCCTTGGTCAGACGGTAGGTGTAGACGCCTTCGGGGGCCGGCGGGCCCACCGCCGCGGCGAAGCTGGTGCTGGGGTCCAGAACGGGCGACGGCGCCACCTTCGGCGGCTTCAGGCGCGGGGACCAGGTCACGAAGTTCAGGCCCTTGCGCTTGCCGCCCGGCAGGGTCGTGAGCAGTTCGCCCTCGGGGGTGAAGATCTCGATTTTCATCTCGCCGAACAGATGCCGCTTCTGCAGATAATAGGCGATGACGGCATCGGAATCCGGATTGGGCGCCGCGTAATGCTCGTCTCCGGGCGAGAAACTGCGCCCCCGGGGCACACGGATTTCCGCGGGGCGCGAAGCCAGCAAGGCCACCCCGGATTCGATATTCTCGCGGGTCAGATTCCGCAGGGGTTCCAGGTCATCCATGATCCAGATGCCGCGCCCGTGGGTGCCCATGACCAGAGCGCTCGCGCGCGCCTGGATGGCCATGTCCCGGATGCCGACCGGCGGCATATGCTCGGCGAAGCGCGCCCAGTGCCGGCCACGGTCCAGACTGATGAACAGCCCTTTCTCCGTGCCCAGGAAAAGCAGATCCGCGTTTACCGGATCCTGGCGGATGACGTGGGCGTGGCCCTGGATCTCCGCGGTCGCCAGGCGCGTCCAACTGCGCCCCATGTCCACCGTGTGGTAAACGTGCGGCCTCATGTCGCCGCGCCGGTGGCCGTCAAAGGTGGCGAAGGCCTCGTTCGGGTTATGGCGGGACGCTTCCACGCAACTGACCCAGGTGCCCGCCGGCAAGCCCGCCAGATCCTTGTTCGTCAGCCGCCAATCCCGGCCGCCGTTGCCGGTGACCTGCAGGTTGCCGTCATCCGTGCCCACCCAGATGATGTTCCGGTTCAGGGGAGATTCCGCGATGCTGAAGATGGTGCAGTGGTTCTCCGCCGTGGTGTTGTCCACCGTCAGCCCGCCGGATTCGGCCTGCCGCTGCCACCGTTCGTTATTGGTCGTCAGGTCCGGGGAGATGACCTCCCAGCTGTCTCCCCTGTCCGTGCTGCGGTGCAGGAACTGGGATCCCACGTACAGACGCGACTCCGGCCCGTTGCCCACCACGATGGGCGTGTTCCAGTGCCAACGCAGTTCCGGGCCACCCTCCCATTCCAGGGGCTTGATGTCCTTGTCCTCGCCCGTGCGCCGATCCTGGCGCCTGATGTTGCCCCCCTGCCATTCCCAGTAAACGATGTCCTCATCGGCCGTGTCCACCACCACGGCAAAGCCGTCGCCGCCACCAAGATTTTCCCAATCCCGGTTCTCGATGCCCGCTTCCGAGCGCGAAGGCGCGCACCAACTGCCGTTGTCCTGCAAGCCGCCGTAGACCCGGAACGGCCGGTGGTCATCCACGCTTACCCGGTAGAACTGGCTGACCGGCAGGTTGGCCACGTGCCGAAAGCTGCTGCCGCGGGACTGGCTGATGTAGATGCCGCCATCGGTCCCCAGCACCATGCGCCGGGGGTTGTGAGGATCGATCCACATGGCGTGCCCGTCCGCGTGCGCCCGGCCGCCAAGGCCCTGGAAATTCTCTCCGCCGTCCGTGCTTACCTGCACGAAGGTGTTCATCTTGTAGACGCGTTCGTGATCCCGCGGGTCGGGCACCAGATGCTGGAAATAGAAGGGCCGACCGGTGATGCCCTTCTCCGTGGTGGTCAGGCGCCAGCTCTCACCCAGGTCATCGCTACGGTAAAATCCGCTCTTCCCGCTTTCCACCGCCGCGTACAGCACGCTGGGCCGCGACGGCATCACCGCGATGGCGATGCGCCCCAGATCGCCCTGCGGCAAACCGTCCTGGATCTTGCGCCAGGTCCGGCCGCCGTCCATGCTCTTGTGCAAACCGCTGCCCGGTCCGCCGCTGGTGAAGAAATCCGGCGCGCGCCGGAATTGCCACATGGCCGCGTACATGATGTCCGGTTCCTGGGGGTCGATGGCGATGTCGTTGCACCCGGTGGTGTCATCCACATAGAGAATTTTTTCCCAGGTCTGGCCCCCGTCGGTGGTGCGGTACAGCCCGCGCTCCTGACCCGCGCTCCACAGAGGCCCCAGCACCGCGGCGTACACCACCTCCGGATTTTCCGGATGGATGATGATTTCGGCGATGCGTTCGCTGTTGGGCAGCCCCTTGTGCTCCCAGGTCCGCCCCCCGTCGGTGGAGCGATAGATGCCATCCCCCACCGAAACGCTGTTGCGCACCCAGCTCTCACCCGTGCCCACCCAGATGGTGTCCGGCCGGGCCTGGTCAATGGTCACACAACCGATGCTCTGGCAGTGCTCGTCGAAGACGGGCGCGAAAGAGATGCCCCCGTCCCGGCTCCGCCACACGCCGCCGCCGGCGGTGCCCACGAACATGATACGCGGATCGTCGTCGACCACATCCAGAGCGCTGATGCGCCCGCTCATGATGGCCGGCCCGATTTCCCGGACCGGCAGATCACCGAACACGTGGGAGGTGATGGGGATGCCCTCGTCTCCCGCCAGATCCCGTGCTTCGTCCTCGGCCTGGATCCCCGCGGGCAGAACCAGCACACACAGCAAGCCCAGGCCCAGAACAAGCCTCTTCATCACGCTCCCCCTTGTTTATTCCGCGGCCGCCCCGACAGGCTCGGGCATGGTGAACTCGATGGCGGACAGATCATTGTCGAACTCCAGGCTCTCCATGATGATCTGCCTGGAGGTGACCCCAGCTATACGCATCTCCATGCTGAAGGGCATCACGCGACCGTCTTCCATCTCCTGGTAATCGCTCAGGTAGGTCTCCTCGACGATTTCCGTTTCGCCCATCTGCATGGTGCTGGTCACCTTGACGGCCAGGAAGTACTCCTTATCGTAGAAAATATCCTGCACAAGATCCATGCCCGTGTCCACGCGCAGCTGGTAGCAGGGGGTGCCTTCCACGTCCGCTTCACCGATGTACTCGAGGGTATACCCCTTCTTCTCCGGATCGATGAGCGCGCCGTCCATGTCGGCCTGCAGCTTCATGCCCTTGTTCTCGTCCTCTCCCATGAGTTTCGGTTCGGTGATACCCGCCATGGGGTTCACGGTCCACCCCTTCTGGCCGTCATAGGCCTGGATCATCCGCATGCCCATGATCTCCACTTCCAGGCGCATCAGGTTCGGGCGCTGCTGGTACATGGCAAAGGGAAACTCCATGCCCTGGGCCAGGGCCTTGCCGTGAGCTTCGATGGACTTGGTGCCCTTCAGCAGCTTCTCGCCGCCTTGGGCCTCCAGGGCCTTCTGGATCAGTTCCTTCTTGTCCATGGCAAGGGCCGAGCCGGTCAGCAGACTCAGGCAAAGGGCCGTCAGCGCGGCCGTGGCAATAATCTTTTTCACAGGATTCCTCCGAATTGTCAGGCTAAGCCGAGGCCCACATGGCGCCCGGCGCATGATCTCTACGGTCTACACGCTAGAGTGGTTGCCGATTCATTATTCACAATGGATACGACAGCCCCGCAGGTCAACCGCCACCAAAACACCGCCGATCCCAAGGACCAACAATTTCCGCGGCACCACTTTTTTCTTGCAATTATGAACATATGCTCTAAAATTGAGAGCAGAACCAAGGAGATCCCATGTCTCGACCCAAGAAAATGCGCTCCGTCCAGCACCCGCCCCTGATCGCGGATTTCAAACCCACCGGAATCCGCGCCAGCGAGTTGGAGCCCCTCGATCTGGCCCTGGACGAGTTCGAAGCCATCCGCCTGGCCGACTTCCAGGGCCTTGATCACGCCGAATCGGCTGAACAGATGGGCATTTCGCGGCCCACCTTCAGCCGGCTCATCGACCAGGCCCGCCGCAAACTGGCCACCTTTCTGATCGAAGGCCGGCACCTGCGCATCGAAGGCGGGGATATCCATTTCCAGCGGAACATGATCCGCTGCCAAGGCTGTGGACATTTGTTCAATACTGCCCTCGATGCGGAGATGGAGAAGTGCCCTCACTGCGGCAGCCACCACCTGGTGGATCTGGCCGGCGGGCACGGCCATGGCCGCTGTTGCCGCAGCTTCCACCAACATTCCCGGAGGAATCGTCATGCCTAGAGGAAACAAAAAAGGCCCCCTGGACGAAGGCCCGCAAACCGGACGCGGCCTGGGATACTGCACCGGACACGATGAGCCCGGTTGCGACGCCGACCACCCCCACATGGGCCGCGCCGGACACGGTATGGGGCGTGGTCGTATGGGCCGGAGACCGGGGCGCGGTCACGGCCGGGGCATGGGCCGGGGTATGGGACAGGGCATGGGACGAGGCATGAGGCGCGGATTCCCCTCCCGTCTCCATGATCTCGAGGAACGGGACGCCCTGCGCCGTCGAGTCCATGAACTGGAGGCGCGTATCGCCGACCAGACCGAAGAATCCTGACCCATCGGAACACCCAGCCCGGAGCCGGTCTGCGCGGGCCGGCCCCAGGGAGCCCCGCATGAGAGTAGCCATCGCCAGTGGCGTGGGTGCCGGCGGTATGAGCCTGCGCGAGGCCCTCGCCGCTTGGCGTGATGGGCGGCTGACCAGATTAGGCTGATCAAATTGATCAAATTGGGCTGACCGTGTAAACAAGGCGCGCCCCCTATCAAAGGGGGCGCGCCCATCTCCTTCGGCCCGACCTTTAGCGGCTCAGCACCACCTTGGTCGTCAGCGCCCGGCCACCTTGGTTCGCCCGCACGAAGTACACCCCCGAGGGCAACGCCTGCCCGTTGGCGTCGCGCC
>PDWJ01005587.1_pt1 | contig 10249 bp, 10 predicted proteins | sample 1430881 | NCBI WGS metagenome assembly PDWJ01 (sample SAMN01162460, study PRJNA174530) | Oral metagenome, whole genome shotgun sequencing project. | biome: Marine environment; feature: Marine mammal; material: Swab sample of the gingival sulcus; isolation source: swab sample of gingival sulcus... | reverse complement strand
CTCCTTTAAATTCGTCTTAAAATTTTAATTTTGCCAAAAATTATAATTTTTGGCAAAAAAAAAAAAACTGAGGGTACCATCTCTATTCAATTATCAATATAAAAAATTAAAACACTTGAAAATTGATGATTAAACTGATATACTGCCCCAATTTTTACACACGCCCATTTTTATTAGGTGCAATTATTAAGATTGTTTTTGGGCGGAGGCTAACTTAATTATTATTTGGAGGACAGATGTCTAGAGCAACATTGAGAGAAATGATTGAAGGTGGTGCACATTATGGTCACAGAGTAAACAAATGGAACCCTAAAATGAGACCATATATTTATGGTAAAAAAGATGGTATTCATATCATTGATTTACAACAAACATTAGGGTTATTTGATGAAGCATGTGATGCAGCTAAGAAAATCGTTGCTGATGGTGGAAACATTTTATTTGTTGGGACTAAAAAGCAAGCTCAAACAACAGTAACAGAAGAAGCAAAAAGAGCAGAAATGCCTTATGTTTCTTATCGTTGGTTGGGTGGAATGCTTACAAATTTCAAAACAATCAAACAAAGTATCGATAAATTAAAAAGATATGAAAAAATGATTGAAACCAATGAAATTAAAAAGTATTCTAAAAAAGAAATTTTGAAAATTAATAAGCAAATTCAAAAGCTTGATAGAAACTTAGGTGGTATTAAACACATGGCTAAACTTCCTAGAGCTTTATTTGTTGTTGATATAAGAAGAGAGCATTTGGCTGTAGCTGATGCAATGAATCTTGGAATACCTGTATTTGCAATTGTTGATACAAATGTAAATCCTGATTTGGTTGATTATCCAATTCCTGCAAATGATGACGCAATTAAAAGTATTCGTATTTTTCTTAAAGGCTTTGCTGATGCTTGCCTTGAAGGTAAAAGAATCTTTTCTGACAAAATGAAAGATGAAGCAAAGGGTGGGCTAAAAGAAGATAAAAAAGTAGCAAATAGCCCTAAAGGTGGTAAAAAAACATTTAAAATTCAAAAAGAAGAAGAATAGGAGATAAAATGGCAGGAAAAATTACAGCAGGAATGGTAAAAGAATTAAGAGAAAAAACAGGCGTAGGAATGATGGACGCAAAAAAAGCTCTTGTTGAAAAAGATGGAAATATGGAAGAGGCTATTTCTTTTTTAAAAGAAAAAGGATTAGCTGCTTCTGCTAAAAAAGCAAGTCGTATTGCAGCAGAAGGTCTTGTTGCTGTTATTTCAAACGAAAGTGAAAATAAAGCAAGTATTGTTGAAGTAAACTGCGAAACTGATTTCGTTGGTAAAAATGAAAATTTTAAAAAATTTGTTTCTGAAGTTGCGGATTATGTAAATAATAATGAAGTAAAAGATGTTGAAACTCTTTTAACAATGAAAAAAGATAGTATAACTTTTGAAGAAGCTCAATCTTCTTTGGTTGCAACTATTGGTGAAAAAATATCTATTCGTCGTTTTGAAACATTAAATTCTGATTATGTTCATACTTATTTACATTCTAATAGTCGTGTTGCTGCTCTTGTTGCTTTTAAAGCAGATGAAGCAAGCCTAAAAAATGATAAATTTAAGGAATTGGCTAAAAATATTTGTATGCATATTGCTGCAATGAAACCATCTAAATTAACTTATTCAGAATTAGACTCTAATTTTGTTGAAGAAGAAACAAAAGGTGCTATTGAAAGAGTTAAAAAAGAAAATGAAGAAAGAGCAAGACTTGGAAAACATCTTCTTAATATTCCAAAATATATTTCTAAACTTCAACTTACTGATGAAGTTATGAAAGAGGTAGAAGAAGAAATTAAGCAAGAACTTCTTGCTTCTGGAAAACCGGAAAAGATTTTAGACAAAATTGTTCCTGGTAAAATTGAAAGATTTATAGCTGATAATACTTCATTAGACCAAGAACTTTGTTTATTAGACCAGTTTTATGCACTTGATGATAAAAAGACTGTTGGTCAAATCATCAACGAAAAGCAAGAAGAGCTTGGTTGTAAATTTGAATTAGTTAAGTTTGTTCGTTTTGAAGTAGGTGATGGACTTGAAAAAAGAGAAGAAAACTTTGCAGAAGAAGTTGCAGCTCAGATGAAATAAACAAAACAACTTTTAAAAAAGGGCGGTTTTAACCGCCTTTTTTTTTATATAATATTCCAAAGGAGATAAAAATGAAACGAGTATTACTAAAGATTTCTGGAGAAGTACTTAAAGGTGATAAAGAGTTTGGATATTCTTCTGAAATGTTAAATCAGGTAGCTCAAGATGTTAAAGAGCTTGTAAATGAAGGACATCAATTATCTATTGTTGTTGGTGGTGGTAATATTTTCAGAGGTGTTAATGGAGCCGAAACAGGAATAAAAAGAGCTAATTCTGACTATATGGGAATGCTTGCTACTGTTATGAATGCTATTGCACTTGGTGATAATTTAGAAGCAAATGGAGTTAAATCACATGTTATGTCTGCTATGGATTTAGGTGGTATTACTGAGGCTTATTCTTATCGAAGGGCAACAAAATTATTAGATTCGGGGTATGTTTTAATTTTTGGTGGTGGAACTGGTAATCCATATTTTACTACTGATACAGCTGCAACTCTTAGGGCAATTGAAATGAATAGTGATTTACTACTAAAGGCAACCAAAGTTGATGGTATTTATGATAAAGATCCTTCTAAGTTTCCTGAAGCTAAAAAATATACAAAAATATCTCATATTGATGCTATAAGCAAAGATTTAAAAGTTATGGATTTAACTGCTTTTGCTCTTGCTAGTGATAATAATTTAGATATTGTTGTTTTTAATCTTTTTAAAAAAGGGAATATGTTAAAAGCTGTTAAACAGCTTTCAGGTAGTTTGGTTACAACTAAAATTTAAACTCTAATTATATAAAAATATAAAAAACTTGAAAACAGATATATATTTTGTAAAATAGAAAACATTAAAATGTTAATATTATATTAGGGGATAATTCAGATGAGTGAATTCGTTGAAAAAAAAATAAGAATACAATCTGTTATGTATGGTAAAATGATTTGTGAATGTTGTAATGAAAAAATAAAAGGAGTTCGTTACTGGGTAAAAAAAGATGAAGATAAACCTGAAATTTTTAAACCATATTGTAGATATTGTGCAGGAATTGAAAGAAAATAAAAGTTTTGTTAAAATTATATTGATAAACTTTTCCTTTTCTGCTAGAACTATGTAATTTTATTTTAAAGGGAAGTATTATGAAAAACACTTTTGATATTGTATTATTAAATGGAAGACCTGCTGCGGGTAAATCAGAGGTTATTGATTTTTTAAAAAAGACTCCACTTGAAGAAAGAATTGAAAAATTTCATATTGGTGAATTTGTAGAAATTGATGATTTTATTATTCTTTGGGAAAGATTTGAAGATGATGATTTACATGAAGAATTTGGTGAGCCTCGTACAGTTTCTAATACAGAATTTACATATCAAGGTGAAACTCTCCCTGGTTATACATTTAAAAAGAAATATTTTTGGAATTGGTTAATAAGAAAATTAATGAATCAATACGAAAGAATACTCAGAGATGAACCTGATTTTCATGAAAAGAAAACACTTATTATTGAATTTGCAAGGGGTTCGGAACATGGTGGCTGGAAAGAGGGATATTCTTATCTTTCTGATAGAGTTTTAGAAAATGGTGCTGTTGTATATATCGACACAACTTGGGAAGAATCTTTAAGGAAAAATGAAAAAAGATATAATCCAGATAAGCCTGATTCTGTACTTGAACATGCCCTTGAAAATAAAAAAATCGAAATGATGTATAAAGAATCTGATTGGAAAGATTTCATCAAAGGTGATGATGAATATCTTCATATTACACCTAAATTCCATACAGATACCACAGATAGAGAATTTAAAGTGCCTTATGTTGAGTTTAATAATAATGTAAATAAAACTAATGACCCAAAATTACTAGAACCAGAACTACAAAGGGTTATGAAAAAACTTTGGGATATTAAAAATAAAAAGAAATAATATAAATATAGGATTAAAGAGGGATTAATGAAAAATTTGAGTAAATTTATTCCCATTATTGTTTTAATAGGGCTAGAGGCCGTTTTATATAGTTCTCATAGAGATTTATTTACAGGCTTACTTCCTGTTGTTGTTATTACCATAATAACTATTCTCTATTCTTTAAATAATCCTGTTGGTCATAGCAAAGCATTTAGAATAAGGTCATATTTCAACTGGCTTACTTTGGGTTTAACCTATGCTTTTTTATACATGGGGAGATATAATTTAACAAAAGCAAAAACTAGTTTTTCTGAAACCTTAATGTCTAAAGATGATTTTGGAATGATTTTTGGTGTTGGGGCAATTGTTTATGGTGTGTCATTTATAATTAATGGACCTTTAACAGATAAACTTGGTGGTAAAAAAACTATGATTATTGGTGCAACTGGTTCTGCTATTTCAAATTTATTGTTAGGTTTTTTTACTTATAAAGCAATGAATGCAACAGAACAAACCTCTCTTTTTGTTCCATTTGTGATTATTTATGCCATAAATATGTACTTTCAAAGTTTTGGTGCTGTGAGCATTGTAAAAGTTAATTCAGCATGGTTTCATCTTAAAGAAAGAGGTGTTTTTGGTGGTATTTTTGGTACATTAATATCACTGGGATTGTTTTTAGCATTTGATTTAACTGCAATGATTTTGAGAGAAACTAAAGAAATTACAGGAAGTACTCAAATTTGGTGGGTTTTCTTTGTTCCTGCAATAATTTTATTTATATTTGTTATATTAGATTTCTTTATTATTAAGGATACTCCAGGTGAGGCTGGTTTTGAAGATTTTAATACAGGTGATGCAGGTGCAGATGATAAAAATGATAATGAAGAAACTGTATTTGAGAGATATAAAAGAATTTTAACACATCCTATTATAATTATCATGGTTATTATTGAATTTTCGTCTGGTGTTGTAAGAAATGGTATAACACATTGGGGTGCATTGTTTGCTAGTGATACTCTTCTTGATAAAACAGATATCGTTTTTCGTAACTGGGGACTTTTTTCAATGATTGCTGGTATCACTGGTGGTTTTTTTGCAGGATTTATTTCCGATAAGTTTTTTCAATCAAGAAGGGGTCCAAGTGCATTTTTCCTATATGTAGCAATGTTCTTGGGATTTTCTGTAATGGTTTTTGCTGTAAAATTTCAATGGTATCACCTTATTGGATTATTGACATTTTTCCTATCATTGGCTGTTATTGGTGTTCATGGTATGCTTTCTGGTACTGCATCTATGGATTTTGGTGGTAAAAAAAGTGCGGCAACTGTTGCAGGCGTTATTGATGGATTTGTTTATCTTGGAACAGGGTTTCAATCAATTGTTCTTGGTAAACTTTTAAGTGGTGCAAAAGATAATTTTGAAATATGGAATCGATGGCCTGTGTTTTTGATTCCATTTACTTTAATTGGTGTTTATTTTACATGGAGGATATGGTCTGCTGTTCCTGATACAAAAGGAAGACGCAACCATTGATTTTATTTTTATGAGGAGTTTAAAATGAATAAACCAACTATTAAACCAAACAATCCTAATTTTTCTTCTGGTCCTTGTTCTAAAAGACCAAATTACTCTCTTGCTAACCTAAATACTGACATTTTAGGTAGAAGCCATCGTTCAAAGCTTGGTAAGGGACGTTTAGAGTATTCAATTAATTTAACAAAAGAGATTTTGGGTCTTCCTAAAGATTACAGAGTTGGAATTGTTCCTGCTTCTGATACTGGTGCTTTTGAAATGTCTATGTGGAGTATGTTAGGACCAAAAGGTGTTGATGTATTTTCTTGGGAAGCTTTTGGTAAAGGCTGGGCAAGTGATATTAAAAAAGAATTGAAATTAACTGATGTTAATTATTATTCTGCTGATTATGGTCAACTTCCTGATTTTTCTAAGGCTGATTTTAACAGAGATGTTATTTTTACATGGAATGGTACAACAAGTGGTGTTAAAGTTCCAAATGGTGATTGGATTGCTGATGATAGAGAAGGTTTAACTTTCTGTGATGCAACAAGTGCTGTTTTTGCAATGGATATGCCTTGGGAAAAACTTGATGTTGTAACTTATTCTTGGCAAAAAGTTCTTGGTGGTGAAGCTGCTCATGGTATGTTAATTCTTTCTCCTAGAGCTGTTGAGCGTCTTGAGTCTTATAAGCCTGCATGGCCAATGCCAAAGATTTTTAGAATGGTTAAAGATGGTAAGTTAAATGAAGGAATTTTCCAAGGCTCAACAATTAATACACCTTCTATGATTGCAAATGAAGATTATATCGATGCTCTTGAGTGGGCAAAATCAATTGGTGGATTACAAGCTTTAATTAAACGTTCACAAAAGAACTTATCTTTATTTGAAGATTTTGTAAGCAAGCATGATTGGATTGATTTCTTAGCAGAGAAAAAAGAATTCCGTTCTAATACATCTGTATGTTTTAAAATTGATTTAGAAAAAGATAAATTCAATAAGCTAGTTGAACTTTTTGCAGAAGAAAAAGTTGCTTATGACTGTAAATCTTATAAAGATGCTCCTCTTGGATTAAGATTCTGGTGTGGTGGAACTATTGAAGCTAAAGATATCGAAGATTTCTTACCTTGGCTTGAATGGGGATACAATCAAGTAAAATAATTTTCCTTTTGTGAAAATTTTATAACTCATATCTTAATCTTTTGTTACAATTTTTACTATAAAATAATAAAAAACTAAAAAATAAAACAACTTTGTTGGTTTATTTTTAAAAAAGTAAACAAAAGTGTAGCTTTTGGTTACTTTTTTGCATGGAAAAGACTTTTTGTAAAAAAGGCTTTGGAATGCTCATTATGGAATAAATATTGCTTGAAAGAAATATTAGGAGGTGTTATATGACTGTTGAATCCATAAAAGCTTCATCTATGACTCAAGCAATGTTGAAGGCAAAAAAAATATTTGAAGATGATGCAGTAATTTTAGAATCAAAAAACTTAATTTTAGATGGCAAAAATTACTACGAATTACTTGTTTCTGGAACAATAAAAGTTGCAAATGGGAAAAATGAAAATCGTAAAATAAAAAATAATATACAACAAATAAGAGAAATTTCAAATAAATTTAAACCCAGTCAAGAAATTGTTAATAGTCAAAAAAATATACCTTTTCCTAATAATGAAAACTTTAAAATACTCTTAGAAGATGAATATGAAATTATAACTTCATTAAACAAAGAAAAATTAAAAACATATAAATCTTTAAAACAAAAAGGAATTTCTTGTGATATCGCTTACTCTATTATAGAAGAATTATATGAGTTCGGATTTGAAAATGAAATAGAAAAAAACTTTATAATTGAAAAGATGATTAGGGATAATTTACAAGTTTCGGGGAATTTATATAATAAAACTAATGACCAAAGGATAATTTCTTTAATTGGTACAACAGGAGTTGGAAAAACTACAACTTTGGCAAAAATAGTTTCAGAGGCCCTTATTTCTTATAATAAAAAGGTTGTATTGTTTACATTTGATAATTATAAAAAATCTACACTTCTTCAGTTAAAGGTTCATGCTTCTATTTTAAAAGTTCCATTTGAAATAATAAAATCAAAAAAAGATTTTGAAAACAAACTCGCAAAATACAATAATTTTGACATGATTTTATTAGATACCGAGGGTGTGGATGTTTTTAAAAAAGAGCAACTTTTAAAGCTTAATGATTTGTTAAATATTCCACAAAGAATTGAAAAACACCTAACAATACCAGTAACATTAAGAGAATATGACCAAATTAATGTGTTTAAAAAGTTCAAATCATTCAACCCTGATTATTTACTTTTTACCCGCTTAGACGAAACTGACCAATATTCTTCAATTTTAAATCTAAATTTAAAAACAGATATACCAATTTCATATTTAACAACAGGTCCACATATAACAGGAGATATGTTGCTTGCTAATGAATCAAAAATTGCTCGATTGATTATGAATTAATTTTTGTTTTTTATTTTTTATTTTCTTTTTAATTTTGTGTAACTTATGATACAATTGTTTTTTACGGAGAAAATATGGGAAAGATAAAGTTTAAAAATAGGTATTTAAAGTTTAAATTAATTCCTTCAAGAATTGAAAACAATGTTATTTTTGGGGAAACAAAATTTACAATTTATGGAAACTTGGATAATGAAAAAATAACTATTTTAAGAAGAGATTTTTCTTATGAAATGAAGATGTTTAGGAATTTTCTAAAAAACTTAGAAAAACTAAGAAATTTAGAAGAGGCAAAAGCAATCTTTCATGAAAAAGATAATTCATTAACAATAACTATCGAAAATTCAGAAGAAAAAGGAATTTTAAATTGGGTGGTTGAAGCAAAAAATATAATTTCTGAAGCTAGTTATACTAAATTAGATATTGCTTTTTCTACAAATCAGTACTCTTTAGATTCAATTATCAAAGATATTGGATATTTTGTTGTAAATCCTGTTGATTTTTAGTTAATTACTTTTTGTTCAAACCAATTAATTTAAGATAATCAGAAATTTTTATATTATGCTTTTTGATAAAACCTGCATTTAATTCTAAAACATATTGTGATTTTTTTGAAATATGTATTGATTTGTGGCTAAGAGGGGTTGTATTTTCTACAAAACCTATTATTTTCATGTTTTTATCTAAAAAAATAATATCTAATGATATATAAGTATTTTTCATCCAAAAACTTCTATAATCTTCTTTAGAAAAACAAAAGAGCATACCATTATTTGGTTTAAGTTTTTTAATATTCATCAAGCCTTGTTTTTGCTCTTTTGGAGATTTTGCAAGTGAAAGTTTTAAATAAATTTTTTTATTTTTAGAATTTATAAAAGCATTTTGTTCAAATTTTATTTGTTCAAATTTTAACTGGTTTGAAAAGATAATTGTGGTATAAAATAATAAAATAAATATTGATGATAGTTTTTTCATATTTGTACTTCTTTTTTTACTTCTTTTTATTAGCTTTATATATAGAATTTAATTTGTCATAAACCTCAACAGCTTTTGCCCTTGTTTTATAACTAAGGTTTTTTCTATCAAGTGTTAAATCATATAAAAATTTTCTATTTTCATAACTTAAATCTTCGATTTGTTCTATTGCTTCTAATATTTTTACTTGCAAAAGATTTGCCCTTGCAAGAATATAATCATCTGCACCTTTGTTTTCTTGACTTATAGTTGGGCAATGAGTTTTTTTATGATTATAAAAATCTTTAACTAACATTTCTTGAGACTTTAATAATTTTAATTTTCCAATACCTACAACTGCAAGGCATTTGTGTTCAATATTTTTACTTTTGTAAAATTTTTCAAATAATTCTTCAACTTTTTCTTTTGTTTCTTTGTTTCCTAAGCTTGTATTTGCCAAAATCCACATAGCTGTAATGTAATCTTTTGGATTATCTTTTTTTTGTATAATTGCTCTAAAACTTTCTCTTCCATCAAAAAGAGCAACTGTTAAAAGGCATTTTTGAGGATAATCAACCTTAATACAAGCTTTTTTGATATCTTCAGCATGTTTAAAATCAGGTGAAAAAAGTTTATTTTTAATCTTTATTGTTTCTTTTAAAACATTTAAATCATCGCCTTCGCTATATTTTTCTAATGCTTCATTTTCACTTATATCTTGTATATTTTTATAATAAGAAGCAAGAATATAATACGATGTATTGCGATTACCCACCGCAATATTATCAATAAGAATAGTAATGCCCTTTTGTATTATCCTACTATTTGGACATAAAATAGCACTAGAGTGTGTTTGTTTATCCGCAGAGTTTTTATTTTTTTCTTTCAGTTTTTTATATTGTTCTTCTTTTGCGAGTTGTTTATAGCCCTCTGTTCCTTTTTGACCATCAAAATAATCTTCTAACCACGATAATTTATTCATATTACCATACTCAAAATTATAATAATCATTTACATAAAATTGAAGTTCTTGTAAGCTTACTAACTGTTCATAATTCTCGTATACCATATTTTTTGGTATTCTCATATACCGCTCAGGAGTACATGCATATGGATCAGCGTTAAGAAGCTTACAAAATGCTTTTTGGATATGAGAATAGAGTGCTTTTGTCTTTTTAGTAGCGATATAACTTTCTTCAAATATCCAGTATATATGAAACCCATGCGGTGTTTTATTAATAACACTGGGCATTGGCATCGCATGAAATGTCATATGATCTAAAATATCTTGTG
>PDWJ01013549.1_pt1 | contig 10250 bp, 5 predicted proteins | sample 1430881 | NCBI WGS metagenome assembly PDWJ01 (sample SAMN01162460, study PRJNA174530) | Oral metagenome, whole genome shotgun sequencing project. | biome: Marine environment; feature: Marine mammal; material: Swab sample of the gingival sulcus; isolation source: swab sample of gingival sulcus... | reverse complement strand
CTGCTGAGCGAACTGCTGAGTTGAGCTGAGGGAATTCATGTACACTATGGACTTGCTCGGAACAGAGGGTCTAACTGCTTGATTTCAGGGCTGTTAAAAAGCGAGCGTCAGAAGGAAAGAAATCCCTGGAAGGGATTGAAACAGTCTCCAAACAGGTCATCAGGGACCTTGTTCCTCCAAAAGTCAGAAGGAAAGAAATCCCTGGAAGGGATTGAAACCTTCGACGGCCCCCCAAAAAAATTATCCGGCAAGAATAGTCAGAAGGAAAGAAATCCCTGGAAGGGATTGAAACCCCATCCTTTTGGACAGGGAGAAACCTCTGGGGGGGGGGTCAGAAGGAAAGAAATCCCTGGAAGGGATTGAAACGAAAACTCTTAGAGGAGAACAAAGGGAATCCTCCAACGTCAGAAGGAAAGAAATCCCTGGAAGGGATTGAAACATTTCCCAAACCGGCAGCAATTGTTGGCTGCCAAAAAAGTCAGAAGGAAAGAAATCCCTGGAAGGGATTGAAACTGTCGTCTTCCGCTGCTAGCAGGAGTTCTTTTTGGGAATGTCAGAAGGAAAGAAATCCCTGGAAGGGATTGAAACAAACCGACGCCGCAACTGCCAGCAGGGGAAATTGTACAGTCAGAAGGAAAGAAATCCCTGGAAGGGATTGAAACATCAGTAGTTCTGACTGCCCTAACAATAATCTGGTTTTGTCAGAAGGAAAGAAATCCCTGGAAGGGATTGAAACTCCATTGGGGCCCCTCCGTAGGGCACCCTTCCGGGCGAGTCAGAAGGAAAGAAATCCCTGGAAGGGATTGAAACGGTTTTTTTTTCATGATCTTACCATTCCCCACTTCCAATTGTCAGAAGGAAAGAAATCCCTGGAAGGGATTGAAACGGATGTCATAGTGGCCTTCGGCGTCTTGGTGATCGCCAGGTCAGAAGGAAAGAAATCCCTGGAAGGGATTGAAACGGAGGAAAGTGGCTCTACATCCCCGGCGATCACCAAGACTCAGAAGGAAAGAAATCCCTGGAAGGGATTGAAACCCATTTCAAGGTTCCATGCCATCGGGCTTTCGCCCGAGGGTCAGAAGGAAAGAAATCCCTGGAAGGGATTGAAACACCGTTACTTTTAAAAGGAGAACTTTGAAAAACTTTATGTCAGAAGGAAAGAAATCCCTGGAAGGGATTGAAACATCGATTAGGCCCTCCTCTTCGTGAGGAGGCGGTAACCCTTCAGAAGGAAAGAAATCCCTGGAAGGGATTGAAACATACCTTCTTGGCCTAGAGAGGAAAGATGTTGAAAGTGTCAGAAGGAAAGAAATCCCTGGAAGGGATTGAAACCCACTCGTCTCCGTATCGAGAGGATTTTGAGATTCTTGGTCAGAAGGAAAGAAATCCCTGGAAGGGATTGAAACAAAAACAAAGAATAAATCTCTTCATTTTCTCTCTCCTGTCAGAAGGAAAGAAATCCCTGGAAGGGATTGAAACATGATGATAATACAACAGTGACAAGCAAAAAAAAATCAGTCAGAAGGAAAGAAATCCCTGGAAGGGATTGAAACGCGAAAAAATCGTCAAAAGAACCTACGATCTAATTGAAGTGTCAGAAGGAAAGAAATCCCTGGAAGGGATTGAAACGAGCAAAGGAAGGGTTGCGCCCCTCCTCAAGAACAAGAGTCAGAAGGAAAGAAATCCCTGGAAGGGATTGAAACTTGTCCAGTGTACCCCCAACTCCGCCAGAACCTCTGCAGGTCAGAAGGAAAGAAATCCCTGGAAGGGATTGAAACGGGTTGTTACACCCGTACCCCCTGTTAGTACACTGCGCTCAGAAGGAAAGAAATCCCTGGAAGGGATTGAAACAGAAAAGCTCTTCGGGGTGCCGCATTGCGGCTTTATAGGTCAGAAGGAAAGAAATCCCTGGAAGGGATTGAAACCCATGGATTCTAGCCCTCTCGGCCTGATAGCGAGAGGAGGTCAGAAGGAAAGAAATCCCTGGAAGGGATTGAAACCATCCAAGGTCGCCTACACTGCTTGGTTCTATCCAAGCGTCAGAAGGAAAGAAATCCCTGGAAGGGATTGAAACGGTTAAGAGCAATAGTGTACCCAGCATGTCCTATGAAAGTCAGAAGGAAAGAAATCCCTGGAAGGGATTGAAACGCCATATAGACTTAGTCCCCCCGATCCTTTAGTCAAGCTGTCAGAAGGAAAGAAATCCCTGGAAGGGATTGAAACGAGAGCAGAGTCCATCTCCCCCTTAGAGTAGCTTTTATGTCAGAAGGAAAGAAATCCCTGGAAGGGATTGAAACCCTGTGCTTGTGAATCTCGTAAAACTGGCGTTAATAGATTTCAGAAGGAAAGAAATCCCTGGAAGGGATTGAAACCTGAAAAGAGCTCTCCTACTGGTGGGGTGCCTGTTAAGGTCAGAAGGAAAGAAATCCCTGGAAGGGATTGAAACAGTTTCCTTTCCGGATGAAGAGGGCGACCCTATCCGTCAGAAGGAAAGAAATCCCTGGAAGGGATTGAAACAACTAGAATTGCCCTTGCAGGAGCTCCTGTGATATAAGTCAGAAGGAAAGAAATCCCTGGAAGGGATTGAAACAGCAATTTCAACCTAGTAGGGCCCTGGACGTTAAGACGTCAGAAGGAAAGAAATCCCTGGAAGGGATTGAAACTGATACATCTGTAAACCCCCCGTCTAATCCGGACGTATGTCAGAAGGAAAGAAATCCCTGGAAGGGATTGAAACCATGATACTTACCTCCATGTTTCCCCGTGGTGGATGACAGTCAGAAGGAAAGAAATCCCTGGAAGGGATTGAAACTTACTGTTGCCGTATCGACTCCAACTACTTTTGCTGCTGGTCAGAAGGAAAGAAATCCCTGGAAGGGATTGAAACCAGTCAGGGCTGTGAAAGCAGCCTTGCCGTTGGCTCAAGGTCAGAAGGAAAGAAATCCCTGGAAGGGATTGAAACCTTTTAATGGCGCTACACCAACTGGCGGTGCAGCGGGTTTCGTCAGAAGGAAAGAAATCCCTGGAAGGGATTGAAACCTTGCCAGCGCTAACAGGACGAGAGAACAAAGAAAAAAGGTCAGAAGGAAAGAAATCCCTGGAAGGGATTGAAACTGACATCAATAATGTCATTTCGCATGTTTTTGCTCCAGGTCAGAAGGAAAGAAATCCCTGGAAGGGATTGAAACACCAAAGCAACTCCCCAAGGGCTCCCTCAACCGCAACGTCAGAAGGAAAGAAATCCCTGGAAGGGATTGAAACTGACAATATAATCATTTTTTCATCTCTCCAGTAACATTGTCAGAAGGAATGAAATCCCTGGAAGGGATTGAAACTTGGCAGATTCTCAGCACTCACTGAGTAAATTACTGAAGTCAGAAGGAATGAAATCCCTGGAAGGGATTGAAACTCTTTATGATCAGGCAGCAAGGTCCACCTCCCCCTCAGAGTCAGAAGGAATGAAATCCCTGGAAGGGATTGAAACTAATTGAGCCATAAGTGGGTAGTTGCCTGCCCACTTATGTCAGAAGGAATGAAATCCCTGGAAGGGATTGAAACAACTTTCGGGAGCACGTGTGCTAGGCACACATGTGACTCGTCAGAAGGAATGAAATCCCTGGAAGGGATTGAAACTCGACAGCGCACCCTTTCGGGCGGCCATTGTTCCAACTGTCAGAAGGAATGAAATCCCTGGAAGGGATTGAAACGATAATTATTAGGTAATCCTCAAGGGTTTTCGGCCGTTGTCAGAAGGAATGAAATCCCTGGAAGGGATTGAAACTATATACTTGGGATCTCTGCCTAGTCCAGAAAACGGCCCGGTCAGAAGGAATGAAATCCCTGGAAGGGATTGAAACGGATATCATGCGCGAGATGAAGCATGCGGTCGAGATCGTCAGAAGGAATGAAATCCCTGGAAGGGATTGAAACCTTGATTCTATCCAAGCAATGTAGAGACCAATAGATGAGTCAGAAGGAATGAAATCCCTGGAAGGGATTGAAACCGCCTTTTGGCTGGACGGATCGGGGGGACTAAGTCTCTGTCAGAAGGAATGAAATCCCTGGAAGGGATTGAAACGACCTCCTGATTGTGCTCGTTAATCAAAACCCTATGGCTGAGTCAGAAGGAATGAAATCCCTGGAAGGGATTGAAACATATGCTGACTCAGGAATGGTTATCGTCAGTTTTCCCTGTCAGAAGGAATGAAATCCCTGGAAGGGATTGAAACAAGCTTATCCAAAGAATTGAACTCTTTGTAGCATTTCCGTCAGAAGGAATGAAATCCCTGGAAGGGATTGAAACATTCTAGGCCTTCGGCAACCAAATACCGTCCCCCTTTGTGTCAGAAGGAATGAAATCCCTGGAAGGGATTGAAACCGTCGAAGACACTCCAGCTGCTTTCACAAAAAAGCCTTGTCAGAAGGAATGAAATCCCTGGAAGGGATTGAAACAAGTTGAAACAATAACCCCGGGACGATTCTTGTCTTGACGTCAGAAGGAATGAAATCCCTGGAAGGGATTGAAACACGGTGGTCGCGCTCCAGCCAGTAGTCTCGACAATCGTCAGAAGGAATGAAATCCCTGGAAGGGATTGAAACGGTTGGTTCTATTGGGGTGGTCTCGGACAAAATATTTCGTCAGAAGGAATGAAATCCCTGGAAGGGATTGAAACTGGACAACCTTGATGATAGCAGTGCTCAAAGGGGCCCCTCGTCAGAAGGAATGAAATCCCTGGAAGGGATTGAAACGCACTAAAACCACCCTCTTGGGCATGCCCGTTAAATGGGTCAGAAGGAATGAAATCCCTGGAAGGGATTGAAACGTGAGCAGATAGTGCAGACAGGGCGTAATCATGCCGTGTCAGAAGGAATGAAATCCCTGGAAGGGATTGAAACTGACAAGATTGTTGATTGTCCCTGGCAATGCGTTTTGTCAGAAGGAAAGAAATCCCTGGAAGGGATTGAAACGGCGTTGGCCCCGAACGACGCCCATTCCGCCTGTTCTGTCAGAAGGAAAGAAATCCCTGGAAGGGATTGAAACGCTATTGGTAAACGTGATGTGTATCCCGTAATCTTCGTCAGAAGGAATGAAATCCCTGGAAGGGGTTGAAACGGTATGGTGATCTCGCAATGATCATCCGTCGCAGCAAGGGCAGAAATTTGATCGTCTTCTGACTTGTCATCCTGAGGAACCCGCGACCCCCTGTCATCCTGAGGAGCCTGCGACGAAGGATCTCCTGCATTGAGATTCTTCGCTGCGCTCAGAATGACTGCGACGAAGGATCTCCTGCCGTTGAGATTCTTCGCTGCGCTCAGAATGACAAATATGGTCAGAATGACAAGTACAGTTTCAGAATGACAACGTCCTTATAGAGCGCAAAGATCACAACGAGTTCATTGTCATTCAGCGTGAATTTACGCTGAATCCCGTTGCTGAGCTCCTCTTTTCGTGTATGCTGTGGTGGGAGATCAAAGACCTGACAGGCCGACCATTCTCCCACGAGTGTTTCTGTCCGCTGCGCCTCTCACCGGACTGGCAGTTCCGGCCAGATCTTTTTCTTGCTCAGCGCAAGGGCAAGACATTTCGCTTCCGCAAGAGCGATCTCCGTTATGCGAAGCGTAGTCACGTTCCCTATGTCCAGAGTGTCCAGTTCTCGCCGCACCAGGTGATCGCCTACCCTAAGAGATTTCCGAGGGTGATCGCAGCTTTGACGGTTTTGGCGCTGTCCTCGAGAACAGCGGCGGCGTCTTTGAGGTTGGCGGCGACTTTGGCGTTGCTCGGCTCCGGCTTTTTGGCCTGAATTTCGGCCCCCCTGACTTCGTGCAGCACTTCGTCTTTGATGTTCTCATCGAGCGGCAGGGCCGCCAGTTCGTGCTGGACTGTGGCGAGCAGTTTGAGCAGCTCGTCGCTTATCTGCATCATCTCTATTATTCAAGTAAAATCTTTTCAGCGCAAGGTCACGCCAAAGACCGACAACGAATTGAAGAATGCAACGAATGACGTTATGGGATTCGTCATCATCACGCGATTGCTCACATCCGGTGTTGTTGACGAAAAATTTTTCGCTGGGGCAAGCCCCAGACCCCGTTTTTTAAAGAATCAAAGTGTCCAAAGAGTCAAAGACCCAACATTGTCAGGAACGAACACACCGAACGTAGAAGTTGCTCTGGAAGTAGTACCAGTTCACGTAGCCGTCGTCGAAATCGACGTACCACGCCGACCCCGACGAACCTGACGAACCTGACGAACCTGCGACCCTGTCCGAACTCCAATACCATGTGAAGATACCGTCTTGAATCCTGAATATCGGATCGATATACGAACCGTTTGATCCTGTTTCCGGCTCCAGTAAGGACATAAGCTCCGGGATCGTGGGCAGCCGCCAGTCGGTATAGCCGGCAAATTTTTGACGATTGAGTGCTTCGACATACTTGTGTGCCTTTGTATAGCTTAGCAATTCCTCTGAACCCGATTGCTGCCAGATCAGGCCGGTTGCCCGATCCAGTACAACGTCCCCCCTACCTTCATATTCATTCGGGATATACTCAAGCGGTCGTCCAGGCACACCATCAATATTAAAGGCTTGTGGAGCATCATCTTCAGAAATGGTCTTTGGCGTGTTACGCAGACGAATAACCGTCCGTTCTTCGAGCGCCGTGTTCATCTGTTCCCGAAGTGCCGGGTGTACCTTTAAAGCTTCCTTCACAATATTCCCGGCCAATTTCAAAGCTTCTGCCGTATCCACTCGGACACAAGCTTCCACAAGCGGCGTGGCGTCGGCAGTTTGCGCGGCATAGAGCCGTAAGGCTTCGTGCCACCAGCCGTCCTCAATCAAGACCTGCCACCTGGCATTGGTCCATTGGATCGCCTTCCCACTTTCGTGCCAATAGGCAGCACACAGATATTCCTGAAAGGTGAGATGGGCAAATCCCCAGACATTATTTTCGTTTTCCAACAGCAGGCCACTTTGTTCCTGAAGGTCTTTCAAAAACAGGGGCGCTTCTCTTTTGGCGATCCCCATTTCTTCCAAAGGGTTTTCTATGACGGCAAGCACGTCGGGCGTTCCAAACTCTCGAACCTTCTGCGTCATCATCTCCTCTGCCAGGGGGTGCAGCGCGGCTCGTTTCTGTTTCGCGCTCAATCGATTCTCCAGCCCCTTGGCCCGCTGCCAATGGCCCAGCAGCACATCACAGATTTCCGCATACAGTTCGACACGCCGATCCGGAAGGGCGCCGCGATAGTTATGCACATTGGCGATCATAGTGAGTAACAGTGGATTGATCGTCAATTCTTGCAGGTTCGGCTGCTCTCGCAAACGGCGCAAAAGGTCGTCGGCATCTGAATCGGCATCGCGACGAATGCCAGGGTCGCTGATGCCGGAGAGCAGCACTTTCGTGGCAAGATACCAGTGCCGGATAAACTGCTCTACCTGCTCCGGCGTAAAAGGCAGCACTTCCAGCACATACGCCCGTGTAAGCTGCGCATCCAGATAACCTTGCGGCCGGGCCGTCAGCACAAAACGGCAGTCAGGATAGCTGCGAATCTGGCGATCGACCCATTCGGCCACTGGCTGACGCCGGTCTTCAGGAACCTCATCAAGGCCGTCCAGCAGCACCAGACAACGTCCGGCTTTAAGCTGACGGGGAAACCATCGAGGCGGCGGCTTGAGTTCGGGATAACGTTTCAGATCCGCAAAATGCGTTTCGCACAGTTCTGCCAGTGAGGGGGAGTTGTCGACAATCGCAGCGCTATGTTCGCGTAAAAACAGAAAAATCGGGATATATGCACGAGAGCGATACTTGCGTTGTTTGTTACGCGCAAAAATAATCGCCAGATGTTTGAGCAAGGTCGTTTTGCCACAACCGGGAGGCCCCAAAATCGCAAGAGCAGCAGCGTGTTGCTTTTTGAAACGCTGCAGAAAAGTCCAGACAGGATGACTCCCTTTCAGTTTCTTTACGAGTAGAGGGTTTGAACTGATCATTAAGGCGTGACTGGGAGCAATCTGCAGTTCGACAAACACTTGCTCCAGATCGATCATCCCTTGACCTGACGTAAGCAGCCCGCGCGAACCGAAGACACGGTGTTCGTAGAGAACATGCTTTTTGTAGCGCTTCCGAAAATTAGAGACGCCATTTAAAATAGCCTGTTTTGTCCAATCGGTAGCGGCCTTGACCACATCCGGCTTAAGCTCTTCCCAGATATCTTTCCCCAGAAAGCCCCAGACAAAGATGACCAGTTCATAAACGAGCGTCAGCCCCGCCGCTGCCAAAGGATGTTGTAAATTCTTTGCCCACCAGAGGACTGCTATTCCGATCACCGGAACCTGAGACCCCAGGACCAGCAGGAAATTTTTTAAGGCTTTCAGCATAATTCTGCACTCCTTTCATGTTTGAAGAGACTGTCATCCTGCCTCTGCGTTCTGCCACATGGCGCAGCAGATAGCCGGTCTGTTGAACCACAGCCACCGAATATCCCTGTTCTCAGGCCAGTTCGACATAGCGATCCAGGGCTTTTCGTCCGATACCGCAGCGCCGTTTGAAGCCGAATTTCGCCCTTACACAAACGTGTATTGATGGCAGCGGCTGAAATGACGCACGATCTGCTCAACGTACACATTCAGATCGAAAGCGGCTTTATAAATCGGCAGATCTTCGTAACGCGCCATTATTTTTTGGGGGACGCTTGAAAATTTTTCCCTGGGGCTGCGCCCCAGACCCCAGTTTTTAAAGAATCAAAGTGTCCAAAGAGTCAAAGACCCAACATTGTCAGGAACGAACACACCGAACGTAGCCGCCGTACCGGAAGTAGCCCAAGAGCACGCGGCCGCGGTAGAAATCGACGAACCACGCCAACCCCGACGAAACTGCGATTGTGTCCGCGCTCCAACACCAGATTTGCTCTGGATCGAATATCGGATCGATATGCAAACCATATAATTGTTTTTCCGGCTCCAGTAAGGACATAAGCTCCGGGATCGTGGGCAGCCGCCAGTCGGTATAGCCGGCAAATTTTTGACGATTGAGGTCTTCGACATACTTGTGTGCCGCTGCATAGCTTAGCCATTTCGCTGAACCCGATTGCTGCCAGCTCAAGGCGGTGGCATGGTCAACAATGACTGCACCTCGATCCTCAAAGTCGTTCTGAAGGCCCCGATAGTGTTTCTCTAGCTTATTGACGTCTTCTCGCGAAAGCGTTTGTGGGGCGCTGCGTAAAGAAATAAGCCGGGAGTCTTTCGACGTGTGTTTGGGACTTGTCGCCCCGGCTGTCCGTTCCTGCCCGGTCTCAATCTCAAACTCTGTGCCTACAGATTCTCTCGCCTCACGAGCCGGGCGCAACACCTGTAAAATGCGGCGCAGTCCGTCCTCATAGCGCTCTTTCAGGGGAAAGAGATCGAGCCAGTGTATTTCCTGTAAACGTTCATCTTGCGGTTCGCAGTCTTCAATTCGGATCGGAATCACAAAAATTTGCGATGGCGGCATGCGTTCGAGCCAATCAAGCGCTTCTCTGAGTTCCTTTTGCACGTAGCCGGTCTTTGAGACAGAGTAATTCGACAGGATGGCCAGGAAAAAGGCGCTGCGCTGAATCGCTTCTTTAATGGCGATTTTCCAGCGCTGACCAGGTAAAATATCCTCACAGGCGATCCAGGTTGGGACGCCGCTTTGTTTCAGATCGCGATACAAACGCCGGGCAAGGTGTTCGTCTTCGCGGGCGTAACAGACGAAAACCTGTTCTGAGTCTTTGCCTGTATGTGCCTTGTCAGCAGGCAGTGCTGAAAGCGCGGACTTCCCTGGGGATTCCTGCCGTTGTTCGTGCAGATGGAGTTCGTTGATTTGAATCGCCAGGCCCCGGTCTTGAGCGATATTCATATTTCCGCCGTTGCTGTTGAAGTTGTCGCCCTGGCTGCCGTTGCTCATGATATTCCTTTCTCATAGCATGGGGACGCAGCCCCGCTCTAAAGTGTGTTCGTGAATTCTGTATGCTTCGTGCTTCTCAAGAGATCTTCGACGGGGAAAGACCTGACAGGCCGACGAGTCTCCCACGAGTGTTTCTGTCCGCTGCGCCTCTCACCGGACTGGCCGTGCCGGCAAGAGCTTTTTCTTGCTCAGCACAAGGGCACGCCAAGACACGCAACGTGTCTTGTACGCGTTCTTTCTCACGTGATTCCCCTTCTGCCTCAGCTTGCCCGCATCCGTTAGCCTCTTAACGCTTTTGTACTGATCAAAAAGACATTTCGCTTCCGCAAGAGCGA
>PDWJ01005585.1_pt1 | contig 10252 bp, 12 predicted proteins | sample 1430881 | NCBI WGS metagenome assembly PDWJ01 (sample SAMN01162460, study PRJNA174530) | Oral metagenome, whole genome shotgun sequencing project. | biome: Marine environment; feature: Marine mammal; material: Swab sample of the gingival sulcus; isolation source: swab sample of gingival sulcus... | reverse complement strand
CCAAACTTCGGCTTGCGCGACTGCTTCACTTTCAACGCTGTCTTTGCCATGACTCAGCTCACTTCTTCTTGCCGAACGCCGGGCCACGCTTGGTCCCGGGCTTCTTTGGATCGTCCTTGGCCTTGAAGGGGAAACCCAGGTGCTTCAGCAGCGCCCGGCCTTCCTCATCATTTGCGGCGCTGGTCACGAACGTGATGTCCATGCCCCGCACCCGATCAATCTTGTCCTGATCGATCTCGTGGAACATGACCTGCTCGTTGAGGCCGAAGGTGTAGTTGCCGTTGCCGTCGAACTGGCGGCCGTTGAGGCCACGGAAGTCACGGATACGTGGCAGCGCCAGGGTCAACAGCCGGTCGGCGAACTCCCACATGCGGTCGCCGCGCAGCGTGACGTGCGCGCCAATCGGCATGCCCTCACGCAGCTTGAACTGGGCGATCGATTTGCGGGCCTTGGTCACCGTCGGCTTCTGGCCGGTGATGGCGGTCAGGTCGCGCACCGCGCCTTCGATGATCTTCGAATCGCGGGCTGCCTCACCGACGCCCATGTTGACGACGATCTTTTCCAGCCGAGGGATCTGGTGCACGTTGGCGAAGGAGAACTCCTCAGCCAGTGCCTTGACGATTTCTTCACGGTACCGCTGCTTGAGGCGCGGCATAGCGGGGGCGCTCATCAGATTTCCTCCCCGGTCTTGCGGGACACGCGCTTGCTGCGGGTGCCGACGTACTCGCTGCCATCGGGACGGCGCTTGGTGACCTCTTCACGCTGGTAGCCAACGCGCGTCACTACTTCCTTGCCGTCCACCTTCGTGACGAGTTGAACGTTGGAAACGTGGATCGGGGCCTCGCTAGTGATGATGCCGCCTTCGATGCGGCGGCCACCGGCGCCCTGGGATTCCCGGCGATGACGCTTGACGATGTTTACGCCTTCGACGCTCACCTTCTGGTCTTCCGGGTAGACGGCGATGATTTCGCCGATCATGCCGCGGTCCTTGCCTGAAATGACCTTTACGCGGTCACCCTTCTTAACGTGTAGGCCACGCATAATCAGATCACCTCCGGGGCCAGCGAGATGATGCGCATGTAGCGCTTCTCGCGCAATTCACGAGCCACCGGGCCGAAGATACGGGTCCCGCGTGGTTCGCCGTCGGGCTTGACGATGACGGCGGCATTCTCGTCGAACTTGATGTAGGAACCGTCGCTGCGGCGACGTTCTTTAGCGGTACGCACTACGACGGCTCGGACAACTTCGCCCTTTTTGACGTTTCCGCCGGGGATAGCATCCTTCACCGTGGCGACAATAGTGTCGCCTAGGTAGGCGTAACGACGCTTAGAGCCACCGAGCACGCGGATACAAAGCAATTCCTTTGCCCCGCTGTTGTCGGCGACTTTGAGTCGCGACTCCTGCTGGATCATTTGTTCTCCTCTCCGATTGGTTCCCTGTCACGGGCCTGATCGGATATCCAATGAACCCCCTGGATTTTGCCAGGAGGCAACCCCGAACCAACTGCTTGGAACGGATGAAGACAGTTGCCCGAGAGAGGTCCCTCGAAAGGCACAGACTCAAAGCAACCTGATCATGGTACCCCAGGCGCGCTGCCAGTGGAAATCCGCGGAAAAGTCACTCTGATCTGCCAATACCGCGCTGCAACACCGCGAAATCGCGAATTAGCGTGACTTTTCCGCAGCCAGCAAGCCGCCGGGCAGCGTCACAAAACGAATACCGGGGGCCGGTACCATCCAGCCGGGGAAAGCTAGTAAGGTCTGGACATGGCCTCAAAGACGAGCACACAGCTAACAGTTACCAGTCCCGACCAGATCCGCAATGTGGTGTTGGTGGGAGCATCCGGATCCGGCAAGACCACGTTGTTCGAGCATCTGCTGCGAGCGAGGGTCGAGGGGTACCGGGGCGAGAAGCAAAGCCCAGAACGGTCGGCTACGTTGACCTTGGCATCGTTCAGCGACAACGGTGTGCAGGTGAACCTGCTGGACGCGCCGGGACACCCTGAGTACGTGGGCGATCTGCGAGCCGGACTGCAGGCCGCGGACGCAGCGATCTTCGTGATCCCGGCCGGTGAAGAGATCCTGCCAGCGACGATCACGTTGTGGGAAGAATGCGAGCAGGCGAAAAAGCCGCGCATCATCGCTATCACCAAGCTGGATCAGGGCCGCGCCGACTTCGCGTCGATGGTGGCCGAGTGCCAGCAGGCTTTTGGCGACAACGTGCTGCCCGCGCTGCTTCCGCTGCGCGGCGAGGACCGCACCATCGGCAATCTGTCGCTGCTTAATATGCGGGCCCACGACTATTCCTCCGGCAGCCGCGTCTCCCGGGATGCGAACGCTGCAGAGATGGAGATGATCGAAGAGCATCGCCCGGCGCTGCTGGAGGCGATCATCACGGAGCTGCAGGACGAGGCGCTCATGGAGAGCTACCTGGAGGGCGAAGATCTCGCCATCGAGGAAGTCCACGACGCACTGCAGCGCGCCGTGGTGACGGGGCGTTTCTTCCCGCTGTTGCCCGCGCACACCACCAGCGATGTCGGCACCGACGAGTTGCTGCGCTGGATCGAGGCAGGATTCCCGCCGCCGAACACCAACATTCCGGCCGTTACCACGCCCAACGGCGCGAAGCTGCCCGACCTCACTTGCCAGCCTGACGACTACCTGGTCGCCCAGGTGATTCGCACCACCAGTGACAGTTACGCCGGGCGCCAGAACCTGGTTCGCATCTTCTCCGGCACGCTCAAGCATGATTTCAACATCCACGTCTCCGGCCACCGCGAGTTGTTCTCCGATTCGGCCGATCCGGCTCACCCCGACCATGACGAGGAAGAAAAGATCGGCGGCATCAGCGCCTCGGACGGCACCGAACTGGTGAGTCGGCAGCGCGCCATCGCGGGCGAGATTGTCTACGTGTCGAAGCTGAGCAAGGCCGAGACTGGCGACACCATCTCCGATCCGCTCCGGCCAGCATTGGTCGCCCCCTGGGAGCTGCCGCAGCCGCTGTTGCCGGTCGCGATTGTTGCCGAAACCCGGGCGGATGAGGACAAGCTTGGCGGCGCGCTGCAGCGCCTAGCCGTCGAGGACATGACGGTGCGGCTGGAACGCAACGCCGAGACCGACCAGCAGCTGCTGTGGACGATGGGACAGTCCCACAAGGACCTGCTGATGAGCAGGCTGCGGGAGCGCTTCGGCCTTGCCATCGGCGAGGAGCCGGTGAAGGTTGCGCTGCGCGAGACGTTCACCAAGAAGGTCACATCGCTGGGCCGGCACGTCAAGCAATCCGGCGGGCACGGCCAGTACGCGGTGTGCAACGTTGAGATCGAGCCGCTGGAACGCGGCGCAGGCTACGAGTTCGTCGACAAGGTCGTCGGCGGCGCGGTGCCTCGCCAGTTCATTCCGTCGGTCGACAAGGGCATTCAGGCCCAGCTCGCCAAGGGAACCATCTTCGATTGCCCAATCGTCGACGTGCGCGTCACGCTCTTCGACGGCAAGGCGCACTCGGTGGATTCCTCCGACATGGCCTTCCAGACCGCCGGTTCGCTGGCCATCCGCGATGCGGCCACGCCGGAGACCATCGGGTTGCTGGAGCCGATCGACAAGGTGCGGGTCACCGTAGGCGAGGCCTTCATGGGGCCGGTCATGACCGACCTTTCCGGTCGTCGCGGCCAGGTGCTAGGCAGTGACGGCGACGGCGCGGGGCACTTCTACATTGATGCGCTAGTGCCGCAGTCGGAACTGCTGACCTACCCCATCGACCTGCGCGGGATCGCCCAGGGCAGCGGCAGCTTCACCCGTGAGTTCCACGGGTACGAGCTGATGCCACGCGAATCCTGGCCGACCCTCGACTGAGGCGGCCTGCAGCCGAAGCTCGCCGGGCAGCGCTCAGATCGAATGCAGTGGGCGCTCGCCCGGGGCTAGGTCGTCGCGCGAGACGATCCGCTTGCCGAACGGGAAGCAGGTCACCGGGATCATCTTGAGCCCGACCAGGGCGTTCATGATGCCCAGGATCGTCAGCGACTGCGTGACCGCCGAAGCAACGTGGAGCAGCGCCAGCCACCAGCCAGCGAAGATGAACCAGATCACGTTGGCGAACGTTGACAGCCCGCCAGCGTTCGGCTTCTTGACCACGGCTTTGCCGAACGGCCACAGCACATAGCCGGCCATGCGGAAGGAAGCGATACCCAGTGGGATCGTCACGATGAACACGAAGCCGATGATCCCGGCGATGACATAGCCCAAAGCAAGCCAAAACCCAGCAAAGACCAACCAGATCAAGTTCAAAATAGTGCGCACGAAGCCCTCCTTTGGATAGGTACTCCATTATACGCTGCCTGCCTAGCCGCACCGGAGCGCTGATACGAGCGATGCAGCCGGTGGCTACTAAGGCGAGGTTCTGCGAGGTTGCTTCGGTAGAACGAAGTCGCGCAGAATCACTGCGGCTACTTCTGCCACGACTTCGAAGGGATCACAAACCATGCACACGCTCCTCTAAGAGACCAGCGGCGGCGACGCTCATCCTGGCATCGCCCAGCAGGTAAGTGTCGAGCAGTACCCTGGCAATCCTGTCATCTCGTTCTGGCCGCTCGACTATGCCCAGTTGCCCATCAGCGTCTAGGGCGAGATCGGGATGAACCGCAAACTCGGTCAGATCGGGTGCACTGCCGAAGCGCATTGGCGCAGCACCTGAAACGATTCCTAACTCTTCGCTGGCGATGGCGCTGGGGCCGATGCCAGGAACGTGGATCGGCCGATACTCGCGATAGCGCGCCCATCGGCCAAGGCCACCGCTGGCGTAGGCAACGTCTCGGGCAGTCATCATCGCCAGCCGACGCTTTAGCCGCGATTTTTCTGGCCCCTGCACAGCGGCAGTCTTGCCCTCGGATAGCAGGTCCAAAGCGGCATCGCGCATCCGCGTTGACCATCGCCGTCCACGCGAGGTAGCACGCGACCAAGCCAATGCGGCAATGTCATCCACGATTAGCGACCGCCCCACCTGCCTATGAACCGACAGCGTTTCATCCGCTACCGCCAACTGCACGGAGCGCACGCTGCAGTGATAGCTAGCGGCAATCTGCTGCAGCGTCATCTCCATGACAGATATATTCGTTTATCCGAAGAAAAATGTCAATCGCTTGCTTCGTCGCCGAGCTGCACGCAGTCGCCCAGCCATTCGCAAATACCGCACCCGCCACCGCCACAGCTTTTCGGCAGCCAGCGGGCCGTGGGTTGGAGCGAGTAGAGTTGACGGGTGACTTCCAGGGTGCAACGCGGGGTGGTGAGCTTCGTGCGCCGCAGCACCCGAATGAACCCGTCGCAGCAGCGGGCCTGGGACCGCTACGCGTCGCAGTACGTCGTGCCGGTCACCACCGGCGAACGCTACACCTCCCTCTCCCCCGACGCCTCGGTCGACTGGCAGCAGGTGTTCGGCCGCGAAGCACCCATGGTCGTAGAAATCGGCAGCGGCGCTGGCGAATCACTGGTCGCGATGGCCGCGAACCGGCCGGATCACAACGTCGTCGCCTTTGAGGTGTTCACTCCCGCCGTCGCCTCGACGCTCACCCGAATCGCGAACCAAGGCGTGACCAATGTGCGGCTGGTCGTCGTTGACGGGACCGAAGGCTTAGCTGGACTGTTCGCCGACGCCTCACTGGCCGAGCTGTGGACGTTCTTCGCGGACCCCTGGCACAAGACCCGGCATCACAAGCGACGGCTGGTGAATCCCCAGTTCGCTGATCTGGCCGTCGCTAAGCTCGCGCCGGGCGGCTACTGGCGGCTGGCCACCGACTGGGACGACTACGCCAACTGGCAGCGAACCATCCTCGATGCCCACCCGGGGCTACGCAACGTGCACGGCGGCTGGGCACCCCGGTTGGCCGAGCGGCCCGTCACCAAATACGAGCAGCGCGGCCTGGACGCCGGTCGCACCATCCACGACCTGACCTATCAACGGCTCGACTGATGCGCTGGCGAATCGACCTAGCTTATGACGGCACCGACTTTCACGGTTGGGCCGCCCAGCCGAGCCTGCGCACGGTCGAGGGCACGCTGACCGAGGCCATTGCCCGGATCGCCCGGCTGCCGCAACCCCCGACCCTAGTGGTGGCGGGCCGCACCGATGCTGGCGTGCACGCCCGAGGCCAGGTCTGCCACCTCGACTTCGCCGATGACGCCACCCAGCTGCTGCACCCACTGCGCAGCCTGCTGCCCGCCGACATCGCGATCCACAACATCAGCGAAGCGCCTGCCGGGTTCGACGCCAGGTTCTCGGCGATCTGGCGGCGCTACTGTTACCGGCTGATCGAGGCTGACGCCCCACCCGACCCACTGCTTCGCTACCATGTTGCTACCGTGAAGCGGGCGGTGGATGTCGAGGCGCTGACCCAGGCCGCCGCCATGCTAGTGGGATTACGCGACTTCGCGGCCTTCTGCAAAGCCCGCGAGGGCGCGACCACCATCCGTGAGCTGCAAGCAATCGCTGCCGCCCGACGCAGCGACGGCGTCATCGAAATCGGCCTGCGGGCGGACGCCTTCTGCCACTCGATGGTGCGCTCGCTTATCGGGGCGCTGACCGCCGTCGCCAGCGGGCAGCGCGACTTTGACTGGCTGGCCATGGTCTTGGCCCAAGCGACCCGGCACAACCAGGTGCACGTCATGCCCGCCCGCGGGCTCGTCCTGGAGGAAGTCGGCTACCCGGCCGATGAACAGCTGGCCAAGCGGGCGAACGAAGCCCGCGCGATGCGCACCCTGGAGAACACGTGAGCCACTACTTCTCCCCCAACCCTGAGGTCCCGCTGCGGCTCAGCGAAATCTCGGCGAAGATCTTCGGCCGCGACCTCACGTTCGCGACCGCGCCCGGAGTGTTCTCCGCCAGCCGCCTCGATCCAGGCACCGCCGTCCTGTTGCGAAGCGTCACCCCACCCAGCAGCGGTCATGTGCTCGACCTGGGCTGCGGCTTCGGCCCCATCGCCGTCGGCATGGCCGCCGCCTCGCCAGCGGTCACGGTAGACGCCATCGACGTCAACGAACGGGCCGTGTGGCTGACCGACCACAACGCACAGTTGGCTGGTGTGGCCGACCGGGTGGCGGCGGGCACCCCGGAACAGTTCGCCGAAAGCCACTATGACCAGATCTGGTCGAACCCGCCCATCAGGATCGGCAAGGCTGCGCTGCACGAGTTGTTGTTGACCTGGCTACCCCGGCTCCGTCCAGGCGGCGTGGCCTACCTGGTCGTGGGCAAGAACCTGGGCGCAGACTCACTCACGGCGTGGCTCAACCAGCTGGGATGGGCGACCGAAAAGCTCGCCTCGGCCAAGGGCTTCCGGGTGCTGCAGGCCAACGCCCGAGCCGCGTAGCAAGACCGCAGCACCCGCCCGGGAATAGCGGCCAGAGCAGACCGCGGCAACGTATCGAATCAGTCGAGCAGCGTGCGGTCGGCTAGCGAGGCGCCCTTGATCTTGCTGAACTCGGCCAGCAGTTGCTCGGGCGTCGTCGTGCGCTTAGCCTCGTCGTCTACCTCTAGCACGATTTTGCCCTCATGCATCATGATCAGCCGGTTACCCAACTCGATCGCTTGGTGCATGTTGTGCGTCACCATCAGCGCGGTCAGGTTGTGCCGCGCCACCTGCTCACCGGTCAGCCTGGTGATCAGTTCGGCCCGGGACGGATCGAGGGCTGCGGTGTGTTCGTCCAGCAGCAGGATCGCCGGGTTGGCGTAAGTGGCCATCAGCAAGCTAAGTGCCTGGCGCTGGCCGCCGGACAGCATACCGACGCGCATCGACAGCTGGTCTTCCAGCCCAAGCTCCAGCGAACTAAGTTCCTCGCGGAAGATCTCGCGGTTCTTGGCGGTGACCGCCATGCCAAGGCCGCGTCGTTGCCCCCTGGCGAAGGCGACGGCAAGGTTCTCCTCAATCGTCAGATGCGGCGACGTGCCAGCCATCGGGTCTTGGAACACCCGTCCCACCCACTTGGCCCGGCGATGCTCAGCCATCTTGGATACGTCGATGTCGTCAATAATCACGCTGCCCTCGTCGGCCTGGTATCGGCCCGCGATGACGTTCAGTAGCGTGGATTTACCGGCCCCGTTCGAGCCGATGACGGTCACAAAATCGCCCTCTGACAGGGTCAGCGACACCCGATCCAGGGCCACCCGCTCGTTAACGGTGCCGGGGAAGAACCGCTGGGTCACCGATTCAAGTTTCAACATCAGGCAGCCACCTTCTGCCGCCGAGCGCGTCGCCACTTCTGGAAGAAGCCCCACTGCGGCAGCACCAGCGCCAGCACCACCAAGACGGCCGAGATCAGCTTCATGTCGTTGGGGCTAAGCCCGGCCTGCAGTGCCAGCTGGATCACACCACGGTAGATGATGGAGCCCAGCGCCACCGCCACCACCGACTGCCACACGGCCGTCATGCCGAAGATCGCCTGGCCGATGATCACCGAGGCCAGGCCAGCCACGATGAGGCCGATGCCCATCGAGATGTCGGCGAAACCTTGATACTGCGCCACCAAGGATCCGGCGAAGGCGACCATGCCGTTGGAAAGCGCCAGCCCCACCACCTTGGTGACCCCGGTATCGATGCCATGGCTGCGGGCCATCATCTCGTTGTCGCCGGTGGCCCGGATCGCGACCCCGAAGCCGGTGCCCAAGAACCAGTAGGTCGCCGCCCCCACCGCGGCTACGAACACAGCCAGCAGGCCGACCGACACCCAGGTGCCCATTAGCCCGTTCTCGCGCAGCGGGGTGAACAGGTTGTACTCCCGCAGCAGCGGCAGATTGGCCTTGCCCATGATCCGCAGGTTGATCGAATACAGCCCAATCTGGGTGATGATGCCAGCCAGCAGTGGATTGATATTGGCCCAGACATGGAGCAACCCGGTGACGGCTCCCGCGATCAGGCCGGAGATAACGCCGGCGATCATCGCCAGCCAGACGGGCGCCCCGACCGTAATCAGGATGGCCGTCGTGGCTGCGCCCGTGGTGAACGACCCGTCCACGGTCAGGTCTGGGAAATCCAAAACCCGGTACGTCAGGTAGACGCCCAAGGCCATGACGCCAAACAGCAGACCGATTTCGAGTGCGATGATCATGTCAGGTTAAAAACTGCTCTCCGCTAGAACTGCTTGGCTGCCCGATCAACGACGTCCTGCGGCAACTCGATGCCCTGCCGCTCGGCAGCAGCTTCGTTGACATACAGATCGAACTGTTTCTGCGTCTCGACTGGGAAGTCCCCGGGCTTGGCGCCAGCCAGCAGCTGCAGCGCGATAGCGGCCGCGTCCCGCCCCTGCTGGGTGTAGTTCACGCTCAGCCCGGCGGCAGCACCACGTTCCACCGGGCCTCCATCCGAGCTAAACACCGGAACCTTCTTCTGCTCCGCGATCTGAACCACCGATTCTACTGCGGAGACTACGGTGTTGTCGGTGGGCAGCAAGTAGGCATCCACGTCCAGCGACTCGGTCGCCTGGGCCACCTCGTTGGAATTGGTCACCGTAGCGGTCTTGATCTCAAAACCGTACTGGCCCGCAGCCTTCTCAGCCTCGGCCACCTGCACCTCAGAGTTCACCTCGCCGGAGGCGTAGACGATGCCAACGGTCTTGGCGTCCGGCAACACCTCGCGGATCAGCGCCAACTCCTCGGCCATCGGATTCAGGTCTGAGACACCGGTGAGGTTGGCATCCGGGGCTTCCCAGGAGGCGACCAGACCAGCGGCTTTGGGATCGGTGACGGCGGCGAACACGATGGGCCGATCAGTGATGGTGGCCGCCAACGCCTGCGCCGTTGGGGTGGCTATGGCGTAGAACAGTTGCGAATCCGACTGGCTGAAGGTGTTGGCGATGTTGGTCAGCGTGCCCTGGTCGCCCTGTGCGTTCTGGATGTCGAGGGTCAGGTTCTTGCCTTCGACCAGCCCGGCCTCAGCCAGCCCGTCGATGAAGCCCTGCTGGGCCGCATCCAGCGCCGGGTGCGACACAATTGAGGCAATGCTGATCTTGTACTGGGCATCCAGGTCGAGTTCACCGCCAGGCTGCTGGCCCGCCGAGGATTCTTCGGCGGGGGTTGTCGTTGCAGCCGACTGTTCGGTCTCGGCGGCAGTTTCCTCCGTGTTAGGGGACGCCTGGCCACCGCATGCGGCCAGCAACAGTGACGCTGCGGCCACCAAACTAAGCAAAGTCTTCTTCATCTCGGTTCTCCTAGTCTCCCAGCCACCTTGCTGCGTTGCGCCGCGCAGCCTGGGACTTCGGCTACCTAGGCTAAACCC
>PDWJ01005584.1_pt1 | contig 10253 bp, 10 predicted proteins | sample 1430881 | NCBI WGS metagenome assembly PDWJ01 (sample SAMN01162460, study PRJNA174530) | Oral metagenome, whole genome shotgun sequencing project. | biome: Marine environment; feature: Marine mammal; material: Swab sample of the gingival sulcus; isolation source: swab sample of gingival sulcus... | reverse complement strand
ATTTTCTTCCAACTTCCAACTTCGGTCTTCCAACTTTTGCATCTTCTATAAGTATAAAGTTAGCTATTTTTGGCTTTACTTTTCCAAAAGTCTCAAAATTCCATCTAACTAGTCTTATAAGTTATTGATGTACTACGACTTAATGTTTTCAAAAAAAATCAATCTCCCTACACCCTCTTCTCCAAGAGGGAATTTGCGATTTGCCAAAAGCCTTGAAATCGCAAAGAGCACACTTACAGAAAACAAGCGCGCACACTCTTCTTCTAACTTTTGAAGTTTCTGCAATGGTAAAGTTAGATTCTTGGTTTTACTTTTGCAAAAGTCTCGAAATGCGGGTTAAGTTATTTTTTTATTCGGTTTTATATTGCATTCCGAGATTTTCAGGATTTTTTAAGTTAATCCAAAATATGTCGATTGGTTCATTCGCTTCCATTTGTCCATTTTTGTTCGTATCTTTTCTCGCAAACACATACATAAAGTCATTTGCAGAATCGTATTCTGAACTCATAACAGAATATTCTTTGGGAAGCAATGCTTTTTTATTCAGTCCGTTTATATCAAAATAATAAAATCTTCGTAAGTCTTTAATATTTATAAATCCATCTTTATTTGTATCTTCATCATAAACAGAAATCATATAAAAATTTCTTTTTACCGGTTCATAATTCAAAGTGTCTTTTGAAAAAGCAGGATAATAAAGTGTTTTTATTAAAACCGGTTTCTCAAATAGTTTATTTTGGATTTTCTTTGTGTTATTATAGTGTGAGACATTTACAAAATTATACCCATAAATGGCTTCAAAACCCGGCATAAAATTGTGGTTCCAATTATTCCCATTCTCATAATCGTTATTCCAATTAGTGTGATAAGTATTTGTGCCTGTAAACGGTTTTTTAGTTTTCTTGTCGTAATTTACTTTATAGATTGGTGTTAATCTATGTTCCGGATTAAAAGTTAACAATACGTTTCTCGGTCTTGTTTCGAGTTTTAGCGAGTAGATTTGAAGTCCGACAATTTTTTGCCCATCTTCATCTTCTGTTATTTCACTGACTTGGAATCCTTTTTTTTCAATTTTATTTTCTGAACAGCCTATGACCAAAAGCCCAAGAAAGAATAATATCAGATTTCTATTCATATCATTTTTTTATGGCTTAACGAGCCGCTTATATAGGTTTTGTTAGTTTTGAAACGCAAACGTTCAAAATATACTATGTCGTCAGCCGGATTTGTTATATTTTACAAATTTAAACTTTTAGGCAAGATATTGCAAGAAATGATAAAGATTTTAGAGTTAGGATGTTACTTGACATGCGTAGGTTCAAGCATCAATTGCAGCAAGTTGATAGCAAAGGTGGTGGTGCTTCAAGTTTTCTGAGGAATAGAATATATGCGAACAACTTTGTGTTTTTTATTAATAGCTCATATGTATAAATAAACAATATGAATTTTTCTCAATACGCACTTACGCCCTGCCGAACTTGATTTTTGCGATTGTGTTGTAAGAATAATTGCAAATTTTACGGAATAGTAAATTTCCTGTTTGCAAAGCACAGATAATAGAACCTGAGTATAAAAAACCAGCCGACATAAATGTCGGCTGGTTTTTTCAATACAAATTTTATTAGAAACTATAAAGAATTATAATGCTCAAAGATTAAAGCTAAATCTTCTTCATTATTATATTTTAAGTGATTTTTTTTTGCGAAAGAGTTTATGGCTTCTGCTTTGTCGGCAAAAAGTTTTTGGAAATTCCGTTTTCTTAATTTTATCTTGGAGAATTTTCCGTTATTACTTACATAATATACTCCTTTTGTATCATATCTGTTGTTCTGATTTCCGGCATCTAATGCAACATTATAGCTGGACGATATAATTGTAAGTTCATAATATTTAAATAAAGAGAGTTTGCCTTGGTGGATAAGTTTAAAAAAGCCGTCCTTATTGCAACCGGCAAGTTCTTTAGTGTTTATGAATTTTTCTCTTTCGCCATCGTTAAACCACTCAAAGCTCTTAATATCATCGGCTTGTATTACTTTTATGCCGTTTTCGGTGTTGATGTCAATATCAAAAGACCTTAAATCAAGTTTAAATGGGTAATTTCTTACGGATGTTTCCGAATATAAATCGATTACTCCGGGATTCCATTTTTCATTAAGGTAAACCGAGCCGATAGTTGAGGCTTTTTTCTCTTGTACATTCATCAATACCATAGAACCGTTCCCGGTATACATGATAACATTATTTCTTGTTTGTGAAAAACCAAAGAAACTGATAAGTACCAAAAATAAAATGAGGTTTATTTTTTTCATATGTCTATTTTTATATTTTAACTCTATAAACGTTTTCTGTGTGTTTTAATTGTAAGGTTCTATAAAATTTATAAACTTATATTATAAAATAATGAAATTTTACACCTTATTAATTTAGCGCGGCAAATGTATAAATATTTTTTTTTATTATAAGCAATTATTATATCATAAGCTGAACTTTCGAGATTTTCTTCAAGCCGTTATTTGGTCTATAACCTATGAAAAACAAAGGCTTAGGACTAAATACCGGCACCTGAAACTTTGAATTGATTAATTTTATTTAATTGAATTTGTAAACTATTGATGCGCAGATTTTTAAGTTTTCTTTAATCAATCTCCCTGCACCCTCTTCTCCAAGAGAGAATTTGCTATTTGCCAAAAGCCATGAAATAGTAAAAAACGTACTCCTCAAAAATAAGTGCGAGCTGTTTTTTTCTTCCGACTTCGGTCTTCCGACTTTTTAAACTTCTATAAGCATAAAGTTAGATACTTGGTTTTACTTTTGCAAAAGTCTCGAAATGTGGGTTAATAAATCGCTTATTCGCTTTTTATAATGCGCCCGGGTGTCCATGGAGCACCGATATTATCCAATATTTTTTCAATTTCAGGAATCAGCACTTTTGAGATTTCTTCCTCTTTTGCAATAAATTTAGGAAGTTCCGCTTGCACAATCTTTAACTGTTCTTTCTCGGTTTGTGTAATTGGTGCCGTTGACTCATAATGTCCCCATGCTATATTTCGCAAACGAATTTGAAGCGGCAACTTATGCGGCGGAATTTCTTCGTAACTCGCTTTTGCAGAAACGCCGTTTATGGCAAACTTTAAGCTGTCAAGCCTGTTTTGGGCGTTTTGAATTTTTTGCATCAGTTCGTCCGTTCCGCCGGCAGCATGCAGTGCCGTTTGTTTAAAAGCAATAAGTTGCTTGTTTAATTGATGTATGTTTTTGCTTAGGGCATGTGTTTTTTTCAAAGTTTGCATCAAATCTTGAAAATAGGCAAGAAATTGTGTGTCGTTTTCATCCGGTAAAGACGAGTTTTGCAGGCGTTTGACCTTAAAAGGAACAGCTGCCGTTTTGTTTTTCAGTTTTCCTTTATCATACAAAGCCATTGACACAAAATATTTTCCCGGCATAACCGGAATACCAAAGTCCCGTTTTTTCAAAGGGTTAAATTTTTCCGACTCCGTATCAACCGAATAGGGATTGTCGAATTTTAAATTCCAGCTTATGCGATGTACTCCTTTTGCGGCAGCCGCAGTCAATTTCTTTATAACTGCACCGGTTTCATCCGTAATCGTAAACAATAGATACGATGGTTCTTCCTTATTTTCGTCTTCCAGCTCTTTCCATGAGGGCTGCGGAATTTTCACGTTCTTTTTCAACAAGTCTTTTTCTTTTTTTTGTCGAGCGGCTTTTGACGATAAAGGGGCTTCTTTTAAGAAATAGGTGAATGTGGCTCCATAGGGCGGATTTTGGGCAAAATATTCAGTTTCTCCCTGTCCGTATTTTGAGCCGGTTTGTATATATTGCAAAGCATCCTTAACGGGAAAAATCCAAGCATCTTTTTCTTTAAAAAAGTCCTCGTTAATATGTCGCAGCATATCATAATTGTCCAGCACATAAAAACCTCGCCCGAAAGTCGCTAAAACAATGTCGTTTTCGCGTTTTTGAATTGCCATATCTCTTACGGCAACATCGGGAATGCCGTTTTTGATTTGTGTCCATTCTTTTCCGCCGTTAAGGGAAACAAAAAACCCGAACTCGGTTCCGCAAAACAAGATATTTTTATTTTTAACATCTTGTGCGATGCTGTGTACCGTACCATTTTCAGGCAGATTGTTGCTGATTGAAGTCCACGTTTTTCCTTTATCGCTGCTTTTATACAAATAAGGTTTAAAATCGTCTCTTTTTCTGTTGTCGAAAGCTGCATATACAATATTTTCATCAAATTGGTCGGCAAACAAGTCGCTTACATAAGTATATTCGGGTACAGCCGGAAATTTGTTTGCTTTTGTCCATGTTTTTCCGCCATTTTCACTTATTTGTATTAAACCGTCATCGGTTCCTACAAACAACAAGCCTTGCTTTATCGGAGATTCATCCAAAGAAACAATGGTGCCGAACAGTGAGGTGGATAAATCTTTTTTTACGGCATCGGCACTCCAATATTTACCCATTACTTTCCATGTATTTCTGTCTGTTTGAGCCGTTAAATCAGGGCTTATCGTCTTCCACGAATTTCCTCTGTCTTCACTTTTAAACAGTTTGTTGGCTGCAAGATAAAGCGTTTTGCTGTTGTGCGGACTTAAAATAAAGGGGGCATTCCAATTCCAACGATATGTTAATTCGTTTTTTGCGGGTCGAGGTTTAATTCTTAAACGTTGTCCGCTTTTTTTATCATAACGAAAGAGATTTCCGTATTGATATTCGGAATAAACGATATTGCTGTCATCCGGGTCAACCGCACCCCAGAAACCGTCGCCGCCAAGTGTTACAATCCAATCAGCTGCGGATACTCCGGCACTGCAAACAGACCTCGAGGGACCGCCCATGCTGTTGTTGTCTTGCGTTCCGCCGTAGATATTATAAAAAGGTTCTTCATTATCCAAATATACCCTGTAAAACTGAGTTACGGGTAAGTTGGATATGTGTCTGTAATGTGTTCCGGCATCGTAGCTGACATAAACGCCGCCGTCGCCGCCGATTAAAAAGTGTCTGGGATTATCGGGGTTTATCCACATGGCATGGTCATCGACATGGCGCTTGCTCAGACTTAAATTTTTCCATGTTTTACCGGCATCTTCCGTGTATTTTGAGACTGTTTCAACAGAATAAACTTTATCAACATCTTTGGGGTCGCACCAAATTTGGTTGTCGTATTGTCCGCTGCCGCAATGGTCGCTCATTTTAGTCCACGACTCTCCTTTGTCAAGAGAACGAAAAAAACCGCCCTTGCCGTTTGCCGCTTCCATAATAAGGTAAACAACATTCGGGTTTACGGGCGATACGGCTATGCCGCTTCCGCCTCTGTCTTCGGAAGGAAGCCCTATCATGATTTCTCGCCAAGTATCGCCGCCGTCTTCGGATTTATATACTTTTGTTTCCGGTCCTCCGCCGATTTTTGTGTGCACATGTCGGCGTCTTTGCTCGGATGTTGCATATAGTATGTCCGGGTTCGAGGGGTCTGCGGCAATATTATTTACGCCCGTATGTTCGCTTATTTCTATTACTTTTTTCCAAGTCTTACCTCCGTCAATGGTTTTGTATAAACCTCTGTCGCCGCCGGATCCCCAAACGGAACCTTCCGCGGCAACCAATACAATGTTCGAGTTTCTCGGGTCAATATGTATTTCTCCAATTTGACGCGACTCTTTCAGCCCCATATTTTTCCAAGATTTTCCTCCGTCAAGCGATTTATACACTCCGTTTCCATAGCCCAAAGCTCGCTGGTGATTATTTTCGCCGGTTCCTATCCAAACAATGTTTGAATTGTTGCTGTCCATAACAACACAACCAATGGAATAGGCGCCGTAGTTATCGAAAACCGGCGAGAAACTGATGCCGTTGTTTACGGTTTTCCACACATGCCCGGAGGCTACGGCAACATAATATTCCGAGGGGTTTTTGGGATTAACGGCAAAGTCGGCAATTCTTCCGGATGCAAAAGCCGGACCGATACTTCTGAATTTTAAGCTCCCGATTGCATCGGCAACAGGATTTTCCTTTTTTTCTGTTTCTTTATTGTCTTTTTTGTTTTTTTTCTGAGCAAATAAAAAAGTGCTTGCAGAAAAAATAAGAAAAGTAAGCAAAATAAGTCGATAAACTTTATACATAAAGCAAGTAATTTAATTAAATAATTTTGTGAAAAATAAGCCGCTTCCGGTTATTCATCAAATGTAAAACCTTTTTTTCGTATAACAAAAAAGCCCGACTTTCGCCGAGCTTCTTGCTCCTCCTCTAGGACTTGAACCTAGGACCTGCGGATTAACAGTCCGACGCTCTAACCAACTGAGCTAAGGAGGATTTTTTTGTTTTTGCACGGCAAAAGTAATACGTTTTTTTGAAAAACAAATATATTTGCAAAAATTTTATTAATTTTTTTAAATATTTTTTTGATGAGTTTAACAATTGTAGGCAGCGTAGCTTTTGATGCCATAGAAACACCGTTCGGAAAAACGGACAAAATTATAGGCGGAGCCGGAACGTATATTTCCTTATCTGCATCTTATTTTTCAAAACAAATAAACCTGATATCGATTGTGGGAAACGACTTCCCGGATGATTATATGAATATCTTGCAGAAGCATGGTATTGATATTTCCGGCATTCAAGTGAAACAAGACGAAAAGACTTTTTTCTGGTCGGGGAAATACCACGATAATATGAATAAACGCGATACGCTTGTTACTGAGCTGAACGCATTGGCAGGTTTTGACCCTGTTGTCCCGGATGCTTATCAAAACAGTGACTATTTAATGCTCGGAAATCTAACCCCGGATATACAAAGTAAGGTGATTGAGCGTATGCACAAAAGACCAAAGTTTATTATGATGGATACCATGAATTTTTGGATGGATAATACACCCGAAGATTTGAAAAAAACGGTTTCTATGGTTGATTTACTGTGCATTAACGATGAAGAAGCACAACAAATGTCCGGTGAAAATTCTTTGGTTTCCGCAGCCGAAAAAATACTCGCTTCCGGACTGAAATATCTTATCATAAAAAAAGGTGCGCACGGAGCTTTGCTTTTTGACCGTAATCATAATATTTTCAGTGCTCCGGCATTGCCTTTAAAGTCTGTTTTTGACCCTACCGGTGCAGGCGATACTTTTGCCGGCGGATTTATAGGCTATTTGGCAAAAACCGATAATCTTTCTTTTGAAAATATGAAAAATGCTTTAATTATCGGTTCGGTTATGGCTTCTTTTTCGATTGAAAAATTCGGAACAGAGCGTTTGCAAGAATTAGATAAAGCAATGATTGCAGAGCGCATCAATCAATTTATAAACCTAACACGATTTAATTTAAATACGGAAAGGAAATAACTCCGGAAATTTTTGCCGGAGCTTGTCCTAAAAAACAAAGGTCTCTGGGGCAAACCTCCTGAGACCTTTGTCCATTTGTAGTTTGCAACTGCGAGCGGTTAAGTCCATATAATACCAATTGCGCTTGTGGCACCGGAAAGCAATAAATTGGCTTATAAATACAGAACAAAAACAACCGGTTTTCGCTCTACTTGATGCTTTTATTAAATAAATGAAATTAAAAGGTTTTTTTATCTTTTATTTATGTATATTTGTCCTATCGGATATGGAAGCCGGCAAGATAATGGCAACTTTAAGCAATAATCCGGCTTGGTTACAGACAGACAAAAAAAATAGTGGTATTTTTCATGTAATGATTGATAAGTCTGAACGAGGAGAATATTGATGCAGCTAAAAAAGCTGATTATTTAACCGGCGGAACGTCCTCTATGGTAAAGAATAAAAAATGTTTTATATTAGTTTTTAAATTCATAAATTTTATATCCTACGTTTGATAAGATTACAATACTTGAATTAGTCTTAGGTGATCCCCAACAAAAAAACATTTTATTATTTTCTTGAGGCAGAATTATAGGAATTGTATCTTTCAAAATTAAAGAGGAAGCTCTAATATTATCTCCTATTTTTACATCCATTCTGTCAATTAATTTCTTGTCTCCGTATATTATTACAGTATCGATACTTTTTTCAGTTCCGTTCATAAAAGTATATTCATAAAAATCTACTTTTGAAATAATTTTTATTTTGTCGGAGTGGAAATTTTGACTTGCTATCCTACAGCCAAATAGGTTTATTATAAATAATAATAAATAATATTTCATGTCAATAATCTTAACTTACTTTGATAATTCTTGTGTTGCTTTATCTGTATCTTCACCGGCAATAATTAATTTATTTAACATTCCATTAGGAGTTGCTCTCACAATCGGATTATTCTGTACATAATTATACGGCGACAACCACTCTTGTTGTTCCGCTAATGGATTGACAGTGTGAAACCTCCCCAACTCCGGGGCATAGAACCTTGCGCCGGAGTCGTACCAATCTATATCAAAATCGGTTTGCGGCTCTTTGCCCTTGTAAAAGTAAAAATTGCGTTGCTCTGAATTTCCGGAGAGGTAACTCATTGCGCTTTGTTTCATGCCAAAGGGATAGTAGTTGTATGGTATTTCTTTTATTCGAAGCATGCTTTGACAAATATATAAAAAACAATGTTTTTAAAAGTTATATTAATTGTTTTTTTATTGAAATTGGACATACTTTCTTGTTGAATACTTCTTGTTTTTTTATTATTGTTTGTGTTATGCCGGTACTCGTTAGGAAAACGAGTGCTGGCGCAGCAACTTACCGTAAAAATAAAGAAATTTTGATAGAAGTTTAGCCTAACTTGATATTTTTAGTATTACTGCTGCAGCTTGTATGGACAGGCATACTTGCGGGGTTTAATAAGGTTTGTTCATTTGAATGAGAATCAGTCTATTACTTTTAAAGATATATGTTTGTTTTATAAACTCTCCAAGAGGGTCAACTAAGATAATTTCAGATATTTTATTTTCTAAATTAGAATATTTTTTAATCAATTTAAAAAAATCTGTTTTACTCATCCCAACTTTTATTCCATGTTGTAATTCAATTAATGGAGCGCGTAATGTTGATTCTATAATGGAATAATTTGGAATATCAGAATGGTGATGTTCAGCTAAGTTTTTAGCTTCTTTTATTATTTCATTCTTCTTAATAGTAATTTTATTATCATTTTTGATTAAGTTTATCATACTATTATTGAGATTTTTAACTTCAAAAACATTATTATACTTATCTTGCAATGATTCTACTGAAATATTATCTACATTATACGGATTCCAGATTAATTTATCATCAGATATAATATTTAAAGTATCTCCGCAAATGAAAGAATGTAAAACATTTATTTGTTGAAGAACTCTATCCTGACATTTAAAGGATTCATTATTAGGGTTGACCTTTAAATTAATGAATGTAAAAAATATTATTGTTATATAAAAATAAAAGCTTTTCATATCTATTGGTTTGTAATTAATGATGAATAATCGTGTTGTCTTTTGTAGAACTTAGATTCAAGTATCAAATGCAACAAGTTAAAAAAACATTTTTTGGATTATCAAACTCTAAGTTTTTCCTCGGTCTTCTGTTTAATTTTCTATCCAAGAATCAATAAGGACACCATACTTTTCTAAGGCTATTTTCTTGCATCGCTCAATTGTATCTTGCAGCATATCTTTTATACATTTTTTTCCTTGTAAATGCAAAGATAAATACCAACATCACAATCAAGCTCCATACTGAGAGAGGCATAAACATAGGCTTTTAGTATGTGTCGTTTTTGATGTTCCAAACACAAAAAAAATACACCCAAAATATGTGTAACCATTTTTCCATCAAGGGCAAAGATACAACTTTTATAAATCAATACTTGATTTTGGATATTCAAAAACTAAAAGAGAACAAAAACAACCGGTTTTCGCTCTCCTTGCATGTCTTTATAAAGCAAATGAAATTAAAAGGTTTTTTTATCTTTTAATTGTATTGATTAATATGTTTTTTGACTTCTTTTATTTTTCCTTTTTCATCAAAAATAAACAACAATGCAAGTGTCTTATTAAACGTAGTTAAATCTTTAATGCTTTTAACTTCAAGATTTGGATTTAAACTATATGCTATTTCAGCAAAAAGCATGTTTCCTATTGGCTTGGAAAATGCAATATATAATTGCGATTTAGGATTTGTTGGAAACAACTTTTTAAATACTTCTTCCTCTCCCGGTTTAAACCCTAACTCCGCTAATTTAGGTAGTCTATTTTTAATTTTTTAAAAATATCCTTAGTTTTTTTCGTTGTTTCAGTTGTATGCCAATTGTTG
>PDWJ01005583.1_pt1 | contig 10253 bp, 7 predicted proteins | sample 1430881 | NCBI WGS metagenome assembly PDWJ01 (sample SAMN01162460, study PRJNA174530) | Oral metagenome, whole genome shotgun sequencing project. | biome: Marine environment; feature: Marine mammal; material: Swab sample of the gingival sulcus; isolation source: swab sample of gingival sulcus... | reverse complement strand
AATTTTGCATCAGAAATAATAAGTAATTTAAAATCAAAAAGATATGAATACAATTTTATCAGGTTTAAAAACCAAAGATACACAAGTTTTAACAACAAAATTAAACGATTTATTAGCAAATTTTCAAGTCTATTATCAAAATTTAAGAGGATTACATTGGAATATTAAGGGAAAAAATTTCTTTGAATTACACGTTAAATTTGAAGAATTATACACAGATTCACAAGAGAAAATTGATTTAATTGCCGAGCGAATTTTAACCTTACAAGGTCAGCCATTGCACACTTTTGAAGATTATATCAAAGCATCAAAAATTCCTGTTGGAAAGGATATTTCAAAGGATACTGAGGCGGTTGAATTAGTTGTAACGTCATTGTCAGAGTTATTAAAAATAGAAAGAGATGTGTTGGAAGTTGCAGGAAATGCCGATGATGAAGGTACAAATTCAATGATTAGTGATTTTATTTCTGAACAAGAAAAAACACTATGGATGATGAATGCTTGGTTAGGATAATTTAATTAAGACATTAAAACGCTAAATTTCAGAATTAACAATTGTTAGTTCTGGAATTTTTTGTTTAAAATAATTTGTACATTTGCCTTAGGTTGTATTTTCAATTCTTTAAAAAAATGAAAAAAAATATATTAATAACGGGAGGAGCGGGGTTTATTGGTTCGCACGTAGTACGATTATTTGTCAATAAGTATTCAAATTATAATATTATAAATTTGGATAAACTCACTTATGCAGGGAATTTGGAAAATTTAAAAGATGTTGAAAATCAACCAAATTACACTTTTGTAAAAGCCGATATTTGCGATTATGATAAAATGGTAGAGGTATTTAAAAAATACGAAATTGATAGTGTTATCCATTTGGCTGCCGAAAGTCACGTTGATAGAAGTATCAAAGACCCTTTTTCGTTTGCAAAAACTAATGTTTTAGGAACGTTAAGTTTGTTACTAGCCTCAAAAAATCAGTGGAAAAATGATTTTAAAGATAAATTATTTTATCATATTTCAACCGATGAAGTTTATGGAGCGTTAAGTGATAACGGATTTTTTACGGAAGAAACGTCATACGACCCACATTCGCCATATTCGGCATCAAAAGCATCTTCCGACCATTTTGTGAGAGCATTTCAGGATACATACGGATTGCCGATTGTCATTTCAAATTGTTCAAATAATTATGGAAGTTATCAATTTCCTGAGAAATTAATACCATTATTTATCAATAATATTTATAATAATAAACCATTGCCAATTTATGGAAAAGGCGAAAACATCAGAGATTGGTTATTTGTAGAAGACCACGCCAAAGCAATTGATATTATTTTTCACGAAGGAGAACAAGGCGAAACCTATAATATTGGAGGTTTTAATGAATGGAAAAATATTGATTTGATAAAAGTATTAATCAAAACTACCGATAAATTACTCGGACGAGAGGAGGGAGCGTCAGAAAAATTAATTACGTTTGTAACTGACCGAGCAGGACACGATTATCGTTATGCGATAGATGCTACAAAATTAAAAAATGAATTAGGTTGGGAACCTTCATTGCAATTTGAAGAAGGTATTGAAAAGACAATAAAATGGTATTTAGAAAATAAAGATTGGGTTAAAAATGTAACTTCTGGCGATTACCAAAAATATTATGATGAAATGTATAAGTGATTAAGCTTATAAAAATAAAAAAATCCTCACAAATTAATTTGTGAGGATTTTTTTATTCCATTTTTGGGATTATTCCAAACGAGATAAACTTAAATCTTTATTATATTTTACTATGAATAATCCTTTATTACTCGTACTTCCGAATAATTTAGTTTTATAGTCAAATTTGTTTGCAATTCTTACCGAAGTTCCTTCTTTAAATGTTTTTTTCAACTTATTTCCCGAAGCCAAACGTATCAAAACATCATAAGTAACATCAAAACCTTTTATAGCATAAGGCGTTGGTAAGGCGTTATTTTTTGCCTTATATTTTTTATTGAAAATTTTAGTAATTTCATCATTTTCGTTGATAAAATTATCAGAAACATAAGTAAAACCTAAATCGGCTAATTTATTGTTATCTACTTTATCGTATGCAACACCTTTATTTACAGCAAAAACTTGTGCAGTAACTTTTTCAGGTAAAACCAAAAAACTATTAAGCACATCAGCAACCGTTGCTCTATCCTCAGACGTTATAATTACCCAACAATGCGTGTTTGACTGTATTTTGTCTGTAAAACGTTTCTTTTCTATATAGCCATCTTCTGGTTTTAAAACATTGATTTTCTTACTTGTAATAGCGTCGTGTTGTTGTAAATTTGATACAATTTTATTAACCTGTGTATTTGAATTATATCGTCCATCACCAATAACAAAAATAGTTTCATTAGTATATTTTTTCTTTAAATAAGATGTTAATTTGGTAACATATTCATCAATTTCTGGTGCGGTTTTTACAAAATCAGAATCCGAAAAACTATTTTGCTTTTTTGAAAAATGTGGATAAATCACAGGAACACCAACTTTATTTGCCACTAATTTTGCTTGATTAATAAAGAAAGGACCTATAACAGCATCAACATCATCAAGTTTTTTTGAAGCAATTATTTTAGATGTATTATTTCCCTTTCTACCTGTATCATAAACTTTTGCATTTACGTTAATTCCCATATTTTTAATAGAATCAATAGCCATTTCAGCACCTAAATAATAATCCGTTATAAGATTAGAAACTTTGTTTTTACTGAAAATATTATCAGCACTTTCCGACTTGTATTTATCGGCATCAAAAGGAAATAACATTGCAATATTTATCGTATTCCCAAAATCAATTTCATCTTGGTAAACACCTTCAACATTTTCACCTTCTTCAACAGAACGAATTTTTAAAACCTGTCCGAATTTAACAACATCGTTCTTTAAATCAGGATATTGAGGGTTCATTTCTATCAAATCTTCCTTTGTTATATTGTACAAGTGAGTTATACTAAATAAGGTTTCTTTTGGTTGAACTGTGTGAGTAATATACTCTTTTTCAACGTCTTCTTTTGGAATATACTCGTAACTTGTTTCCTTATATTTTCCAACTTTTAAAACTTGTCCAATATTTAATTTATTATTTTTAAGTTCGGGATATTCTGGGTTCCACTCAATAAGTGTTTCCTTTGAAATTTCATACTTTCGAGTTAAATAATATATCGTTTCTTTTGGCTTAACCGTGTGAGTTATATATGAATTAGAAACACGCTCAACTTTTACTGCATTTTCAGGAATAGTGTCAGGTTCTTTTGTTCCGTCAGTCATTTCTAATCCTCTTTTCTTCATTTTTTTCTCAGGAATTACTATCATTGTTCCTGCTTTTGGATATCTACCAACATCAGGGTTTAAGCGTAACAAATCCCTCGTTCTTAGGTCTAAACGATTGGCAATATCTTTCATTTTTTCGCCTTGTTTCACTTTATAAGTGACAAATCTTTTTTGCTGACCACAAGAAATTGCAATACTCATTAAGCAAGTAAGCAATAAAAACCTTAATATATTCATATTTATTTTATTCATTTTTATATGTAAATTATTCCCACTCTATTGTCGCAGGTGGTTTCGAACTGATATCATAAACAACTCGGTTTACACCTTTAACGTTATTAATAATTTTATTTGATATATTTTGCAAAAATTCATAAGGCAAATTTACCCAATCGGCAGTCATTCCGTCCGTACTTTCAACGGCACGAAGAGCCACAACTTTTTCATAAGTTCGTTCGTCGCCCATAACGCCAACAGAATTTACAGGCAACAACATTGCTCCCGCTTGCCAAATTTTATTATATAATCCATATTCACGAAGTCCGTCAATAAAAATAGCATCTACATCTTGTAAAATTCTTACTTTTTCGGCAGTAATATCGCCTAAAATTCTAATTCCTAATCCTGGTCCAGGGAAAGGATGACGCCCTAATAATTCGCTATCAATTCCTAATGATTTTCCTACACGACGCACTTCATCTTTAAAAATCATTCGCAAAGGTTCAACAACTTTAAGTTTCATATAATCAGGCAATCCACCTACGTTATGATGACTTTTAATCGTTGCCGAAGGTCCTCCATTTACAGAAACCGACTCAATAACATCAGGATAAATAGTTCCTTGTCCTAACCATTTTGCGTTTTCAACTTTTTTAGATTCGTCATCAAAAACATCAACAAAAACTTTACCAATAATCTTACGTTTTGCCTCAGGTTCTGTAACGTCCTTTAAAGCCTCCAAAAATCGCTCCGACGCATCAACTCCTTTGACGTTCAGTCCCATTCCTTCGTATTGTTTCAATACATTTGTAAATTCATTCTTACGCAATAGACCATTATTTACAAAAATACAATGTAAATTTTTACCGATAGCTTTATGTAACAAAACAGCTGCAACCGTTGAGTCTACACCGCCTGACAAACCTAAAATTACTTTTTCATTACCGATTTTTTCTTTTAAACTTGCAACGGTTTCTTCAACGAAAGAATTTGGCGTCCAATCTTGTTCAACTTTGGCAATATCAACTAAAAAGTTTTGTAATAATTGTTTTCCATCTGTCGAATGATAAACTTCTGGGTGAAATTGAATTGCATAAGTTGTCTCGCCTTCAATTTTATAACTCGCATTTTCTACATCGTGCGTACTTGCTAATAAAACACCATTTGTAGGTAAAGTTTTAATCGTATCTGAATGACTCATCCAAACTTGACTTCCTTCCGAAATATTTTTGAAAAATTCTTCATTTTCTTTGATGTACGACAAATTCGCTCTACCATATTCACGAGTATTTGACGGAGCGACTAATCCACCCGAAAAATGTGCCAAATATTGAGCACCATAACAAACTGCGAGTAGTGGTTTTTTACCACGAATATTTGATAAATCGGGGTGTGGAGCGTCATCAGAACGTACCGAAGATGGACTTCCTGATAAAATCACAGCCTTGTAATCGTCAATGTGGGTTGGAATTTTGTTAAATGGATGAATTTCGCAATAAATGTTCAATTCTCTCACGCGTCTCGCAATCAACTGAGTGTATTGCGAACCGAAATCTAATATAAGTACTTTGTTGTGTTGCATATGCAAAAGTACAGAATAAGAAATTTAGAAAAAAATTTTTTTAAGATTTTTAAAAAATTAAAATCGCTCTTAATAATAAAATTACTTTATATATGCTTATAAATCAAATGATAATGAAAAACGAAATGTGTTTTTTAAAGGACTATCCGTTTTAGATGTATTTGCTAAATAAGATAAATCAATAGTGAATTTTTGAGTTTGAAAACCTGCTCCAAACGTTAAAAATTGACGAAATCCTCGGCTTTCAGTTTCGTGGAAATATCCTGTACGAACAGCAAAAGTATTGTTATATTTGTATTCAGCACCTAAACCCCAAGTAAAATCTTTTAAATTATTACTATCAAAGGATTCTACCATTCCTCCGAGTGAATTTTTTTCAGAAAGAGAATTTATAGGGATTAATAATTTCGTAAAATCCAAACTTGTACCTATAATATGTCTTTTGTTAATGATAAAATCAAATCCGCCTCCTAATTTTAAATTAGTAGGAGTGAATAATTTTTCACTATTATATTTAACCTTAGGGCCTATGTTGGCAATGTTAAATCCAAAACGATAAATTCCGTCAAATTTGTTAAATTGTTTTATTGGTGATTGATAAAATCCTGAAATATCAACATTTGCAGTATTAACGCTTTCTAAATTGTTATCAGCAATAGTTATTCTGTAATTAGAATAAATGTATTTTAAAGCAACTCCTAACGAAAAAACATTACTTAATTTCATTGAATAACTACCTGTTAGTGCAAATTCATTTGGATTTTCAGTTCCTATATTAGCACCTTGTGCATCTGTTAGTTGAATTTTTCCTAATGAAAAATATTTTAAACTAACTCCCCAAGCCGATTTTTCTCTAAAACGTTGAATAAAATTTGCTTCACCAACAAAAGTATTGTTTGTTATGCTTCTAAACCAAGGCGTATAACTTAAAGAAATACTTGTTTGATTTTCTTTAAAAGCAGTTTTTGCTGGGTTATGATATATTGAATAAGCGTCGTCAGATGTTGCTATACCATTGTCTGCTATACCTGCTGAACGAGCGTCTGTGTTTATTAATAAAAACTGCATTGCAGTAGTTCTCGTAGGTAATTCTTGTCCGTAAGATGTTATGGATAAGCAAAATACAATTATCAATAAGTATTTTATTTTATTCATTAGAATTAGTTATAAATGGTTAATTTCTAAAACTTAAAATTTAAAGGGTGCAAGTTACGAATTAATTTTTAATTTGCCGTTTTTTTTAATTGTTAATTGTTTTTTACGAATTAAACTCTTCAATAAAATCAATTTTTATTTATTGAAAAAAATATAAATTATCAATTTATAATAAATTAAAATATATGGTTGTTAATAATAAACTATTAATCATTGTAAAAGGGGTATTTGTTAAATTTGTATATATAACGTTAAAATATGTATAATTTTTGTACAAATATAAATAAAATTTTTGTGTAAGTTATAAAAGTTGTAAATTGCGACCGAAAAAAACTTAACATAGTATAATGAAAGGTATATTTAAACTTATAGGTATTTTGTTCATCACGAGCATAGTATTAGTTTCGTGTGATAGAAGAGGTGGTAGTGGTTATGATGCTAAAACAGGCTGGCGTTTCAATGACCCTAATTATGGTAATTATCTAAAAGGTAAAGCAAGAGAAAGTGCTGTTCCCCCTGGGATGATACACATCGAAGGTGGAACTTTTACTATGGGAAGTGTCCAAGACGACGTTATGTTTGACTGGAATACAACGCCAAAACAAATTCATGTTCGCTCGTTTAATATGGATGAAACAGAGGTAACAAATTCTCAATATGGATTATTTTTGCAATACACGAAGGATGTTTTCCCGCCAGAAGAGAAGCAGTTTAAACATATCTATAATTCTATCTTACCAGATACGTTAGTTTGGAGAAGAAGTTTAGGTAATACTAATTTGTTGTCTGAGAGTTATTTGCGTCATCCAGCCTATGCAGATTATCCAGTGGTTGGTGTTAGCTGGATTCAAGCTACTAAATATTGTAAGTGGAGAACTAATGCAGTAAATTTAAAAATATTAATGGATAAAGGTATTATAAAAAATATCTTTAAAGAAGATTCTTTGAGTTTTAAAGGAAAACATAATTTTGATACAGATGCGTATTTAGAAAATCCTTATGCTTTGTTTGATGGAGATTCTACAATTTATAAAAAAGGATTACCTGTTACAGGGCAGAAGAAAAGTGTTGATGGCAAACCTTTACGCAGACAAGTAACATCTTCTGATGGGATTTTGGTTCAAAAATTTAGATTACCAACAGAAGTGGAATGGGAATATGCTGCCAAAGCGAATTTTGAAAATAGAGAGTATAACATTATTCGCGGGCGTAAAAAATATGCGTGGGCAAGTAAATATACACGTGACAGAAGACGTAAAGCAAGAGGTGACCAAATGGCAAACTTCAAACAGGCAAAAGGAAATTATAGCGGTATTGCAGGTTGGAGTAGTGACGGAGCAGATATCCCAGCAAAAGTTAAATCATATCCTCCAAATGCGTTTGGGTTGTATGATATGTCAGGGAACGTAGCTGAATGGGTTCAAGATGTTTATCGTCCTATTGTTGATGCAGAAGCTAATGATTTTAACTATTTTAGAGGTAATATTTTTACAAAGAAAATGATTGACCACGAAGGTAAAGTCGTGATTGTTGGTGATGATAATATTGAATATGATACGCTTATCAATGGAATGGTTATTCCTAAGGATTTACCAGGAAGTGTAAAGCATATACCTGTTACAAAAGATGATTTATTTTATAGAAGAAATTATACAAGAGCTAATAATGCAAATATAAATGATGGAGATTTAGAATCTTCAAAAGATTATGAACAGGAAGGAGATGTGTTAGATGAACAATCAAAAATGTATAACTCCCCAAAACCTGAAAATTTATCAAAATTAGAATATGATAAAAAACGAAGAACAACTTTAATTAGTGATGAAACACGTGTTTATAAAGGTGGTTCGTGGGCAGATAGAGAGTACTGGTTAGACCCTGCACAACGTAGATATTTCCCTCAGTATATGGCAACAAATTATATTGGGTTTAGATGTGCAACTGATAGGGTAGGTAAAATGCGATTACACGAAAAGAAAAAAGCACGACCAAAATATTTTAAGTAGATAATAAATTTAAAAATCCTTGTTAATTTTAATAAGGATTTTTTATTTTTACAAAATGAAAATAGAAGAATTATACAGACTATACAAGAAAGCGTCTTTTGTAGATACTGATACAAGAAAAATAAGAGAAAATTCTATTTTTTTTGCTTTAAAAGGGGATAATTTTAATGGAAATAAATTTGCAGAAGACGCTCTGAAAAACGGGGCGTTATTTAGTGTTGTTGATGAAGGGCAATATGTAACGAATGAGAATATTATTTTAGTAAATAATGTTTTAGAAACCTTGCAAAAATTAGCGAATTACCATAGAAATCAATTAGGATTAAAAATTATTTCCTTGACAGGAAGTAATGGTAAAACAACAACAAAAGAATTGATTTATAGTGTTTTGTCTAAAAAATATAAGGTTATTGCAACGGAAGGAAATTTGAATAATCATATAGGAGTTCCGTTGACGCTTTTGTCGATAAAAACGGATACAGAAATTGCTGTTGTTGAAATGGGAGCAAATCATCATAAGGAAATAGAGTTTTTAACTTCGTTGGTAGAACCTGATTTTGGGTACATTACAAATTTTGGAAAAGCACATTTGGAAGGTTTTGGCTCTGTTGAAGGTGTTATTAAAGCGAAATCTGAACTGTATGATTATTTGATTAAAAATAATAAAACCATATTTGTAAATCCAAACGATGCTGTTCAAGTTGAAAAAACAAAAAATGCAAATCGTGTGTTATTTGACCAAAGTATTGATTTCGTTGAGGTTAATCCATTTGTGAAATTGAAATATAATGGTTTAGAAATTCAAAGTCATCTTATAGGAAACTATAATTTTACAAATATTTCGGTAGCGGTTACCATTGGAAAATATTTTGATGTTTCTGATGATGATATTAAAAATGCGATTGAAACCTATATTCCTACAAATAATCGTTCGCAGATTATTGAAAAAGGAACAAATAAAATTATTTTAGATGCTTATAATGCAAACCCAACGAGTATGGCGTTAGCGTTAGAGAATTTCAATTTGATTAAAGCCGAAAATAAACTCGTAATTTTAGGCGATATGTTTGAATTAGGCAAAGAAAGTTTGGAAGAACATCAAAAAATAGTTGAGTTAATTAAGCAATTTAATTTTGATAATGTGTGTTTGGTTGGCGAGAATTTTTATCAAACCAAATCGGATTTTAACACCTTTAAAACGTATGACGAATTGAGTTTTTATTTAAAACAAAACCCAGTTGAGAGCACTTATATTTTGATAAAAGGGTCAAGAGGAATGGCTTTGGAACGTTGTTTGTCAATTTTTACGCTTTGTCCTTTGTGTGATGAACGACCAACTTGTCAATAGGTCTTCTGATTATTTTTGTAATTTTAAGGTTGTGTTTTTGTGCGACTTCTTGTAAAATATCTTTAAAGAAATAGGCTATTGAACCAACGAAATAAATCGGAGTTTTTGCGTGGTTTTCAAATGGTAATATGCGAAATTTAAAAAATTCATTAAACCCTTTTTTGAGCATTTTTTTAATATAAATATCGTCTTTGAAAGTCAGCATAATTTTTGCAAATGATGCCAAATATCTATTCGGATTTGGTTCTTGATATAAATTCTGTTTTATAAAATCGGGGTTTAGATTGTAATTTTTTTCAAAATGTTTGGCGATTTCCAAAGGCATTTTTTTGTAGAAATAATCTCGTAGTAATTTTTTTCCGAAATAATTACCACTCCCTTCGTCCATAATTGTATAACCCAATGAAACAGTAGAATTTACAATGGTTTTTCCGTCAAAAAAACAACTATTTGAACCTGTGCCTAAAATACCAATAATTGCAGGTTTGTCGGAACAAGCATAGACTGCTCCAACGGTGTCTTCCGCAATAAAAATAATTGCATTTTCAAAGAAATTTTCAAATATTTTAGTTAGAATTTTAACACTTTCAGTCGTTCCGCAACCAGCACCATAAAAATAAATTTCAGTTACAAT
>PDWJ01010461.1_pt1 | contig 10254 bp, 8 predicted proteins | sample 1430881 | NCBI WGS metagenome assembly PDWJ01 (sample SAMN01162460, study PRJNA174530) | Oral metagenome, whole genome shotgun sequencing project. | biome: Marine environment; feature: Marine mammal; material: Swab sample of the gingival sulcus; isolation source: swab sample of gingival sulcus... | reverse complement strand
GATCTTCTCACCATGAGTTTCAGAGGCGAGAATGACTATGGCGACATGGTCTGGACCCTTGATAACTATAAACATTTCTTTATTGAACCGATCTATTGGTTCACCTTTGTTCGTACGGCACTCTATGCCATCATCACCACGCTCATTGCGTTCCTGCTGGCCATGCCGGTCTCCTTTTTCATTGCAAAACTGGCACGAACCAGGGTCAAAGGGGCTTTGATGATTTTTCTTTTGCTGCCCTTCTGGGTCAGTGAACTGGTACGAATCTATGGCTGGATGATCTTGCTTCGGGAATCCGGCATACTCAATTACTTCATGCTGAAGATAGGCATTATCGACACCCCCATTGAAATGCTGTACAACGATGCCACGATGATTATGGGGCTGGTATATACCTCAATGCTGTTTATGGTGGTTCCCTTGGTGTCGGTCATGGAAAGCCTGGATGACAGCCTCATTGAAGCCGCCCACGATCTTGGTGCCGGCCAGTTCACCATCTGGCGTACGGTCATCATCCCCCATTGCAAATCTGGTATTGCCTCTGGCTCAATCGTTGTATTCATGCTTGCTCTGGGCAACTATCTCACCCCGAACCTGATGGGCGGCAAAAACTCTCTCTGGTTCACCGAGCAGATCTATAACCAATTCATTGCCAGCTTCAACTGGAACCAGGGATCGGCCTTCGGCTTCTTACTGCTACTTCTCAGTTCGTGCATTATATGGGCCGGGTTAAAAATCTCGGGCCAGAAACTCGGGGAGGTAGCCTCATGATCCGTTCTCTGCCTCGAAGTAAGGCCTACGATTGGTCGTTCACTGGCTTTATCGTCCTCTACTTCAGCTTTCTCTTTGCCCCTTTGCTGGTCACCTGTGTCCTGGCCTTTAACGACTCCAATTTCCCATCCCTGCCTTGGCAGGGCTTTACCCTGGACTGGTTTTTTGCTAACGGGCCGGAACGTATCGGACTCTTTCATGACGACCAGAACTTACTCTCTCTTGTGACCAGCTTTCAAACAGCCTTCTTTGTTTCGATCTTGAGTGTTATTGTAGGGACCTGTGCCAGTTTTCTTTTTGAAAGACAAGATTTTCGTTTCCTGGCTGGTCGTGTTCGGACAATTCTCGTTCATCTCGACATTTGTCACCCTGGTGGTTTCGGCACGCTTACGAAAATTCGATACCTCATTAGAGGAGGCTGCTCTCAATCTGGGTGCCACACCCCTTGGCGTGATCTGGCATATCACCTTGAAATTTCTTCATCCCGCCATTATCGGAGCCGGTGCAGTGGCATTTCTAATGAGTTTTGAAAATTTTAATACCACCTTGTTTTTGGTGGGTTCAGAGCCAACATTACCAATAAACCTCTATCTCCAGGTACGAGATGGCAGCACACCAGTCATTAACGCAGTATCGCTACTGCTCATTGTTGGGACATCCCTGTTAGCAATTATCAATTTCTACTTTACCAAACAGGAGAAGGAATAATGTTTTTTGATCTCCTTCCTCGTGCAGGATATATCTGTGCCCATCGCGGGGCACGGGCATTGGCTCCAGAAAATACCATGGTTGCCGCACAACGGGCACTCACTATCGGAGCCGATTTCTGGGAAATGGACGTACAACACAGTGCCGATGGCAGCTTGATCGTCTTTCATGACGATGACTTAAACCGCACCACGGATGTGGCCGCTCACCCGGAATTTGCCAACCGCAAGCCGTGGCAGACCAGCCAGTTCACCATTAATGAATTAGAAATGCTTGATGCCGGATCATGGTTCGCCCGACAGGATCCTTTTGGTAGTATTTCCCGAGAAGAAATTTCCCAGCAAGAACTTACTGCTTTCCAGGGTCTGCAAATCCCCAGCTTAAAAGAGGTTCTTACCTTCACCAGCAAAAACAAGTTTCCAATCAACATTGAAATAAAAGATCAAATTCATGCACCGGGCGATCTTGGTATCGTCAGCGAGGTCTTAGACGCTGTACATAGCGCCGGGGTCGAGGAACTCACACTTATCTCCTCGTTCAACCACGATTATTTAAGAGAAATGCGGCGGCTCTCCTCAAAGATACCGTTGGCCGCCCTGGTCGAAAACGCCCATCCAGAAAATCTCGTTGCATATTTAAAAGATCTCGATGTAGCAGGCTATCATCCTGATGCCGAAATCACCGATGAAGCCATGATTCGTCATCTCACTGCACAGGGCTTTCATGTCTCGCTCTTTACAGTCAACGACATGGAGCAGGCCATGACATTCATCAACGCAGGTTGCTACGGAATTATCACCGATTATCCACATTATCTAAGGCAACGTCTCGATAGTTAATAGCACAACGATACATCTTAAAAGGTAGCGACAGTGGAGCATCTTTCAGCCCGACAAAATAAGATTCTTGATATGGTACGCACCCACGGCCATGTTGAGGTTGACCAATTATCCTGCTTTTTTAAGGTCTCACCCCAAACCATTCGCAAAGATCTCAACGAACTCTGCGAGATGCAACTTTTGCAGCGTGTCCATGGGGGAGCCATTGTCGGTTCGGCCATTGAAAATGTTGACTATGAAGCACGACGTCTTTTAGCCTCTGAAGAAAAACAACGTATTGGACAAGCCGTTTCCCGGCTCATTCCCGATGGCTGTTCGCTGCTTATCAACATTGGAACGACCACCGAACAGGTTGCCCATTCCCTTAAAGACCATCATGGTTTATTGGTCATCACCAACAATGTCAATGCCGTTACTATTATGAAGAATTATAAGGGGATAACCCTTATAATTGCCGGAGGAGTAGTACGCTGTTCCGATGGTGGCATCATTGGAGAAGCGACTGTGGATTTTATCAACCAGTTCAAAGTGGATTTTGCAGTTATCGGAGTTTCTGCCATTGATGAAGATGGTTCTCTACTTGATTATGACCTTCGTGAAGTTCGTGTTGCCCAGGCCATTATCAATAACGCCAGGAAGGTGATTTTGGTAGCAGACCAGCTCAAATTAGATCGTGCTGCGCCGATACGGCTCGGTCATATTTCAGCAATCAACACTCTGGTCACCGATAAGGCTCTACCAGAAAAACTCGCAGAGATCTGTGATGCCCATGATGTCCAGGTCGTAGTTGCCCCTACACATGAAGGGGAATAGCCCTGCAAAGAGCTGGGCATATAACTACTTGATATTTAAGCGGAAGTATGTATATTCTTATTTATTAATCTTTTTACTTGAAGGTATAATTGTTTTAGAGTAAGGATTGCCGTACATTGTTCGTTTATCACTTACCTGTACATATAATTTTGGAATGAAGGAATAACCATGGCAACGCCAGTTTACGATCTTGCAATTATTGGAGGCGGTATCAATGGCTGTGGTATAGCCAGAGATGCTGCGGGAAGAGGCCTTTCCGTCTTTCTTTGTGAGCAGAATGATCTTGCCTCTGGAACCTCTTCGGCATCTACCAAGCTGATCCATGGTGGTCTTCGTTACCTGGAGCATTATGCATTCCGTCTGGTACGTGAATCTCTTTCAGAACGGGAAATACTACTCAATGCGGCCCCTCATATCATCTGGCCGCTACGTTTCATTCTGCCCCACCATAAGGGGCTGCGTCCTGCCTGGTTACTTCGTCTTGGCCTTTTTCTTTATGACTATCTCGGCGGCAGAAGCTTTTTACCGGGGACATCAACACTACCTTTGACAAACGATGAAGCTGGAAGCTGCCTCAAAGGAGACTATAATAAAGGATTTGAATATTCAGCAGCCGTTGCATTGCCGCAAAACGAGAGGCTGGACTCTGGACGCTCACTATCGAAAACACCCAAACCAAAGAGACCACAACCCTCTCTGCGAAGGGGCTAATCAATGCTGCCGGGCCATGGTTAGACCAAACTTTGAAAAATATCGAACATCAAACAACCACCAAACGGGTTCGTCTCGTCAAGGGCAGCCATATCGTAGTACCTCAGCTTTTTCAGCATTCCAAGGCATATATCTTTCAAAATAAGGACAACCGAATCATCTTCGCCATTCCCTACCAGGAAAAATTCACTCTCATCGGCACCACAGATATTGATTTTGATGATAGTCCAGAAAACATTACCATTTCTGATGCCGAGATCGAATATCTCTGCGACGCAGTGAACGAATATTTTCACCACTCTGTTACTTCAGGCGACGTGGTTCATAGTTTTACCGGAGTGCGCCCCTTGTTTGATGATGGCACCGATGATGCCAAGAGCATCTCTCGGGATTATGTGTTGCAACTTGACGTCCAGGATGAGGTGCCACTTCTCAATATCTATGGCGGAAAAATAACAACCTACCGAAAACTTGCCGAATCAGTTCTGGAAAAGCTCGCCCCGTGGTACCCCGAGATGACAGTTCCCTGGACGGCCACGGCCACGCTACCCGGCGGCGATTTTCCTGTGGATGGCTATGAACAGGAAGTGGAAAAATTGCGTAACGCCCATCCGTTTCTTGATCTTGCTCTGGCAAAAAGGTTGGTACGTCTCTATGGCACCAAGGCCCATGAAATGACCGCAAAACTCGACTCCCCCGAAACCATGGGGCCATGTTTTGGCAGCGATCTCTATGCCTTTGAGGTTCGCTATCTTGTGGAAAAGGAATGGGCTTGTACCGCTGAAGACATCCTTTTTCGCAGAACCAGGTTGGCTCTTTATTTCTCAGAAGAAGAAAAGAAGGCCCTTGCGGACTGGCTGCACCAAGAAATGTAATATCTTCAAAAAAGAATTTCCTATAAAGCAAAAACTCATTTTTACGTACTATTTTGAGCAGGCACCAGAGGTATTCCGGGCCTGCTCTTTTTTATAGAATTTTTAGTGCCTTGCTGGCCAAGACCTGTCATAAAAAACAAAATTGAACATGCCTTGGTAATAACCAAATAATTTGAACCACTCAGGCACTTATCCCATTTATCGGGGTTAGTGTCTTGCGGAATAAGATCTTTTCTTTTATTGCAGTGCAGGCATTATAGTAGAATCCTGTTTAGCAAAGAATTGTCCATCGCTTATCAGTAACAAGCAAAATACGAAAGATGGTTGTAACCCAGTTGAAAAAAACTTCCCTGCTTCTGGAGAGCACATATGGAAAACAACAGTGGTACACAGATTGGAGGCCTTATTGCTGTCCTTTCTGCCTATATAATCTGGGGCTTTTCTCCAGTATATTTTAAGGCCGTAGCAGAGGTGCCTCCTCTGGAAATACTTTGCCACCGGATCATTTGGTCGGTACTCCTGCTCTTTGTACTGCTTGTTGCTGGAGGTCGTGTTGCAGAAATCCGCACCCTACTGGCCAAAAAACGTCTTTGTAGCATGCTTTTACTCACCTCGGTACTCATCGGGATGAACTGGTTTGTTTTTATCTGGGCGGTCACCAATGGCTATATGCTTGATGCCAGCCTGGGCTATTTCATCAATCCCCTGGTTAGCGTACTGCTTGGCATGATCTTTCTAAAAGAACATCTGACAATCTTCCAGTGGTTCGCAGTAGGCTTTGCCTGCGTCGGCGTTGCCATCCAGCTTATTAGCTTCGGTTCGCTTCCTGTGCTAGCTCTTTTCCTGGCCTGTTCTTTTGGCTTTTATGGATTATTTCGTAAAAAAATAGGCCTTGAACCCCGCCTTGCCTTATTCGTTGAAACGGCCCTGTTATTTCCGATGGCTTTTGGCTATCTGGTCGTTTTTGCCGAAAGCCCTACTGCCAATATCTGGGAAAATTCTTTTGAACTCAACGTATTACTTCTTTTTGCCGGAGTAATTACTACGGTTCCGCTACTCTGCTTTACCTATGCGACCTCCCGATTACGTCTTTCCACCTTGGGGTTTTGTCAATATCTCTCACCCAGTATTATGTTTCTTCTGGCTCTTTTTTGTTATCAAGAACCATTACACGAAGAAACCGCACTAACCTTTGCCTTTATCTGGGTTGGTCTCATTCTTTTCACCGCAGACGGGTTGGCACAACGGCGTGATAAAGCATTGAACTAAAAAAACTAAAAACAAACCAACAATGAAAAGAAAGGGGAAACGCAGAGTTCGCCAGAGAGTAAAACGAGTCCGGTGAAACAACTTGTTAGCTATTTTTAGATAAAAATTTTTCAACAAATGTAAATTGTTCCTTTTTAAGTACAGGCTTACAATGTTGAAGGCACAGCTTCTTCCACAAATGAATATTCTCTTGATTTGTATTTTTATTGTCTATGGCCCAATAATATTTCCTGTCATCATATTGAATTTTAACAACTTCATTTAAAATTTCATCTATGTATAAAAAAATATAGTCGAATATTCGTGGAAATTCTAAACCGTCCTTGATAATTTTCCCTCCTGCACTAAATGTATCTCTTAATGCGTGATTTACAACAGAAAATCTTGCCACTAACCATGTGGCTAAGTATGAATATTTTTTATTATCGTTTCCTAATAAGTTTGGAAAGTAGGCTAAGGCGACTATCCTTAAATGATCTTTTTCTTCAGAAGACAAGTTTGTCCATAATTTTATATTTAGATCGCTGACATTATCTTCATTACTATCAATCCACCATAAATCATCACCTTTCTTTAAATTTGATCTAAAAAAATCTTTTATTGGTTCAAAGGGATTCGACAATTTTCTTAACTCATCATATTCTACACCTATTTTCGAAAAAATAGAACAATGTTCCTCCGTTTCCATATCAATAAGATAACGTGGAGAATGCGTTATTGCCACATCATATAGACAGTCTTCATATCTGCGACATTTAAACTCCACAGGTGCAGATAATTTTCCAAAAAGAAGATGGATTTTTTCAATATTTTCTACTCTCGTCCCTTCAAAAATACTGCTCCCTGTAGATTTCCATTTATTGTTTTTTGTTGTTTTAACTTCAAGGCCATATGCTTTGGACTTATTAACATATGCCACAATATCAGGAAATTTCTGTCCAGAAACAAGTTCAATATTATTCTGAAAAGTTGTGTTTTGGGAATGCGTTAGTATGGTGTTATAAACATCTTTCTCAAGATTAACGCCTCCCCTTGTTAAAAAATATTTTGCGTTAGATTTTGCTTGATTTTGTAAAGAACAAACAGATAATTCTAATATCTTTTTAAAAACTTCATAATCATTATTATGAGCTATTATCATAAATTATCTCTTTAGAGATTCATTTTCTGAAAGAAAATTTTTAATTGCATTTGCTATATACCAACTAAAAACTGGGGGAACAGCATTTCCAATTTGTTTATATGCACTTGACGTAGATGGATAAAAAATGAAATTATCTGGAAATGATTGAATTCTTGCAGCTTCCCTAGCTGATAGTCGCCGACTTTTATTCCAATGAAACTCGATATTACCATGATGCTCGGCTCGCATAGTAGGACCCGGATGATCTTGACTCACAAAATTATTTCCCTGCCCTTTATTCTTTTTTGCTTTAGACCAATAATGATTTTCAACTTCTCCCTCTTTCATATTTTCTAAATCCCCGATAGCATTTTTGAGGTTAACCCAACCTTTTTTTTCTGACAGAAAGGATTTAAAAGAAAATTTAGGTAAAACATCTTTTTTTGTACCTATAATTATTACTCTTTCTCTTTTTTGTGGAACTTCAAAATCTGCTGTTAATAGCAATTTATAAGAAACCTGGTATCCAAGTTTTTCAAAATCAGTTACTATTTTTGTTATAGCAGCTCCATCATTAATTGTAAGAAGACCTTTCACATTTTCTGCTAAAAATAATTTAGGTTTTGTCAGATAAATAACTTCGCACATGGCTTCATACAATGTTCCTCTTGAACTCTTTAACCCTTGTCGTTTACCTGCATGACTGAAATCCTGACAAGGGAAACCTCCAAGAACAATATCAGCGTGTAAGGGAAAAGGAGGATCAAACAAATTTATGTACTTATTTTCAAGTAAATCTCTAATATCTCCATTAACTATTTTGTGTTTGAAATTTTTTCTGTAAGTAATACAAGCATTTTTATCAATATCATTTGCCCATATTATTTCAAAATCGTTTTGAGGATAATTCTTACCCAAAAAACGAAACCCTCCTTCAAATCCTAAATCGAGTCCTCCACATCCACTAAACAATGAGATTACTGTTGTTTTTTTCATTTTTCATCCATGCTTAGTTTAAATTTATGCTTTTGATTATCATCTATGACTTCATAATATAACGATAGTATAATAATGGGAAGAAGTCATTATAGCTAACAGAGGACATAAAGCAAAGAGGCGGCATAATGCCGCCTCTTTGCTTTATGATACGTAGAAAATCATCGAAGATGAGTTTCTCTCTTCGATGATAATAAAGGAATTTTATTCTGCAGCCGGCATACCGTCTCGTTCCAGGGCTTCTGCAAGCAACTCAATAGTATGGGCGCAGCGGATACTGCCATCAACTTTACCTACAGCACCTTGAAGCATGATCATGCAGCCTGGGCAGTCCATGGCGACAGTTTTTACGCCGGTACCCTGTACGGCGGCAACCTTGTCTTTCGTAATCTGCCGTGAGATCTGCGGCTGACCAAGGAAAGAATAGGTTCCACCAAAACCACAGCAACGATCGGAGTTCTTCATCTCAACGACCTCATGGCCAGTATTGGCAAGCAGGGCACGTGGTTCTTCAAAAACACCAGAGCCTCGTTTCAGGTGGCAGGAATCATGGTAGGTGACCGATTCACCAACCTTGAGATGGGCCAGTTTTTCAGAGGCATGGAGTACATTTTCCAAAAAGGCTGCCGCATCCATGGTTTTTGCAGAAATTTCTTTGGCTTTTTCTGCCCACTCTGGTTGGTCGGCAAGACGGGCAGGAAAATCTCGCAACACACCCATGGTGCAAGTCGGGCAAATACAGAGGACATAATCGACATCGGCTTCACTAAAGGCCTCAACACTTTGAATGGCAAGATCTTTTCCAGTCTCGGCATCACCAGAATACAGCGCAGGAATCCCGCAGCAGTTCTGTCCTTTAGGGAAGACCACTTCAACATCCAGGGCATTAAGTACCTTGATAAGACTAATTCCCACCTCAGGATAGACAAAATCTCCACCACAACCCACAAAGAAACCAACCCGATATTTGGGGTTTACCACAGTTTGTTTAATATCATCAAATTGATCCCGAAATGACCGAGGGGCAATGGAAGGAAGATCCCGCCATTCGGTAAAGTCACGCTCCATGAAGTGCAGCGGCAAGTGACGGATAATCCGTCGCTGTTGTCCTGGATTGCGGTTTTCATGGGTAATCGGTCGTTGCAGCTTGGAGGCGGCTCGGACCATATTGTGAAACAGGCCACGGTTCTTCATGATTGCTTTAAATGCAACATTTTTCAGCACGCCCATACCGTACTCGTTGGTGACCTCATTTTTGAGATGCAGAATGATCTCTTCAAGATCAATCTTTGACGGACAGACCGCAACGCAAGAACGACAGCCGATACAGGCACGGGTAATCTCTTTGGCCTTGTCAAGCCCTTCATAAAAGGCGGTGAGAATAACCCCGATGGCTGAAATATAGATCGACCCAAAGACATGACCACCAACAGTCTGATAGACCGGACAGACGTTGGCACAGGCACCACATTGGATACATTTCAATGCATCACGGCAAACCTCATCATTGTAGAGGGCTTCCCGACCGCCGTCAATAAGCACGATATGCTGCTCTTTTTTCTCTCCCGCAGTGGGAACAGCCCCCTTGATCCAGGTGACATACGAAGTCAGCTTCTGGCCAGTGGCGTTACGCGGCAAGAGACGAATCAGACGAGCGGCATCTTCGATGTTACGCACCAGCTTGTGGATACTGGCAAAGACCACATGAACCTTGGGCACCGTGGCACAGAGTCGGGCATTCCCTTCATTAGTAACCAGACCAATTCCACCGGTATTCGCCACGAGAAAGTTGGCTCCGGTAAGTCCGATATCAGCATCAAAGTATTCCTTACGCAGTCGCTCTCTGGCGTAGTCAACCAAACCCTTAATCTCAGTAGGGATAGGCCGTTGTGCATCTTTACTGAACAGCTCGGAAACATCTTCTTTGAACATATGAATAGCCGGCATAACCATGTGGCTTGGCCGCTGTCCGGCAAGCTGGACAATCCATTCCCCGAGATCTGTTTCCGATGCCCGGATACCATTGGCTTTCATGACCTTATTAAAATGGGCCTCTTCGGAAACCATGGACTTTGATTTTGCAATGACCTTGGCATTTTTCTCTTTGGCAAGATTAATGACATAATCATTGGCCTCTTTGGTATCCTTG
>PDWJ01005582.1_pt1 | contig 10255 bp, 7 predicted proteins | sample 1430881 | NCBI WGS metagenome assembly PDWJ01 (sample SAMN01162460, study PRJNA174530) | Oral metagenome, whole genome shotgun sequencing project. | biome: Marine environment; feature: Marine mammal; material: Swab sample of the gingival sulcus; isolation source: swab sample of gingival sulcus... | reverse complement strand
GAGGAGACAATGCTCGACTTATCGCTATGGCAAACAGCAATGCGAGACAAATTTTTGAAGAGAGAGAAAAGAGAAAGAGTTCCTGGGAAAACCTTTCCGTTTCCATTCAAAAAAGTCTTCATCTGCGACGGCCACCAACCCGGGTAGAATGTCTTGACATCTCCAATATTGGCGGAAAACAGGCGGTAGGCTCTCTGGTATGTTTTGTTGAAGGAGAACCCGATAAAAAAAACTTCCGTCATTATCGAATTCGCACAGTTGAAGGTCCTGATGATTACGCGATGATGAAGGAAGTTCTCAAACGAAGATTACGCCGGGGAATCGAGGAGGATAATCTTCCAGATCTCTTCGTTGTCGATGGAGGAAAAGGACAACTGGGAATCGCGCTCTCTGTCGCCAGAGAATTTGAGATCCGAAAGGAGATAGAGTGGCTTGGCATTGCCAAACAACGACAAGATGAAGGAGAAAAACTGTTTCGACCGAAAAGGAAAAACCCTATCCTTCTCCCGGCTCACAATCCTGTGCTGCTCTATTTTATAAGAATACGGGATGAATCTCATCGATATGGGATCACTTTCCACCGCAAACTTCGCAACAGAGAAAACCTGAGTTCTCAACTCGATATTATCCCGGGAATAGGATCCGAAAAGAAGAAACGGCTGCTCCAGCATCTGGGCAGTTTACAACGAATAAAACAGGCAAGTCGCGACGAACTGACAGCTGTTCCCGGAATTGGAAGAGAGCTGGCGGATCACATTCTTCATCATTTCAAAAACAAAACAGAGCAAAGCACTGCGAAATAAGGCTTCGCAGTACCCGGCCTCAACAGAAGCGGCAGCCAGCAACATTATACCCTGGTAAAAATCAGACCCTGACCGCGGAGGAAGTTTGACAAAAGGGCAAAAAGGTATTGCCTATCTTCAACGTACTTGCCACCATCCTGTTTACCGCAGAATATTCACCATTGCACTTTAATTCGACAATTTCCCACGAATCTGCTGCTGCTTCAATAGCCTTCATCAGACCAAAATGCTGGGCGTGTCCCGCTTTGTAGGCATTGATTTCCCCGAGAACAGGAATGCCCAGCAAGGCCATATCACCAATTAAATCAAGAACTTTATGGCGAATAAATTCATCCTGGTAGCGCAAGCCGTCTTCATTGAGAACGGTTTTCCGGTTCCAGTGAATGGCAATGACATTTGTCAAATTCCCGCCAAGGGCAAGACCATTTTCCCAGAGTTGTTCGACTTCCTCAACATATCCAAAGGTTCTCGCTCTTGCGAGATCAGCAAAGGAGTTGGAAGCCAGATCAAAGGTGAATTTCTGGGTCTGGATAATTTCAGCATCAAACTGAATCTCTCCGGTTACCTTAAAGCCGTCGTATGGAGAAATAGTCAACCGCTTATCATTTTCCTGATAGACAATAGGCTTGGTTATTTTCAGTACCCGGCGATTTTTCCTTTGCCGTTTTTTTCCTGACTTCAGCAACAGGCTGAAAAAAGGTTCGGCACTGCCGTCCATAATAGGCACCTCAGGAGAATCCACTTCAATATCGGCATTATCTATTCCATAGGCACTGAGTGCGGCCAGGAGATGCTCTGTTGTTGAGATACGAAAATCGGCAACACCGATAGTGGTGGCAAGACGGGTGTCAATCACACGGTTCATATGCGCATAAACGGATCTATGACCCGGTAAATCCGTACGAAAAAAACGGATACCGGAATCACTGGCGGCAGGCTTTATTGTCAGATTGACATTTCGGCCGGAATGCAGACCAACCCCACAGCAATGTACAGGTTTTCGCAGGGTATATTGGCGTGAATCCTGAAATATATGCATAACTTTTCCTCGTTATTCAAAAGCAATTGCAATTCTTATCAAGGATTAAGCAATAATTATGCCAGCAAAGCGATAAGAATAGAATCTGTTTTGTTTTCAAATTGTTACACAAATATTGCCCTGCCTGGAATCGATGATTTTTAAAGCAAGACACAGGCATATGTGAGAAAAATACCACACTACCGGCTCCAAATGTGGTAAAATTTCGGGAGAGATCCTGCACAAGAGATACCTTTTTATAGCGAGAATGGGTCCTCTGCAACCATTCAGGAAAAAAGAAGATGGAAGCGGAAAAGATTGCTCCCAGCCAATATGACGATGGGAAAAAGGAGATAACTCAATGACAGATCTGCTTTCTATCACATTCCCGGTCTCCGGGGTAACAACATCGCTCTTTATTCCACCACTGGTAGCCTTTGTCGTATCATTTTTCACATCAATGGGCGGAGTGTCAGGCGCTTTTATCCTATTGCCATTTCAAATGAGCATCCTCGACTATACCGCGCCTTCAGTGAGTGGCACAAACCAGCTGTTTAATATCATCGCAACCCCAAGTGGTGTCTGGCGCTACACAAAAGAACGGCGCATGCTATGGCCACTAACATGGGCTGTAATCATAGGGACATTGCCGGGAGTAATGATTGGCGCTTGGATTCGCCTGGAATTTCTGCCAGATCCAAAAGATTTTAAATTTTTTGCAGGGATTGTACTATGGTATATAGGCATTAAACTGCTTTTGGAGATTTTGAAAGGGAAAAAAGATCATTCCGGCAAGAAAAATGAATCAAATCAGAAAACTGATTTTATGATCACCAGAGTCCATTTTTCTTTGAGATCTGTTTGTTTCAACTTTAGCGGCGAAAACTACTCTTTTTCTCTTCCAGCTATTTTTCTGCTTTGTTTCATTGTTGGAATTATAGGCGGAATATATGGAATTGGTGGTGGTTCAATTATCGCGCCCTTTCTGGCCGCTTTCTTCCGCCTGCCCGTCTATATCATTGCCGGCGCATCGCTGATGGGAACTTTCGTTACTTCGATAGCTGGAGTTATAATCTATCAGGTTCTGGCACTTTCCTATCCGAATATGTCTGTTGCTCCAGATTGGTTTTTAGGCTTTCTTTTCGGCGTTGGTGGATTTGCAGGGATCTATTTCGGAGCCAAATGGCAAAAACATGTTTCTGCCAATACCATTAAGCTGATTTTATGTTGCTGTATTGTTTTTGTAGCAGGGAAATATATGCTGGACTTTTTCCGTTAAGAGCTTGCAGGATCATAATATCGTGTACAGTTTCAGTTCTGTTTTCTCTCAACCGCAAAAAACAGCGCGACCTCCAGCAGCTCTGGGAGCAGGGCCAATCGATATCCAATCAGCATTACTCAATACTTAACAATACCGGGGTATAGCTATATATATGATTTCTGTCATAACCATTCTTCAAAAGCATCAGATGCGGGCTGCTAACAATCGCGTTACCCAAGAGATCAAACTGCCCGCCTGCCAGAAAAACCAGCAACGAATACCTTACCGAACCCAGCATTTTCACGAGCTGCTGCCGGAATGTCTGTTCAGGTCGATAATAAAAAGCTTTCTCATCCTGTATGCCGGCAAGTTTTGCCGCAGCAGTTATCGCCTGGGACAGATCGCCCAGTTCATCAACCAGACCAACCTGTTTGGCACGAACACCATCATAAATTTTTCCCTGAGCGAGATTTTCCACAGAGGCCTGATCAATCTTTCGGCCCTCAGCGACAACTCTTAAAAAGGTCGTATAGGTATGTTCAACCGTCTGTTGTATCACTGAACGCAATTGAGGATTGAGTGGCTGCAAAGGAGAAAAACCATTGCCGAGCGACGTTGTTGCCACACCATCGCGATGGACACCGACCGCAGCCAGACTGCGATCAAAGGTTGGCAAGGCGCCAAAAACGCCAATAGAACCGGTCAGGGTTGATGGTGAGGCCCATATCTGATCAGCACTGGCAGCAATCCAGTACCCTCCTGAAGCGGCGATTGTCCCCATCGAAACGACCAGTTTTTTCCCTTTCCGCTTTAATGCAAGAAGTTCCTGACGGATGATCTCCGAGGCAAAAGCAGAACCTCCTCCAGAGTTAATGCGAAGAACAAGAGCTTTTACGGCCGGATCGGAACCAACTTCCCGAATAAGGGCAGCGAGGTTATCGCCACCAATCAAACCCTGTCGATGTCTGCCGTCAAGGATCATTCCTTCCGCGACAAGTATTGCGATATTCCCTTCTGAAAAGGAATATGACCGGACAATACTGTCATCGGCAAGATACTCTGCTGTTGAGATAACGTTGATTTCCTCGTCTCTTGGCTGCCCGGTTAATTGATAAAAATAGTTTTCACTCTGCTGCCTGGTATAGAGCGCGTCAACCAGTCCCTGGTCAAGGGCAAGCCGGGCCAGATCCCCATCCACCTTTCGAAGATTCGACTCGATATTTTCGGTATAACGCTGAAGCGCGTCCTGTTCGAGTTTACGATTGGTCGTCACTTCAGAACAATAGCGAGACCAGAGGGCAGAGAGCCAGACCAGACTCTGTTCTTTATCCTGCTCAGACATCGAATTTCGGGTAATGGGTTCTATAGCCGATTTATACGCGCCAACCTTGAAAACGTTATAATCAATCAATACCCTGTCCAGTGCTTCCCGAAAATAGAGCGAGTACCGTCCCATCCCGTTTATTTCAACCCGACCCATAGGATTGAGAAAGATCTGATCGGCGTAACTGGCGAGAAAATACTCTCCCTGACGATAACTGTCAGCAACCGCAATCACCTTCTTTCCCGTACGGCGAAAGTTCATCAACGCATCACCTATGCTGTGCAGCTGGTTAAGCCCTGCCGCAGTCATCTTTTCCGTGTTGAGTAAAATTGCTTTAATCCTGCTGTCTTCCGCGGCAAACTGAATGGCATCAAGAACATCTTGCAGAGAAGTTTCTTTTTCCCTGTAATCACCAAAATCACCAAGCAGTTTCTGCAATGGTTCGGGATAACGTTCCTGCTCGACAAGAGAACCGACAACAGCAACCTTTAAAATTGTATTATCGGGGATTTTCTGCGCCGACTTCTGGTCGCGCTCTGGTCTTAACAGGGCAATTACGACAATAACAAGGAGAATCAGAAGCAGGATATTGAAAATTGCATTCCGAAATATGGTAAAAACCTGATCGATACCTTTAACAATTTTCCAGATTACTTTTAGCAGATCTTTCATTGGGTACTATCCTTCTCTCTGTTGTCTGTAATTGTCTTTTCATCCCTTTTGTCAACAAAAGGTAACACAAGCTGTCGGGGACGGGAATTTTTTATCTCAAGCTTTCCGACGGTAATTCCAAGAAGACGTACTTTTTTTCCTGAAAAATCAATCTCTGAAAGCAGCGCTGGTAAAGCCGTGATAATATCACTGCCTGAGACAAAATCAATAGTTGAGGTACAGGAACGGCTAATTGTAGAAAAATCGGCAAAGCGCACCTTAAGGACAAGCGTAAAACCGGACAGGTTCTTTCTGATCATTGCCGCACCCACTTTTTCCGCCAAACTTTCGAGTATTGATAAAATATATTCTGAATTATCAGTATCTTCAGCAAGTGTCACCTCACTCCCAATCGACTTCCGCCGGCGGCTTGCCTCGACAACTCGCAGATCCTTTCCTTGAGCTATATTGTAAAGATGGGCCCCCATCTTGCCAAAATGAAAGCGAAGATCAGCAAGCTCCCAGCGCTGCAAGTCGGCCCCTGTCTGTATTCCCAATGCCAGCATCTTTTTCTCTGTAACCCGCCCTACTCCAAAAAACCTTCTAATTGGCAAAGCAGAAATAAAATCAACAATCTGTTCTGGAGGAACGACAGTGATCCCATTGGGTTTATTGATATCAGACGCAATCTTTGCAACAAACTTATTACAGGAGACACCTGCCGAAGCAGTAAGCCCTGTAACAGCGAAAATCTCTTTGCTGATACGCCTGGCGAGCAGAGTGGCAGATGGTTCATTGCAGCTGTTGGTGGTGACATCAAGAAAAGCCTCATCCAAAGAGAGCGGTTCCACCAGCTCGGTATATTTTTTGAAAATCTCCATTATGGTCGCGGAAACCTTCCGGTACCTCTCATGGCGGGGACGAACAAAGATCGCCTGAGGGCAAAGCCGGAAAGCTCTTGCTGAAGCCATTGCCGAATGTATTCCAAACCTGCGCGCTTCGTACGAACATGCTGCCACCACTCCACGGCCATTCGGCAACCCGCCGACAATAAGAGGTTTTCCGCGATATTCCGGCGTATCATGCTGTTCAACACTGGCAAAAAAAGCGTCCATATCAATATGAATAATTTTTCTGCTGCAGTAATCTGGTGTGGACATGGGAGATCTGTTTTACAACGCGTTACCATAAAAGGATAAAAGGAATTAATTGCGAAATCTTTCTGAAAGGGTATAAAATACAAAGCAATACTTTCGAAAAGACCCAAATTTTATTTCAGGTATTATCACAAATACTATGATAAATAAAGAGATCATCGCCTCGAGCATGCTGTTTGAGAACTTGCCTGCTGACCAGTTAGAGGCGCTGCTGGCAATAGGCAGAGAAAAAAAATATCGCAAGGGAGAGATGATCTTCTTTGAAGACGATCCCGGAGATGTCTTTTTCATCGTGCTCTCGGGCAAGGTCAAAGTTTTCAAGGTCTCGGCGATGGGAAAGGAACAGATTCTCCATATCTTCGGTCCGGGAGAGACCTTTGGAGAAGTTCCCGTTTTTCACGGAGCACCTTTTCCCGCATCGGCTCAAGCACTGACCGCCGTTTCTGCAATGCCCTTTCCGCGAACAGCCTTTATCCGTATCTTGAAAGAAAATGATAGCATTGCCCTCAGTATGCTGGCAATACTGGCACAAAAACTCCGCCGTTTCGCCAGACAGATTGAAACACTCTCGTTAAAAGAAGTTCCGGCGCGACTTGCAGGCTACCTTCTCTATCTGGAACAGGAGCAAAAAAACGACACGGTTGTTCTTGATATCTCGAAAGGCCAACTTGCCAGTCTGCTTGGCACCAGCCCGGAAACATTATCGCGTATTTTCACAAAAATGGCCGCAGAACAACTTATCACGGTTGAGGGAAGAGCAATTACCCTGCTTAACCGGGAGAAACTGGCAGAGCTGTAACGCCCCTTTTTCCCGGTAACAGTTAAAAATAACACCAGAAAAACAACATGGAGCATCAGGAAAAACCTCTTATATCAGTCATTATCCCCGCCTATAACCATGAAAAATTTATTGGCGAGGCCATTGACAGTGTTCTTATGCAAACCGTGGATGATCTCGAACTCATTGTTATTGATGATGGTTCGACCGACAATACCCCTGCTGTAATCAAAAAATACACAGATCCGCGACTGCATTACTATCATCAGCAGAACCAGGATGCCTATAATACAATAAACAGAGGGCTCACCCTGGCATCCGGGAGATATATTTCCATTCTCAATTCTGATGATCTCTATCTATCTGACAGATTCGCAAAAATTCTCGCTTTTATTGACCGGCAGGAAGAGGCCGGCAAAAAAATTGCCGCTGTTTTCACTGATGTTGTTGCTGTTGATGATAATGGCAAAATTTTTCACGATCCGGATTTTGGCTGGAATCAGTGGCATAACAAAAACAGGGCCGGTTTTTACCAGGCAAAAAATCTCTATACCGCTTTTTTGAAAGGCAATTTGATGGTCACAACATCCAATCTGTTTATGACTGCCGAAGCTGCGCAACAGGTTGGAAAATTCTCACCTCTTCGCTATTTCCACGATTACGACTATATCTTCCGGCTGATGCTGGCTTTTCCAGATGCCGTTGATTATATGGCAGAAGAAAAACTCCTCTATTACCGCATACATCCAGCAAACACTCTGGGCGAAGCTGCCATTATCGGCAGAGAACAGGATCAGGAACTGATAACCCGCTATATGTGTGCCGGGGTTCCTGAGGAGAATCGGGCGGCAATACAGGCTGGTTCGGAGCGGTTGATAGAACTCGGCAAAGAACTGCATGAGGTAAAAAACCAGCTTCTCCCATCGCCTGCGCAAGGGGTAAGGGCTTCATTTACCATTTTGCTTAACAGCCTGAAAATATGGGTGAGGAAAAGGACAGGCCAGCAATGAAACATTACACCCACTACAGCCTGAAAACTCTCATTGAAGAAGGCCGAAAGCTTGTGGTAGACAAGAACATTGTCAGCTTTGATCTTTTCGACACCCTGCTCATCCGGCGTATCCATGATCCCGATCTGGTAAAACTCCCCGTTGCCCGTTTTATCGCCCAGCTCGCAAAAAAAGAGGGCAAGAAATGGTCCTGGCAGAAAATTCAGCAGCTAAGAGATCGGAGGGAAACACAACAGCGCGCTGAAACCGGCAAAAAATACCGTGATCACGAAGCCTGTTATCCCACTTTTATGGAGAATGTCCTACGGGAAATTTTTGCCGAAAGCTATACTGATGACCTTTTGGGTAAAATAACCGATTATGAACTGGCAATGGAGAACGCGATGCTGGTACCCCGGACAGAACTCATTGTCTGGCTTCAGGAACTGGCCGTAGCAAAAAAAAGAATCTTCATCCTTTCGGATATGTATCTTCCGGCAAATCATCTCGAAAAACTCGTTGCCCATGCGAAAATACTCGAGCTGGTTGAGTGCGTCGTCTCATCTGCGGATTCTTTTGCCGCCAAGGCTTCTGGCGAAGGATATCGGCAACTCGCAAAACGCTATCAGTTGAATCCGGCCAACTGGCTTCATATCGGTGATAACGCCTTTTCCGATGGACTACAGGCAAAAGAGTTTGGAATCACCCCTCTTATCATTGCTGATCCCAAAGAACAGCTTCGAAAATCCATTGTCAAACGATACACAAACTACAGCAAAGGCAAACCATTCTGGCGCGGCAGGCTGTTGCAGCAGGTGATGGCCCCGCATGAAAGCGAAAACAGAAAAAGAGCTCCGCTCTATTGCCAGGGATTCACCTTTATAGGCCCGCTTATCGGGATGTTTGTCCAGGAGATCCGGGAAATTTGCCGCAGGGAAAAACTCAGCAAGATCTTTTTCCTGTCCCGTGAAGGCTGGACTTTTGAACGCTACTGGCAACAGGCGATTCCCCTTATCTATCCCGAGGAAGAGCTCCCGGAAACAACATATCTCTATGTCAGCCGGATGGCACTTGCCGGAGCCTCCTGTGCGCACAAAGGCCTGAGTAAAACCAGTGTGGGGATTGCTTTTTTACCACCAGGAAATCGTGACTTTACCGATCTTTGCCGAATCTTCAGCCTGAAGGCAGAACCGTTTCGCCCTCTTCTCGCAGAGTATGGACTCAATCTCACAACCTGCTTGAGTCATATTCATGACGGCTACTCTCAGCAGAACCGGCGTAGCTTCAATGCGTTACTCGAAGATGAACGCTTTCAGAGCGAGGTAAGGCGGCAGAGCAGAGATGCCAACCTCGCCTTACAGCGCTATCTGGAAGATGCTGGTTTTTTTGCTCATCAGCGTGTCGCAATTGTTGATATCGGCTGGCTCGGCTCTATTCAGCGTTTTTTGGTCGATGCAATATCTCACCGACAGGATATGCCGGTATGCAAGGGCATTCTTTTTGGCGCAACCAGAGGAATCCCCTATCCCACTTCAGCGAAAAACAGCCTGTATGGGGTTATCTATGATAAGGATCGATTCGATTTCGCCGCATCGACCCTGCTTTACGCCCAGGACATTTTTGAAGAAGCGTGCCGCGCTCCCTACCCGACACTGAGCAGCTATCAGTTGACCAATGACGAAAAAGGCTACAGGCTCGTCTTCCGAACAACAGAGGATTCAATCGGTCAGGCTGAACAGAAACAGGATCAATACTTTTCTTCATTGCAACAGGGGATTTTCGATTCCGCCACCCCTTTTGCTTATGCGGTTCGTCTTTTCAACTGGCAGTACAGCGATCTTAAACCCTGGCTCAACTATCTCCTTGTCAGCAAACTGGCCTTCCCTCGATCCAAAGAGATCTTGTTATTGCGCAACAAGCACCATCTCGATGATTTCCATGGCAGGAAAAAGCCCAAAAAAGAGTTTCTCGAAAATCGCTTCATTCCCCTGTGGGAATATGGCGAGACCCAGTTACGCTGGAATCCATTTCTGAGAATCTGGAAATTCCTCAAACACCTACGAGCAAGATTAAATGAATAACAGCAAAGAGATCAGACAAAAAATATATTCAGATAGCTATGATCTGGCAGGAAACAGCATCTACCGGATAGGAGCTCTGTATCTTTTTTCCCGCATTTTTCCGGTTGGAAATCTCGGCGGAGGACCAGGTCTTCGCTGCCTGGTGATCCTGACGCTGCTGCATACGATTGGTCATCCTCTCTATAAAATCAAC
>PDWJ01010100.1_pt1 | contig 10260 bp, 12 predicted proteins | sample 1430881 | NCBI WGS metagenome assembly PDWJ01 (sample SAMN01162460, study PRJNA174530) | Oral metagenome, whole genome shotgun sequencing project. | biome: Marine environment; feature: Marine mammal; material: Swab sample of the gingival sulcus; isolation source: swab sample of gingival sulcus... | reverse complement strand
TCATTCACCATATCAAAGGATATGCCTCAATCGCCTTATCACTTATTTTATTGTATATGCAGCCCTCATTACGAAGACTTGATGAATAATGCGGGTTAAGCCGTATTTCGAGACTTTTTTAAAAGTAAAACCAAATAGCTAATTTTATCCTTATAGCAAGATGCAAAAGTCTGAAGTCTGAAGACCGAAGTCAGAAGCTCGTGCTTGTTTGCTATTTTCATGATTTTGGGCAAATAGCAAAATCCCTCTTGGAGAAGAGGGTGCAGGGAGACTGACTTCTTAAAATTACAAAACACAACAAATCAAAAACTTAACAATACAGCTAAACAAAATTATTCTTTCCCGGAAAAAGATATTTCTCAGGTCTTTTTTAAATAAAATTCCAACAATTAACATTTATTTTTATTTTTATCTGCTCAAAATTAAAGACTTTATTATGTACAAAGATGTCAAAAACAGCAGGCATATTGCTGTTTCCGGAAATATCGGCTCCGGAAAAACAACGCTTACCGATATTCTTGCCAAACACTATAAATGGGAGGCTCATTTTGAAGATGCCGACGAGAACCCCTATTTGTCAGACTTTTATGAAGACATGCAACGCTGGTCATTCAGTTTGCAGGTATATTTTTTAAACAGTCGGTTCAAGCAGGTTATTGATATTCGCAAATCCGGCAAAACCGTTATTCAAGACCGCACCATTTATGAAGATGCACGCATATTTGCCCCAAACCTCCACAGCATGGGCTTAATGCCTACGCGAGATTTTAACAATTATCAAAGTCTTTTCAACTTGATGAGTTCGTTTATAAAACCGCCGGATTTATTGATTTACCTTCGTGCCGACATTCCGAAACTCGTGAAGCAAATCCAAGCCAGAGGCAGAGATTATGAAAACAGCATTCGTTTAGACTACCTGCAACGATTAAATGAACGCTATGAGGCATGGATTACGGATTATAAATTAGGCAACTTGATGATATTGGACGTAAATGATAAAGATTTTGCCAATAATCCCAAAGATTTAAGGGAAGTTATAAACAAAATAGATGCGGAGCTTTTCGGTATTTTTTAAAACATTTTTTTAATGGTTCAGACAAAATTTTCAAAACTGTTCAATATTGACCTGCCGCTTATAATGGCACCCATGTTTTTGGTATCCGACGAAAAAATGGTGAAAGCTGCCATAAACAATCGAATAATTGGCACATTTCCCTCGCTCAATTACAGGGAAAGCGAGAAACTCAATGCGGTTTTGCATAATTTAAATAACTATGTTGCCGAAATTGAAAATCCGGGAAGCTACGGCGTGAACATTATTACCCAAAAATCTAATCCGTATTACAAAACACACCTTGATATATGTATAAAAAATAAAGTACCTTTTTACATAACTTCATTAGGAAACCCCAAAGAAGTTATTGAAGAAGCACATCGTTACGGCGCAAAGGTGTTTTGTGATGTTGCCACGATGAAACACGCCGAAAAGGCGGCGGCTGCCGGAGCAGACGGACTTATTGCCGTGGGGCAGGGAGCGGGAGGACATGCCGGAAATGAGCCGCTTCACATTTTAATTCCGGCTTTAAAAGATGCCTTTCCGGAACTGTTAATCATAGCAGCCGGAGGCATTGCAACCGGAAAAATTTTACATTCCGTTTTGGTTTTGGGTGCCGAAGGAGCTTCCGTAGGAACCGGTTTCATTGCAAGCAAAGAAGCACCGGTAAGCCCAGAATACAAAAAAGCAATTGTTGATGCAAAATCGGAAGATATTGTAATGACCTCTCGCATTTCCGGAACGCCGGCAACCATTATCAACACACCCTATGCACAAAAAATAGGATATCGGCAAAACCGAATTGAGAAAATGCTCTCAAATAATCCGCGCACCAAAAAGTATTTTAAAATGCTTGTTCAAATGAAAGGAATGAAAAAACTTGAAAAATCCGTTAAACCGGGGAATTATAAAAATTTGTGGATTGCCGGAAAATCGGTGCAACACATTCATGAAATAAGCAGTATTGAACAAATTGTTCTTCGTTTAAAGACTGAACTTGAAAAAAGTGTGGCTTCCGGCTCCTTTGTTTAAAGTAATTTTCGGAGATTTTCAAAAGTTTTTTGCATTTATAAACAAAATATTGTTAATAACTATTGCCATTTAATAAAATAGTTCTATTTTTGCAGTCCGAAAAATCTTGACGGAATAGAATAATTAAATAAAAATACAGAAAAGTGAATACTTTAAGCTACAAAACAATTTCCGCTAACAAAGCAACCGTTGATAAAAAATGGTTGTTGGTTGATGCCGAAGGAGAAACTTTGGGAAGACTGTCATCGGTCGTTGCCAAATTAATAAGAGGTAAATACAAAACAAACTACACTCCTCATGTTGATTGCGGAGATAATGTAATTGTTATCAATGCAGAAAAAGTTGAATTGAGCGGCAAAAAATTAACCGATAAAAGATATTTCAGCCACACCGGTTATCCCGGCGGTCAAAGAATAACAAATCCGGCTGAATTATTGGCAAAAAAACCGACAGCGCTCGTAGAAAAAGCCGTAAAAGGAATGTTGCCGAAAAACAGACTTGGCAGTGCTTTATTTAAAAACTTATATGTTTATGAAGGCGCATCGCATAATCATGAAGCACAGAAACCGGAAAAAATTGACATAAATTCAATAAAATAATATGGAAACAGTAAACGCAACAGGAAGAAGAAAAGCCTCTATTGCCCGAATATATGTAAAAGACGGTAAAGGGAACATTACTGTAAACAAAAGACCCCTTGAGGAATATTTTACAATTCCCGAATTAAAACATCAAATTTTACGTCCTTTTGCAATTGTTGATGCAGAAGGCAAATATGATATTAACGTAAATTTGAAAGGCGGAGGCGTAAAAGGACAAGCGGAAGCATTAAGATTGGCTATTTCAAGAGCTTTGATAAAAATAAATCCCGAAGACAAACCTGCTTTGAAAAAAGAAGGCTTCTTGACAAGAGACGCAAGAGTTGTTGAAAGGAAAAAACCGGGACAACCGAAAGCTCGTAAGAAATTCCAATTCAGCAAACGATAGAAACAAAGATTTGAACTTAGTATTCCACTTAAGTTTAGTATCTAAATTACCAAGACCGGCAGTCATTGTCGCTACTTGGTAATTGTTTTATAATAAGAATGTAAACTTAAAAATTAAAAATGGCACAAACAGATTTTAACCAATTATTGGAAGCCGGTGTTCATTTTGGACACCTTAAAAGAAAATGGAATCCTAAAATGGCTCCTTATATTTTTATGGAGCAAAACGGGATACACATCATTGACTTGCACAAAACAGTCGTAAAACTTGACGAAGCAGCCGCAGCAGCAAAACAAATTGCAAAGTCGGGACGTCAGATTTTATTTGTTGCAACAAAAAAACAAGCCAAAGACATTATTGAAGAAAAAGTGAAACCTACCGGAATGCCCTACATTACAGAACGATGGTCGGGAGGTATGTTAACCAACTTCAGAACAATCCGAAAAGCCGTGAAAAAAATGAAAGCCATTGACACAATGGCAGAAGACGGAACTTTCGATAAAATTTCAAAAAGAGAGCGTTTACAAATTACGCGGGAAAGAGCTAAATTAGAAAAAAACTTAGGCAGCATTGTTGACATGAAAAAAGTGCCCTCAGCGATTTTTGTGGTTGACGTAACCAAAGAAAAAATTGCCGTTGCCGAAGCAAAAAAATTAGGACTTCCCATTTTTGCCATGGTTGATACAAACTCAGACCCAAGTGTAGATTTTCCTATTCCGGCAAATGATGATGCTTCTAAATCCATAGCCTTAATTGTGGATGTTATGACAAAAGCAATTGCTGAAGGTGTAAATGAACACAAAGCGGAACGAAAAGAGCAAAAAACCGAAAAAAACGAAAGCAAAGAGCCGGCTAAAACCAGAGCTCGAAAAAAATAAACATATTTATTAAAAAGAAAAAATAAGGATATGACCAAAATAAGTGCATCAGATGTTGCAAAATTAAGAAAAATGACCGGTGCCGGCATGATGGACTGCAAAAAAGCCCTTACCGAAACAAACGGAGATTTTGATGAAGCAATTGACGTTTTAAGAAAAAAAGGACAAAAAGTTGCAGGCAAACGTGCCGACAGAGAAGCCTCAGAAGGAGCTGTTGTTGCAAAAGCCTCTTCGGACGGTAAAAAAGTTTTTATTGTTACTTTAAACTGCGAAACGGACTTTGTTGCAAAAAATGAAGACTTTGTAAAATTTGCCAACCAAATTTTAGAGGTCGCATGCGAAAACAATCCGGCAGATATTGAAGCCTTAAAAGCATTAAGCATAAACGGAAAAACAATCGACGAAGAAATTATTAACCAAACCGGTGTTATCGGCGAAAAACTGGAACTCGGCTATTTCGAGAAAATAGAAGCAGAAGCTGTTGCCGCATATATTCACCCCGGGAACAAACTTGCAGCCATTGCCGGTTTCAGCAAAGAAATTGACAACAATGCAAAAAAAGACGTTGTTATGCAAATTGCTGCAATGAGCCCTATTGCCGTTGATAAAGACGATGTTTCTAAAGAAGTTATAGACAAAGAAATAGAAATAGGAAAAGAATTGGCTATTCAAGAAGGCAAACCGGCTGAAATGGCTGAGAAAATTGCAATGGGAAGATTAAATAAATTCTTTAAAGAAAGTACTTTGTTGAACCAACAATGGGTTAAAGACAATAAAAAAACAATCCGAGAATTTTTAAAAGAAGTAGATTCTGATGTAACTGTTACCGGATTTAAACGCTACTCAATAGGAGGATAAAACCTGATGAGTTCCTGAAAGTTTTAAGGCTGCCCTTTTTGGACAGCCTTTTTTATTTATAATAGCACGGCAACAATATCTATGATTGAAAAGTACCAATTTTTTCAGTTTTTACTCGTTATTTTCTTCGTAATAATATGAATAGTCAATTCCTTTCATAAAAATTTCACGGTCGTTAATTTTATTCGTGAGTGCTTTCTCCAAAAGTAATTTTAAAACACTGCTGTTAGTTGGACTTAGTACCATTGCATTCATATACTCCGATTTGCTTATTTTACTCCAATCAACACATTTTTTCAAGCGTTTTTTTAAAATCAAGTCAAGCCATATTCGAGTGCTTCTGCCGTTGCCTTCCATAAACGGGTGCGCAATGTTCATTTCTACATATTTATCAACTATTTCTTGAAACGTCGTTTCGGGCATTTTTTCTATTTGCTTAAGCGTATTATCAAGAAAGTGCGAAACCGCAAACTGAAACCCTCCTTTTGAAATATTTTTTTGTCTGATTTGTCCCGCAAAATCATACAGTCCTCCAAATAAATAAGCATGTATTTGCTGCAGTCCTTTGGTGGTACCAACCTCTATGCCGGTGATAAAAGAACTTTCAAATAGCGCATAGGCTTTTGTTTTGCTTTTTCCGTCAATACTTTCGTCGCTAAAAGTAAACCACTCGATAAAACGATTTGCTTTTTTACTTGGAAATTGCTTTCCTAAGTCAATGATGCCTTTGTAGTCCAAGACATCGCTTAACCTTTTTTTGCCGTCGGGAGCAAGAATCCTCAACCGGTTAGTGGCACTAACCACTTCATTTTTTTCTTTTTTTAGTTTGTTTTTTAGATATTTCCAATAGTTTCGTGTTTTAGAATAATCATCTTGGTCGGTAAGCACGGCAACAATATCTAAGACCGAAAACCACCATTTTGCATTTTCTTCGTCCCAAACAGCACGTACTTCTTTATCGTCAAAAAAACGTATAGATATTTTTGCTTTACTCATTTAAAACAGACTATTATTTTATGCGACAATTATCTTTCCAAAGTTTATTTATCCTTTAAGCTTGCTACCGTCATGTTTTTTAGAGCCTTTCCTCTTGTTTTTTTTAGCCTTTGGCACAAACTTAATTGTAAGCTATGACTTTGCAAATCCACTACAAAAACAAAGTTAGGGAAATTTTTATTAATGACAAAGCGTATTTTTTTTGACAAATCAATACTCGAAAAAAATCCTCTAAATACCGATTTAAGGTATTATAAAAATAAAATCGTAAATTTGCAGAAATAGCAAAAGCATCGAAAATGAAATACCCGGAACCGGAAAAAAGACACCCGGCGAAATGATTATAGGGACGGAAATCGGAAGACCGAAGTTGGAAGTTGCGACAAGAGCCTTGCGTTCTTTGCGGTTAAACCAAGCCAACGGCTACAAAATATAGGCATATGAAACGCCCATGACTGTAAAAAGACACACAACGGAATGATTATTTTTCCTGTCTAACAAAATTAAATGTAATAAAGCTCATTCGGGCATTCCTATATGACCTTTAAAATTATAAAAAAAACATATGAAACTTTTGGAAATATTACAACAAGAAAAATCAAACAATCTAATAGGTGGAATATATCATAAAACACAAATAAAACTTACCTATAACACGAATAGAATTGAAGGCAGCAAATTATCCGAAGAACAAACCAGATATATTTATGAAACAAGTAAATCATTTTCATTGTTTCGATTATATGCTTAAAATTGCAAAAGAACCTTTATCTGAAAATCATATCAAAGAATTTCATCGAATCTTAAAAACAAACACTTCTTATGCACGAAAAGAATGGTTTAATGTTGGTGATTATAAACTTAAACCGAATATTGTAGGAGGAGTTGAAACTTCAAAGCCTAAAAATGTAAATAAGGATATTGAAATTTTATTGAATGAATATAATAATAAAGAAAATATTAAAATTTCAGACATTATTGATTTTCATTATAGATTTGAGAAAATTCATCCATTTCAAGACGGAAACGGACGAGTTGGAAGGCTCATAATGTTTAAAGAGTGTTTAAGAAATAACATAACTCCATTTATTATAGAAGAAGAATTTAAGTTTTTTTATTATAGAGGTTTATCGGAATATCCAAAAATAAAGGAGTATTTAATAGACACCTGCTTGTCTGCACAAGATAATTATAAAGAATTGATGAAATATTTTGAAATTGAAGAATAAAATAGCCTTGACGACACAAATCAATATCTCCGGGACCAAAACAGACATAAATTAATCCGCATGAAACACTCTCATGCGGATTAAACATCTTAAAAACAAGGCAAACTACTTTTTCTCATAGGTTTTTGTACTTTCTGTCTTTGATGAACTATTATACACATCGCCTGTATATGTTATTTCAGCATCAAACTTAAAGACTAACTCTTTATTAGACAAACAATCTAAAAAATAGTTGTTTGCATTCATCATTTTGCCACTTATTCCCTCAAAGGTAATTTCGTTAACATCCCCATCGCCTATTTCTGTATATTTTTCTATCATAAACTGAACTCTTTCTTTCTTTATTTTTTATCTTGTTTTCTTTATTTCCGTACACAAAACTCCAAACTCCGGAAACTTTTATCTTATAAATTTCATTGCCTTCCAGTATAGTCATCTCCTGAGTAAATGTTCCGTCTTTTTTGATATCAATGATTTCCGAATAGGTATAAGCCTCCCCACTTCCATCTGTTGTTTCAATCATTGTTGTGCCGTCATACGAATACGTTATAATATCTGTATGTCCGCTAAAAACCCGGGTCTCTTTATAATCGACTTTTTTAGTTCCCAAACGCCGGTTAAGCGTGCTTTTCTGGAGCGTAAAGAAAAGGGGTCGTTATCTCCTTTTTTACATGCCGTAAAAGAGGAAGCAAATAATAATGCTAATACTTAAACTTAAAAATCTTTTCATTTTGTTAAAATTTTAATAAATTAATTAAATTGAAAATAAGGCTTCTGCCTTTGATTGAGCAGTTCGCTAAATATTTTTATAATAATCTGTAATTCAAAAAAAGCATTTGCATCTTGAGTTTATGCTTACAACATTCTATTTTGCAAATTTATATGATACAGATAAGCTTAATACTCTATTTCTATTGTTCTCATCGTCAATACCCATAGGACTTAACCGGTTAAGCCCTAACCCATATTGCACACCTATGCCTATTGAACCAAGCTCTATTCCCGCACCTACATTAATACCAAAATCCATGCGTTTCAAATCACCATCATCCCCCCATTTTATATCTTCATTCACAGCATTTATTTCTAAACCGCCAGGTTTATTCCCGGATGCTTCTATTTTGGATTTTATCTTCCCGGCTATGCCAAATGCCAAATAAGGTCCTGCTGCAAAGTACAAGTTTTTACCACCAAGATCAATTTTATATTTCGCATTTACGGGAATTTCCAAATACATAGGCACCAACTTTGCCGTAAAAGTCATTTTAGCCCCAAATTCCTCTACACTTTCCTCTATTTTAACTCCTTTTGTACTTAAAATTAAACCTGTTCCTACTGAAAATTGGTCTACAATTTCTACATCAACTACTGCTCCGGCATGAAAGCCCAATAACATTTTTGCATCTTCCACATTTGTGATTTTAGACATATTCAAACCGGCTTTTACTCCAAAAGTTTGAGCAAAAGATTGAAAACTAAATGTTGCTAAAGCAACTACCATAAAAAAAATGGATGATTTATTTCTCATAATAGATATTTAATTATTTACCCTTGACTCAACAGAAACTTATACATAGTGAGCCATTTTATTTATTTCGTACAAATATTAAAATATTTTTTAAAATTCAATATAAATATTAGCTGTTTTTTACTGTTTTGAGTTTGCTCAACGGAAAAGCTAAGCGAGATATTACCAATGGCGCAACAGTTCCTTTCCAATATCTCCAAAACCGATATAATCATATATTTTACCGAAGACTAATTCCTATCCTATTATGCGGATACTGTTATTTGACAGCGAAACAGTGGCAAAACCTATCGTTTTTGCCACTTTATAGTAACCTCGTACCTTTTTAACCCGCATTTTGAAACTTTTGCAAAAGTAAAACTCAAACGCTAACTTTACTTTACAAAGATAGCAACAGCAAAATCCCCCTTGTAGAAGAGTATCCGGGTAGGCTGCCCCTCAAAACACTTAAGAAGCTACACAACAGCAACTTGCAAATTTAGTTCGATAAAATTATTATCTGTGATGCTACTTGATGACCTCAAAGAAGCATCACAGATAATTCGGATTAAGGTATTATAAAAATAAAATCGTAAATTTGCAGAAATAGCAAAAGCATCGAAAATGAAATACCCGGAACCGGAAAAAAGACACCCGGCGGAACAATTGAATGATAAATGGTGAGTTATGAACGGTGCAACACTTACGTAAATAATTAAGAATTAAGAATTAGAGCTTAAAACAGTGAAGCCGTTTTTTTGTAGATTGTTGGCAAATAGTAAATTCCCCCCTTGGAGAAGGGGATTGATTTTGCTATTGACAATCGACTAAAAAACCAAAGATTAAATCGCTGATAAGAAATAATTTGCAATTCACAATTAAATAAAGACCTTTGAAAATTATAAACGTATGAAAAAAAAACTAAAAATAGGGCGTTCAGATTTTAAATTAATTGTAAAAAACGGATATTATTTTGTGGATAAAACAATGTTAATACATGATTTTCACAATAATGAAAATGATATTCTCCTAATTCCTCGCCCCAAACGTTTCGGGAAAACCCTGAACTTGTCAATGATTGAGCATTTTTTTGATATTCAGAAACCCGAGAGTAAAAATTTATTTACTGATTTTAAGATTGCACAAGAAAAAGAGTTTTGCGAAAAGCACCAAAACAAATATCCCCTAATAAATATTTCTCTGAAAAGTATTAAAGAACCAAATTGGGAAGGGTGTTTGAACAAATTTATTCAGTTAGTTTCCGGCTTATATGAAAAGTATAGTTTTTTACTTCAGTCCGACAAGTTGTCGAGATACCAAAAAAAAGAGTTTGAACACATTATAACAAAAGAAGCAAACAATGTGCAATATAAAGAAAGTTTAGTAACACTTAGTCATTACCTTTACGAACATTTTGAAAAAGAAGTTATAATACTTATTGATGAGTATGATGCACCAATAATTAGTGCCTTTCAATATACCAAGCCTCCCATAAAGACTCTTCAAAGTGGGAATTTAAGCTATTACGAAAAGGTAGTGAATTTTATGCAAGGCTTTTTGGGTGATGCTTTCAAAGGCAATAATTCTTTATATAAAGGACTTTTAACTGGAGTTATGCGTGTAGGCAAAGAAAGCATTTTTTCGGAATGGAATAATTTATCTGTTTTTGGGATTACTTCGCTGTATTTTTCTGATAGTTTCGGATTTACAAAAGAAGAA
>PDWJ01005581.1_pt1 | contig 10260 bp, 9 predicted proteins | sample 1430881 | NCBI WGS metagenome assembly PDWJ01 (sample SAMN01162460, study PRJNA174530) | Oral metagenome, whole genome shotgun sequencing project. | biome: Marine environment; feature: Marine mammal; material: Swab sample of the gingival sulcus; isolation source: swab sample of gingival sulcus... | reverse complement strand
TTAAACATTCTCCGGCTTTCCCGGGGCGCTTCAGTCTGCGGCCTTTTCTTTTTCGCGGTGTACATGAAGTTCTACCGCGTCAATAATCTGCTGATAACCGGTGCAGCGGCAGAGATTTCCCGACAAGGCTTTTCGAATTTCTTCACGTCCGGGTTCGGCATTTTTGTTCAGCAGGCCCAGTATCTTCATTATCATGCCGGGAGTGCAGAATCCGCATTGAATGGCTCCGGCATCAATAAATGCCTGCTGCAGGGGGTGCAGGCTTCCGTCGGAACCGGCCACGCCCTCAATGGTGAGTACCGACTTGCCGGCAGCTTTCTTCAGGGGGACAACACAGGACTTTTTGGCAGTCCCGTCAATCAGAACCGTACAGGCTCCGCAGGCGCCTGTTCCGCAGCCGTTTTTGGTTCCCGTAAGCTCTAATTCTTCCCGCAGATAATCAATTAGTTTCTTTTCCAGAAGAGAATCTTCAAACAGATAGTCCCTACCATTCACTTTTATCTGATTCAAGTTCGCTTACCTCCAGTTTTATCGGCAGGGAATACGGTCTTTTCCCCGTGGCGTTATACACGGCATTGGCTATGGCGGCGGCGGAGAGTTCTGTGGCGGGCTCTCCTATTCCTTTAACTCCCGAGGGCGTGGTCTTGTCTTCATTCTCAATAATAACAGCTTCAATTTCCGGCATATCAGTTGATTTGGGAATTTTGTATTTATTGAAGCTGGGATTCAGAATTTTTCCCCCTTCCAGCTGCAGCTCTTCCATAAGCGCCATGCCCAGTCCCTGGGAAATGCCGCCGTAGATTTGCCCCTTAACCATTCCCGGATTTATAGCTCTGCCGATATCATGTCCCGCAGTTATTTTATGTACCTTAATTTTCCCTGTTTTCTTATTTACGGTAAGCTCTGCAACATTGCAGCTGTAAACGTAGGTAAAATAGGCGTTGCCGGAGCCATTCTCTTCGTTCCAGCTGACCGGAGGAGCTTTGTATTCACCAAAAGCAAAGGGGTAGGTTCTGTGGAGGAACATTTTGTGCATGGCCTCTTCCCAGGGTATGAAGCCGCGGCCGCCGGCTGAAAGGCCGTCATTTTCAAAACGGATATCTTCGGGGGCGCATTGGAAATCGCTGCAGAGAGTTTCACTGATAATTTTCTTAAGTTTGTCAGCGGCATTGCGTACAGCACTGACGCCCATTATTGTGCCCCTTGTGGCAACGGTGTTGCCGCTGTCGGGTATGGATGTTGTTGATGATTTGTTGTAGCGGATTCTCGACAGGGAAACATTTAATTCCCCGGCAAGAGCAAGCATCATTACCGACTGGGAACCCTGTCCATTTTCATGAATGCCGGTATCAATAACTATGGAGCCGTCAAACTGGCAGTTAATAATGCAGGCGGCAAAATCAAGACCTTCCGCGCCGACACTGGAGCCTCTGTAGGAAATGGCCATACCGGTTCCGTATAACTCGTCGCCGTCGGAACGGCCCATGCTGTTCCTGCGGAAATTTTCTTTATAGGAAGATTTTTGCAGAACGGTATTCATTACTTCTTCCATGGAAACCTTATGGCCGTCGAGTTTCTGAGCGGTAATGGTTTCGCTGTTCTGCCGCAGCATATTCACGCGCCGGAGCTCAATGGGGTCCATGTGGAGTTTCTCGGCGCAGATATCCATCATCTGTTCCGTGGCAAAGTTTACCTGCGGTGTACCGAATCCCCTCATGGCTCCCGTGTAGACGTTGTTTGTAGCCACGCCGATAACGTCTGTATGAACATTGTCCACTTCGTAGGGACCGGCGCATTGGGCGGTGGAGCGCCAGGTGGACCAGGGTGTTGTTGAAAGGACAGCTCCCGAGTCTGCAAGTATGCAGGCCTTAACAGCTTTTATTTTTCCGTCTTTGTTTAAACCGTATTTATACTTCATTATGTAAGGATTTCTCTTGTAGCTTTCACGGAAAGACCATTCCCGGCTGTAGAGAATTTTTACAGGAACCTGCAGCATTGAGGCCGCCAGTGCGGCTCTTGCGGCAATAACCGAAACAGTGTCGTCTTTTCCTCCGAAACTCCCCCCTGTAGGATGGCTCTGGACGACAAAATCGCTATAGGGTCTGTTCAGATAAGCGGCACAGAACCGCCGGGTACTGAAGGGGTGCTGAATAGTTCCGTAGATTTCTATGGTGCCGTCTGTTAAAGGATTGGCAAAGGCGCATTCCGGTTCTATATAGGCATGCTCTATAAAGCTTGTGCGGAATTCCCTTTCAATAACAAGATCGCATTCTTCAAAGGCTTTTTCCGCGTTGCCTCTGCGCACTTTATGATGGACGGCTTTGTTTCCGGGATATATCTCATTTACCAGGTTATTCTCTGCTCCCAGGGCTTTTTGCGGCTGCAGAACCGGCTCAAGTTCTTTGAGTTCAACCTTTACAAGCCTGGAGGCTTCCAGGGCAATATTCCGTGTATCGGCAACCACCAGTGCCACAACATCGCCATGAAAGCGTATTTTATCTTTGGCAAAAATATAGAGATCGTGCTCTATCTGTCCCCAGCACAACGGGCCGGGAACATCTTTCCATGTCAGAACTTTCCGCACTCCGGGAAAGGCCGCGGCCTTACTTGTGTCAATGGAAAGTATTTCCGCGTGAACCGAATCTGTATAGACGGGGACGGCATGAATCATACCGTGGAAGGTATAATCGTCAGCATATTTGGCATGGCCTGTAACTTTGGAAAACGCATCATTGCGGAACACTGTTTTCTCTGAATCAAACATATCAGGAAAGCCTCCAAAGCCAGGGGGGGTGCAGTTTTCTATTTGAATTACGGTATCCGCACATATTTGCTTTGTCAAGAAAAGGTATGGAGTGCGGCAAAACTTGATTGTTAACAGGCCATAGAGTATGATAAGCTATTAGTGAATAGGTAAATAGGTTGAGAGGAATGCATTTTTTTGATGACCTAGGAACCCTGGAACGCCTGGTCATTAGAATTCCCTTGAAGAATTGCGCTGAATATTTTGGGTCTATTCTAAAAGAGTGATGAAATGGTTAAGGTGAAAAATCTTAGAAAGAATTTCGGCAGCAATCAAGTATTGAAAGGTATAAACATCCATATAAGAAAGGGTGAAGTTCTTGCGGTGATTGGACCGTCAGGATCAGGTAAAAGTACCTTCCTGAGATGTTTGAACCTTTTAGAACAACCCACGGAAGGAGAAATAATCTACGAAGGACAAAATATCGTGTCCATGAAGCCCAAGGAAAGTCTCCAGCTGATTATTACCATGGGAATGGTGTTTCAGCAATTTAATCTTTTTCCGCATCTCACGGTGCTGGATAACATTATGCTGGCACCATTGATAGTTCAAAAAATTATCAAAGCAGATGTAGAAAAAAAGGCAATTAAACTGTTGCAAACTGTAGGCCTTGAGGAAAAAAAGTTTGCGTATCCTGCTCAGTTATCTGGCGGCCAGCAACAGCGGGTGGCTATTGCAAGAGCTTTATGCATGGAGCCGAAATTAATGTTGTTTGATGAACCTACATCTGCATTGGACCCGGAAATGGTAGGAGAGGTTCTTGAGGTTATGAAGAAACTCGTTGAATTGGGAATGACAATGGTTGTTGTTACTCATGAAATGGGATTTGCCAAGGAAGCGGCTGATCGGGTTGTTTTTATGGACGATGGTTACATCGTGGAAGAGAACAGTCCACAAAAGTTCTTTTCTTCTCCTGAAAGCGAACGACTGAAAGCTTTTCTAAGTAAGATGCTATAAAAAAATCGTTAAATATGGAAGGTGGTACATGTCTCAAGTAACAGTCTCACGCCATGCAGATGTGAAGTACAATTACGTGAATGGTTTTGCCAGTCAACCGATTTTAGTGGGTGCCTATGATCAGGCCAGGTTTTATAAATGTTCTCTACAACCCGGCCATAGTATTGTTCCGGAAACATTCTCAAATACCGAGAATATTCAGCTTTTTATTTTTACTAACGGCAAGGGTTATATTACGACCCCAAGGCATTCCTGGAATATAACAGAGGTAGGCGTATTTATTCCTGAGTTCGATAGAGAGGAGTTTAAAATATTCGCTTCTTTGAACAGTAAAGGACCGTTGGATTTCCTACATATCGTCACTGAACTTAACGATTACGATAAAACTTGCCTTCGTGAAGCTAGAATCACATTGCCGCGATGGAGAGGACTGTCAGAAGGTTGGACATACTACGAAGACTTCAAAGACGAAAAAAAAATTACTTCAATCATGCTGATCGAACACCGGAATCTGGGCAGGTTGAGTATGGGAGCCGTTCTTGGAAAAGGTCCGGATACAATCGGAACGCATGTTCACAATGAACTGCAACAATGGTATTTTCCTCTTCCCGGCTCAAGCTTTACGTACACAGCGGGAGATGTACATATTCACATGACCGGAGGAGACCTCAGTTTTACGCCAAGTGGCACATACCATGGGAGCAGTGCGGAAGAGGGAGAGACGTTTGATTATATTTGGTTCGAATTGTGTACGGATGGATATCCGGGTGAAATCAAATAGGATTGAATGATGAATCTTGACGCAAGCCAGCTGCTGGTCAGTAATAGCCTGCACCATCGGATTCATATAGCGGATTATCTGGAATTTCAGAAGAAGCATGGAATGTACAAGATGGATTTCTTCAGTCATGCACCTCATCTGTGGCTGGATCATGTTCAGCAACCTGATACAAGTGAACTGACCAGGCTTTTAAGACAATACAATATAGAGATAGAGGTACTGACTCCTCTTTCTTATAAGTACTCAATTTCATCCGTAAAAAATACAAAGCAATCAGAAGCGACATATGAGTATTACTGTAATTGCATAAAAACAGCTGATATTCTTGGCTGTCGAATCGTTGTTGTGACAATAGAGGGTGGTTGTTTCGACATTGATTTTTCTGATCAATGGCGATGGGCCGTAGAACAATTACGTTTGCTCTGCATAGAAGCTGAAAAACAATCTATAATACTAGCGTTGCTCCCTTCTTATGGTAAATTATCGCCGATAATGACCTCATTACCGGAAGTTGTGCAAATGATTGAAGATGTAGGCAGCAATTCGCTCAATACCGTGCTAGACACTCAGCGAATCAGCATGACCGGCGAGTCAATAACGCAATGGGTTGAAGCACTGGGGAACAGGATTGTGCTAGTACGGTTGGCTGATGGAAATTACAACGGTGCGCGTATTTGGGGCGAAGGTAGTTTGCCCTGCAGGAGGTATTTGGAGGAAATAGAGGATTGGGGTTATACCGGACCAATCAGTCTTCAAGTTTCATCGGATATATATGCGAAGGAGCCTTTCAGAGCATTTGAACGTAATCTCCATTATGTTAGAAGGCAAATAATCTAATGAGTGTGATGCCGATTCTGGAAAGAAATCAAATCGTGGCCATGAATCAACATTACCAACGTTTTTCGCTCGATTATTTTCTGGAGTGCCAACAGCGATTAGGAATTCAAAATATTGAGTTATGGTGTGGTTCTTCGCATTTTTGGCTGGATAATATTGGGTATGAAGATGTTCGCATGATCAAGAAAAGGTTGAACACCAGAGGAATGAAAGTTGTTTCCCTGACTTGTCCAAGTTTCGGTTATCAATATCAATACGCCTTTCAAGAAGATGCTGGTATGAGTAAATGCAAAGCTTACTTTGAAAACGGTATTCGTTGTGCGTCTGAATTAAGTGCGAAAATTGTAACGGTAAACTCAGGATACGGCTATTTGGATGGAGATGAAGCTGAAATGTGGAAGCGATCATCAGAACTCTTATATTCTCTGTCTTGTTTGGCTGAGAAAGAAGGGATATTGCTGGCGTTGGAATCTCTGCGAGAAGATGAAACAAACATTGTAAATACACTGGAGTCAGCGAAAAGGATGCACCAAATGGTAGGCCATCCAAGTTTCAAGCTGATGGTCGATACGATTGCATCCGGAGCATCGGGAGAATCTCTCGAATCCTGGTTCGATGTTTTTGGTAAAAATCTGATTCATATGCACTTTCTTGACGGAGACCCATACGTCCATAATATATGGGGAGATGGGAACACTCCGCTGGCCGCTCAACTTGAGGTGCTGAACAGATATGATTACAAAGGTTATCTGGTCCAGGAAATTGCGGATGAAAAATATTTTGAGGATCCCTATCTGGCAGATATTAAAAACATGAGAATGCTTGAAAGATTTATTGTGAACTGATTGTCAAGAAATAGTTGCATGAATACATGCTGCTAAAAAAATATCTGAGAGGTGGAAAATGAGAGGTGTGAAGGGTTTATTCGGGTTAGTATTGATTCTTGGTTTGGTTTTTGTAATGCTCGCATGTTCGGACCGAGCCGAAACTACGGATCAAAGTAAAGGCGATGGTTCACTTCAGAGAGTTCTGGATGCCGGTAAACTGACCATTGGTTGCGAAGGTAACTGGGTCCCATATGTATATAATGAGAACGGAACAGGAGATTTGACGGGCTTTGAAGTTGAAATTGCAAGAGAGATTGCCGCCAGACTCGGTGTGGAAGCAGAATTTAATGTCGCAAGCCAATGGGACGGTGTTATTGCAGGTCTTGATGCAGCACGCTATGATACTGTGATTTGTGGTCTGAATCCCAAGCCGGAAAGACAGGAAAAATACTATATGACTGTGTCATATGCCGAAAGTCCGGTCGCTTTGGTAATTGCAAAAGACAATACTGAAATTGCAGGATTTGAAGATTTGAAAGGTAAACTATGTGCAAATTCTTTGACTAGTTCTTCTGGCCAGATTGCAAGGAAATATGGCGCAGATCTATCTGATGCAAGCTTGACTCAAGCCATGGATTTGCTGGAGACCAAGCGTGCTGACGCTCATATCAACAATTTAACGTCTATTGTAGAATTCCTGAATGAGAAACCTGATACACCAGTTAAAGTTGTAGCAATTTATGAACCTAAGGAAAGCTATGAAATTGAATCTTCTGCAATGTTCCGAAAAACTGATATCGAACTTGGCGACGCTGTTAATATTGCAATTAAAGATATGATTGATGACGGTTTCTGCTATAATCTGGCTGTCAAATACTTTGGGAAAGAAGTGGCTGACAGCACTTCAATCTACAAGTAGATAGCAACGTTTTCAGTAATGCTCAGTAGCTAAATTGTCACAGTGGATGGCTGCGGCAATTTAGCTGTAACCAGCTCCATTATCCAGAAGGAGAAATCCACACATGGCATCATTCAGCGAAGGAATAAAGCTGCTTGGCAGCTCATTTTGGCCTTTGTTTAAAGCTGGTATTCAGGTAAGTGTCCCGCTAACCTTGATTTCGTTTGCGCTCGGCTTGGTAGGTGCTTTAATCATCGCGCTAATGCGAATATCAACCTTTAAGCCATTCAAGTTTTTTGCAGCTACATTTGTATGGTTCATTAGAGGAACTCCTCTTATTGTACAATTGTTTGTCATATTTTATGGACTTCCAAAAGTTGGAATAGTTTTTACTCCTTTTGTGTCAGCTGTCATCGGTTTGACAATGAGTCAGAGCGGTTACAATTCAGAAGTTATTCGATCTGCGTTAATCGCGATTTCCAAAGGTCAATGGGATGCAACAAAGGCACTAGGCATGACAAAATTTCAGACAATGCGGCATGTAATCATTCCTCAGGCAGCCCTTGTTGCGGTACCGCCTCTTGGTAATTCATTTATCAGTTTATTGAAGGATACATCTTTGGTTGCAACATTAACAGTTGCTGAGATTTTCCAGACCGGGCAACAAATCACGGCTGTAACTTATGAGCCTTTATTGATTTATATGGAGGTTGCATTCGTCTACTTGATCTTCAGTACAGGCTTGACCTATTTGCAACAATACGCAGAAAAGAGTCTTGGAAAGCATCTCGTTCCTCAGGAATCGTAGCAAAGAAAGACAATACATTCTATGATGAACATACTGATACATACAGGAAGTTTTAAATTGAAAGGCTCCAGGCAGTTAGAGAGTTTTTTTCACACGCGGCGCCTATCGGCAAAAGATCGCCTGTATATGCTGCAGGAATCCAGACTTTAAATGCAATTACTTCTGCGTCGACATTTTGTCTTTACCTTTCAGAAAGCCCTGTGGATGTTTTTCTGCTAAACTAAGTATACTGTTTCACTTCCAGGTTATTGCCAAACTACGAACTTTTGTCGGTCTTTTGATGCTATTGTAAGTATAATTTACCCCGTTAAATTATACCGTTCTGAGACCTAAGGGCCTTTTTCCCTGATTTTGATGCGGATTTTTCCACTTATTCAGGCTGCGGTCTTGCAGCCTTTGTTGATTATTGAATGATTGTTTTTGGGAGAGATGCCTGAGAGATGTGTTCTTTCAGGCGGTTTCTTTGTATTATCAGGTGTTTATATTGCAGCAAAAAGGAAAAAAGATGGATAAAATGGTGCTCTTAATACATGCCGGAGCCGGGGCTATAGCGAAAACTGACAACAGGGAAAAATTTGAGCGCTACCTGAAAGGTTTGGAATTGGCCCTGAAGGCAGGAAAACAGATCCTTGAAGAAGGCGGCAGCGCCGTAGACGCTGTTACAGCGGCCGTTACAGTTATGGAGGATGATCCGTCTTTTAATGCCGGGAAAGGCTCTGTTTTTACATATGACGAAAGAAATGAAATGGATGCTGCCGTTATGGACGGTAACACTTTGGATAATGGTGCTGTCTGTGGTGTTTCAAATGTGAAGAACCCTGTTTTGCTGGCTAAAGAAATTCTGGGTTACGAAAACCATTCATTTCTGGCTAATGAAGGAGCTTTACAGTTTGCCAAAGAGCACGGCCTGGAAATTGCAGACAGTGAGTATTTTAAAACCGAAATACGGTATAATCAGCTTTTAAAAGCAAAAGGCGTCAATAAGGTTGCGCTGGATCATGATATTGATGAAAAAAAGTACGGCACTGTCGGTGCTGTGGCACTGGACTCTCATGGAAACCTGGCTGCCGCGACATCAACCGGGGGAATGACAAACAAGAGGTATGGACGGGTTGGCGATACCCCCATTATCGGCGGCGGAACCTATGCTGACAATGAAACCTGCGCGGTATCCTGTACCGGAAGGGGGGAACAATTCATCAGGCATTGTGTGGCCTACGATATTGCATGCCGTATGAAGTATAAAAACCAGACTCTTCAGGAAGCCGCGGCAGACAACATAGAACACAGATTAAATAAAGGTGATGGCGGTTTTATTGCTGTTGACAAGTATGGCAACTACTGCCTGCCCTTCAACTCTGCCGGCATGTACAGGGGAATCTATTGCTCAGACGGTGTCTTTGATGTAAGAATTTGGGAGTAGTTTGTTATTGTTCTTATGTAAAAGAACAACTTTTTTTCCAATTGTTCTGCTTTCGGCATTGCGGCCTTCAAATTTTTTTCCTAACATTAACTTTAAATCTTACGCAAAAGGAGAAAGAACATGTCGAAAAAGGTTAACGGAATTTTATTGATTTTGTTAAGTTTTGCATTGCTGGCTGCGGGCTGTTCGCCCGGGGGCGGTCAGAAGGGCAGCTCAGACGCCGATACGGGATACGCCAAACGTATTACCCTGGGGCGTCTGGGAGACGCGGCCTATCTGGACCCCAACCAGGCGGTGGGAGTCGCGGAGATTACCATTACACAGCAGATTTACGAGGGGCTTGTTCAGGCCAGCGAGGACTGCAAAGACATTGTTCCCTGTCTGGCAACGGATTGGACCATAAGCGACGACGCCCTGGTGTACACGTTCAATCTACGGCCGGATGTTAAATTTTCCGACGGTACGCCGGTTACCGGTGAGGACTGGGAATGGTCTCTTATCCGGGCCAGAGACGCCGAGACTTCGGGCTACCGTTTCGCGGCGGAACCCATAGAAAGCGTCAAGTCCGACGGAAAAACCGTTGTTATTACCCTTAAAGAGCCCTCGGCGTCATTTCTGGGTAATCTGTGCATGTTCAATCTAACCCTGGGTTCAAAGGCCCACTGGGACGCGGTGGGAGAGCAGGCCTACTCTCAGCAGCCTCTGGGAACCGGCCCCTACATGCTTAAGGAATGGAACAGGGAAGAGAATATTCTTCTGGTTAAGAACCCCTATTACTGGCGGGAGGGTGTTCCCTTCACTGAAGAGCTGAACTACAAGGTTGTGGGCGACGACAACACCAGATCCCTCCAGCTGCAGTCGGGAGACATTGATATTATGATGGATGTCCCCTTCTCCATGGTCAGCCAGCTGGAAAATAACGAGAA
>PDWJ01005580.1_pt1 | contig 10261 bp, 9 predicted proteins | sample 1430881 | NCBI WGS metagenome assembly PDWJ01 (sample SAMN01162460, study PRJNA174530) | Oral metagenome, whole genome shotgun sequencing project. | biome: Marine environment; feature: Marine mammal; material: Swab sample of the gingival sulcus; isolation source: swab sample of gingival sulcus... | reverse complement strand
TGATGGTGGATCAGGGGATTCCAACCATGCGGCAAATGTGATATACCACGAAAAAAGCCAAGGTAGAAGCCCAGGTTTTTTTATAACGGCCACGGGCCGATCTGGTCTGACAACGACAGACTCAGCCCACAACGAACAATGAAAGTATTTAAGTGACTTATAGATACTTTCATATACAGTCAGTACAGCGGTTATATTGTCTTTCCGTGTTTGATTGGCATTGACTACCTCTACTACTGATTCTTGCAAAAACAACAAATCCAGAAAGGATCTATCCCTTGTTTTCAGAAACCATAACATTTCCTGCGGCTCTGGCGGCAGGACTTTTATCTTTTTTTTCCCCCTGTGTCCTGCCGCTGATTCCAGCATATTTTTCATTTATTACTGGCTTGTCTCTGGATGAATTGACAGAAGACACAAAAGAAATCCGCAGCAAGGTTTTATTGTCAACCCTGGCCTATGTGGCTGGATTTTCTTTTATCTTTATTCTGCTTGGTGCTTCCGCTTCTTTCCTTGGACAGCTGGTTTCCCGCTATTCCTGGGCACTGCGCTATGTGGGAGGAACAATTATCCTGATTTTTGGACTGCATCTTCTGGGTGTGATCAACATCAAAAGTTTACAATTTGAAAAACGCATCCATGTCAGGGAAAAACCTTTGCATCTGCTTGGCGTATTTGCCATTGGCATGGCCTTTGGGGCAGGATGGAGCCCGTGTATTGGCCCCATGCTGGGCACAATTCTCATTGTTGCCGGCAATCAGGATACCATTTTCAAGGGGATTTTATTGCTGGCCACCTATTCTGCAGGAATGGCCCTGCCTTTTATTCTTATTTCTGTTTTTATTCAGTCCATGGTTGATTTTATGAAAAAAGCAACCAAAGCCATTGGCATCATTAACAAGATATCAGGCATACTGCTCATTGTCATTGGCCTGCTGCTTTTGTTGGACAAGTTCAGAATACTGGCAGGGCTGTAGTTCCAGGAAAAGGAAGGTTTTTATTTTTTCCAGCCGCCAATCAGGTGTAGGTGCAGGTGAAAAATTTCCTGGCCGCCGCCTTTTTCCACATTGAAAAACAGCCGATAACCAGACTCATTGATTCCCTGCTGCTTTGCCATATCCTTTGCTGTCATGAACAGATGGCTGATAATGGATGCGTGATCCGGTGCAAGATCGTTGATACTGCGGATATGCATTTTGGGAACCAGAAGAAGATGTACAGGAGCCGCAGGATTAATATCCTTGAAAACCACAAGGGTTTCGTCTTCGTATAAAAATTGTGTGGGAATGTCTCCTTTGGAGATCTGGCAAAATAAACAATCAGTTGTCATAATGTTTTTCCTTTTTTTTGTAAGCTGATTGGTGGTTATAGTTGTATATTCTCCATGAGCTGCTGCATGGCAACAACCGCTTTTTCCTGTAGAAATATATCGGTAATGGACGATGTATATTCCGAGGGATCAGGATTGATTTCAATGATTCGTGCCCCGTTGGATTTGGCAAGAACGGGAATTTGATTGGCTGGGATTACGGTTCCGGTGGTGCCGATCAGAAGAAAACAATCTGCTTCCCCTGCTTCGGAAAAGGCTGCCCTGCTTACTTTTTCTGGAATTCCTTCCCCGAAAAATACCATATCAGGCTTGAGCAGCCCCTTGCATTCAGGGCATAGTGGCGGCAGTTTTGCCAGACTGATATCTTCTGCCGGGTATTGTTTCCCACAGGACAGACAGGCAAGTTTTTTCAGGGAACCGTGAAATTCATGGACAATATGAGATCCCGCACTTTGGTGGAGATTGTCCACATTCTGGGTAATGATTCCTTTTATTATTCCTTGTGTTTCCAGGGTGGACAGGGCTTTGTGGGCAAAATTGGGCAGGGCCTTGTCAAACACATCGTAAAACATGGTACGGATCAACTCCCAGCATTCATCTGGGTGCTGAAGAAAAAAATTAATGTCAAAGTAGTCGGGATTATAGCGGTTCCACAGTCCGTTTTTACCACGGAACGGCGGAACTCCGCTTTCTACGGAAATGCCTGCGCCTGTAAATGCAATGCATCTTTGGCTGTTTTGTATGATTTTTGCAGCTTTGTGATAATCCATGGGCATTTTCCCCTTTACAGGCTGAAAAAAATATTGAACAATCAATAATTTTATTTGCTTTGCTTCAACGTTTTATATAAAAGTATCTATAACTTACTTAAATACTTTCAATCTTGGTTATGGGCTGATCTGGAGGATCCCATACCCAGTCGGCCCGTGGCCGTTATATGAAAGTTCCTATAAGATACTAAATTACTTTCATTGTTCGTTGTGGGCCAGGTCTGGGCGTTGGCAGACCAGATCGGCCCGTGGCCGTTATCATAAACAAAGAGGACAGAAGTTGCAATAGCCTTGAGCACCATCAGAATGCCACCTGCGGCGTTGCCCCATTTCTGAGATCGGGCTGCCTTGCATCTGGCATCCTGCTGGTGATCAGGAAATTAGTGGAATAAAATGCAAATCAGCCAGTTATGAAATCAGGCGGTTGATTTGGGAATAGGATCTAAATCTCAGCAAAGGATGTGTATGAAATCCATTTTTACCGAAAACAGAATCCTTCGGGCAATGATCTATGTGAATGTTTTCATGTTTGTCATTAGTCTGATTTTCAGCCGTTCTGACATTCGCTGGAGCTTGAATCCTTTTCTTGCTTTGGCCCCTTCCACAAATGTACTGAATTTTTTGGGAGCTTCGGGCGTCCTTCCCATTTCTCATTTTCATTCCTGGGGTTCTTTGATTACTGCCAATTGGCTGCATGGAGGGCTTTTGCACATTGTGTTTAACATGTTGGCCCTTTGTACCATTGTTCCTCTTGTGGTAGATGCCTACGGCGTATTCAGAATGTTTACCATTTACACCCTGGCAGGCGCAGGCGGTTTTTTTGCCTCCTATCTTGGAAACATCTATATGACCATAGGAGCTTCTTCCGGGATCTGCGGTTTGATCGGAGCCTTGCTGTTGTTTGGGTATCTTCGGGGAGGTGTCCGGGGCCAGATGATGGTCAAACAGGTGTCAGGCTGGGTGCTGAGTCTGATTCTACTGGGATTGTTTGTCCCCAATATCAATAATTGGGGGCATGCCGGTGGTTTTCTTTCCGGTATGCTTGTGGGATTTTTATGCGGATACAATGAGAAACGCAAAGAACATCTGTTTGACCGGATAATCTCCATCGGTCTGATGTTTTTCACTTTTTGCTTACTGATTGTTCCCGTTTTTCATGGGGTACAGCTCATATTTGGGTAGAAACGAATTGACAGGGGTAAATACTGCATACAGAGTTTCAATGGGAGCCTTGTGCCATGTTTTTGTTGCAGTTCTCAGCAAGGATACGTATAATATCCTAATTTTTTGAAAAAATGGTTTAAAAATAAGTTATGGAAGAAGGGAAAATCATGATGAAAAAAAGATTGTATTGTCTCATGGCGGTCTGCAGTTTGATTGTCTTATCTATTTCAACTTCATACGCACAAATTGTAAAAAAAGACTTTTCAATTTCCAGTGAATTCAGTCATGTTGGCCCCTTTGACAGAATTGCGCTTTCAAGAGTATTTTTGGGAGATACATTGTCTCTTTCTTTGGAATTCTACGGGCATCCCCAGATAAAATTTCATCGGAATATAAAATTGATGGTAAACGGATATCCATATTTTGCCTCTCAGGATTCTGCAACAAGGATGTTTGGTGGCTCTTTGGCGGTGTATGATCTGAGCGGGATAAAGGCTGACGGTAATATCCTGTCCAGCGTTCTTTCCAATGCTGGAAAAATAGAGCTGGAAATCCCTTTGGAAAATCTTCAGACATTAACATGGGCATTGCCAGAAGAAATTCTTACCGAGTGGAAAAAGCTTATAGCCGAGGAAATCCATGTTCATACCTTGTCAAGGGATCAGGTGTCCCAATTATATGTCAGTATTCTGGGACGTGCTTCAGAAGGAGAAGGCAATGCCTATTGGTGTGCCAATCAGTCTGATATGGTTTCAGCGGTCAATGCAATGCTGGTACTGGATGGAGTAAAAGAATATTTTGGTAAACATTTCCAGGATAATAAGCGTTTCATTACATTTATTTATTCCCAGACCCTTGGCAAGGATGCTGATCAGGATCCAGATGGAATCGCTTACTGGACATCTCTGCTGGACCAGGGAAAATCAAGGGGACAGGTGGTTACAGATCTGATCAAGGCGCTTACTGCCCCTGTATTCAGGGGAACGCCATCCCAGAAAAGATTTTATAACAGGGTGGAAGTGTCCAATTATGTGGCAGAAAATATTTCTACGCTTTCCAAAACAATGAATACATTTGCTCTCAGGAATCTCATTGATAATGTCGATAGCAATTTATATTCGGTATATCTGGCAAAAAACAGCGTGGATGAGTATGTGGCTATGGCAAAAAAACAAGAAGGTGGCGATGATAATGGGGACGATGATCTTCAGGGAGAAAAACAGCCTCCTGCACCTTCCAATCTGAAAGTGCAAAAAAAAGATGGAACCCATGTGCTTACCTGGGATAATCCTGCCAGTGGAGATCTGGCCAGTATAGAAATCTGGGCTTCCCAGGGAAGTCAAAGAAAGGATGATGCCCAATTAGTTATCAGCATACCTGTGGATAAAACCACTATGAGCCAGCAAGGAACATACACGCGTACTGAATTTGACACGGCCAAGGATCAAACCTATTGGATTCGCAGCATTTCTTCCAAACGATACCATTCGGTTTGGTGTCCTCCTGACAATCAGGGTGGCTACGTTGTGCCTGCAGGAAAGGACAAGGACAATTGATAATACCGATACGGAAATAACAGCAGATAAGGGCTGACATTTTTACTCTGTCAGGAATTCCTTATGGATTTGTATCAGCTGTTTCCCTTTGATTTGAAACACAGCAGCAACAGAGAACATGGGCATAAATAAAAACAAGATGCTGGGACTATGGGCAAAAGTTTACATCTTTTTGAATTTTTGCATCAGGGAATTTCGGACAAACCGCTGTACCTTGCGGGCTTCTTCCCTGACATTGTTTACTCTTATGTCCATCGTACCCATTATGGCCATGGCCTTTGGTATTGCCAAGGGATTTGGCTTCCAGAAAGCCTTTGAACGCAGGGTATATGAAGTGTTTTCCGGGCAGGAACAGATCATATCCAATGTGCTGGAATTTTCCACCCGGACCCTGGAAAAAACCCAGGGCGGTTTGATGGCAGTATTGGGCTTGTTGCTATTGTTTTATTCCCTTATCAAGCTCATCGGTCATATTGAAAACTCGTTTAATGCGATTTTTTGTGTGGAAAAAGACCGGACCTGGATCAGAAAATTTACTGACTATATTGCCATTGCCCTTACCGCAGGATTTTTAACTTTTTTTTCAGGTTCTGCCAATATTTTTGTTACCACTTTTCTGAAAGGCTATCTGGCGAGACTGGATCTTATGGAATCTGTTGAAAAATCCATTCGTTTTGGTTTTCAACTGTTTCCATTTATCAGTATCTGGATGTTATTTGTTTTTATTTATCTGTTCATTCCTAATAAAAAGATGAAGATTTATGCCTGCCTTGCAGGAGGGATTGCAGGGGGAACCATTTTTCAGATTACCCAGATTCTGTATCTGAAGTTCCAGATGTGGGTGAGTACGTACAACGCCATTTACGGAAGTTTTGCAGCATTGCCTTTGTTTTTGATCTGGCTCCAGGCATCCTGGCTCATTATTTTACTGGGGGCTGTGATTGTGTTTGCCTGGGAAAGTGCAGAGGAATCTTCTCTACAGGATGTTGACTGGGCGTTTGTAAATATCCGGTCAAGGAAACTGGCGGCTTTGTCCATTACCCTTTTATGTGTCAAATTCTTTGCCCGTGGAGAATCTGCCCCTACTGACGTTGAGATTGCCAGGCAATTACAGATTCCGCTCAAGTTTATCAGAATCATATTAACAGATCTGGTTCATGTCCGTGTCCTTTCACAGGTCAATGTTCAGGATACTGTGGGGTATGCTCCTGCCCATGATATTTCCCAAATGAGTATTGCAGGTGTTCTGCATTCATTTGAATATGGACAAGAAAATTTTCTGGATGCCCATACCCTCCCGGATATACAGAAGCTGGAGCAGATTTTGACTTCTCTGGATAAGGACATGGAGAACAACACAGGAGCGATCCTGCTCAAGGAAATTTAAATATTTTTGCATGCTAGAGCAATTTTTGACTGAAACAAAATATGAATCAATTGATTATATCCTCAGGCCGTAAAACAGATCCTGCCTCCTGTGCCTGTCTTGAAAAAGAAATGGGACTGCACCCCATTACTGCCGGGCTTCTGGTGCAAAGGGGTATTCTCTCTCCTGAACAGGCCCAAACCTATTTGTATCCTGATTTACATTCTTTAACAGATCCTTTTACGCTCAAGGGAATGAAACGCGCAGTGCAACGGATGTATCATGCCCTGATGAATCATGAAAAAATTATGATTTTCGGGGATTTCGATGCCGATGGAGTGACTGCCACCACTCTGTTGTACGAGTTTTTACAAATCTGCGGAGGAAATATTACCTGGTATATTCCCCATCGAATTGAGGAAGGGTATGGCTTCAAGGAATCCCATATTCCCATGGCAGTCCAGGAGAATGTTGACCTGATCATTACTGTGGATTGCGGTATATCGTCTGTGTCTGCAGTAGAGCTTGCAAACAGGGAAGATATTGATGTGATCATTACCGATCACCATGAGCCGGGAAGTTCTCTGCCCCGCGCTTTTGCAGTAATTGACCCAAAGCAGAAAGATTGTCCTTCAGGACTTGATTTTCTGGCAGGCGTGGGGGTTGCCTTTTTCATGGCAATGGCCCTGCGAAAGTATCTGCGGGACAAAGGGCTGTGGCAGGAGATACCAGAGCCGTCCTTATTACGGTTTCTGGATTTGTTTGTCATAGGTACCATTGCAGACATGGTGCCTTTAATTCATGAGAATCGGGTTTTATGCCAGGCAGGGCTTCGGCAGATTTCCCAGAACCCAAGGCCGGGGTTACGAGCTCTGATGAACGTCTGCCGTCTGGACCCATCCCGGCTGGATTTTGAAGACCTTTCCTTTAAGCTGATCCCACGGATCAATGCTGCCGGAAGAATGGCCCATGCCAGGATTTGCGTATCCCTTTTACTGCGCCAGAATGTATCAGATGCTTTTTCCATTGCCGATGTATTGGATGAATTAAACCATAAACGTCAGATCATTGAGCGGGAAATCGTAGATTCCATTCAAAAGAAAATCCAGTCTGATCCAGGCACCATCCATGAAAGGCTGCTCATGCTCTGGGGCAAAGACTGGCATCCTAGTGTACTGGGGATTGCAGCGTCAAGGTTGGCAAGGGAATACGCAAGACCTGTGATCCTTTTGTCCAGAAAGAATGAACAAATAACAGGGTCCTGCCGCAGCGTAAATCAGATTAATATTCACAGGGCATTGAGCGCCAACGCCCATTTACTGGAGCATTTTGGCGGGCATGTCCATGCTGCAGGACTTACCCTGGCAGCAGATAATTTTGAACCCTTGCTGGCAGGTATGCAAGAGCATCTGGGCAGTCATTATACCCAGGAAGATTTTTTGCCAAAGATTACAGTAGATGCAGAATTGTCCTTTTCTGATATTACCTATTCCCTTGCCAGGGAATTGCACCAGCTCAAACCCTTTGGCATGGAAAATCCAGAACCCTTGTTTCTTATACGAAATGCCAGGGTCGCATCTTCCCATATTCTGGGAGGCAGCCACAGGAAAATGACCTTGCAAAATAAAAAAGGCTCCTTGGTTCGTCCCATTGAAGCCTTTCATTTTAATCTGAAAAATACCGATCATCTGCCCATGACATTCGATGAAATGGTCTGCCGGGTAAAAATCAACAAATTTAAACCCTCGGAAGTACAGCTTACCGTTGAATCAGCATAGATAGCCAGAAATACATCCCCTGTAAAGCCCAAGGCATCCAGGGGATTTTAAGCGGCAATGTGTCTGTTACCCGGTTTAGTCTTTTTTGTTCTGTTTCCAGAACGCCCGGCTTTCTTCCAGAATTTCATTAATATCTTCATCAATGATATCTTCTTTGGAATCCGGGGCTTTTTTTTCATCGGTCAGAATATCATCGGGAATGGACTCGGAGTCATCATCATCTTCTTCTTCAAGATCAGAATCCAGCGCCTCTGTTTCCAGATCCTCCAGACCATCTTCTTCCAAGTCCTCCAGATCAGAGTCAGAATCAAGGAGTTCTTCCTCCATTGGTTCTTCTTCTGTCAGCTCCAGAATTTCGTCATCTGAAAGATCTTCTTCCGTATTATCGTTTTCTTCTATTTCTACACTATCGTCTTCTGACAGAACTTCATCATCATCATTATCAGAATCAGAGAGGTCTTCTTCAGGAAGTTCAGTATCCATATCTTCTTCTGGCAGAAGCGGTTCGTCTCCTATGATAGAGTCTTCTTCTGAATGCTCATCATCAGAAATAAGAACGTCATCGTCATCAAGGGATTCTTCGTCTATTGGAGTCTGCAATTCTTCTACTTCATCAGAAAGCAGATTCCCCTCCCGATCCAGCAGAATACTGCCGGTAAACTGCATCTCAAAGTCCAGTCGAAAGGCGATTTGATCATTATGGATGACAATTTGTCCATCCCTTGCCTTCAGACTTCCTTTGGATAATTTATGGGAGATGAGTTCCCGTATTTTTTCTGGATCAATTTCGTCTTTTACTGCATTGATCAGTTCTTTTTCCCCGTCCCGAATTACCTGGGAATCTGTAATTTTCATGAAATGGCTCCTTGTTGTACTTAAAGGGTAGAATCATCATCCTTGCCTTACCATAAGGATTTTCCCACAGCGTCTGCAAATCGGGATTCAATGAACTTGTCAAGATCAATTAATTTCCCAATTTTCATAACATCATGCATATATCTCTGGATTTTATCCACATGTTCAGCATCAGGATAAAGGCTTTGCCAGTGAATGGCCATGGGCTGGGAGAATACGTTGGTCAAGACTTCTGAGCTCAATCCTAACTTGCCTTCCGGGTCCAGAAATTCCAAAGCAATTTTTGCTGCTCTGATTTTATCATCTTCAACATATTTGGCAGTATCTACCAACAGGGAAATAAATTCCTGTACAGCTTCAGGGTATTTCTGGATGAATTCGTCCTGCATAACCACTCCACAGCAGGGATGATTGTCCCAACGGGAGGCAGAATAAAATTCCAGATTACCAGAACCCTGGGTTATGGCCTTGGTTGCAATGGGTTCTGCTACCATAAATCCTCCGACATTCTCATTTTCTTTCATGATGTCAGGCATCTTGATAGGGGGTACAACTTCAAAACGGACATTGATGGCTTCTTTGCCCGGTACGCCGGGTTTTAAGCCTAGTTCCTTGAGAAATTGGTGGGCCAGCATGTGATGGACAGACATTTTATGGGGAATGTCCACAACCTTATACTTGTAAAAACTTTGCAGGGAATCAAACCGATGGTCGTAGTGTCTGGAACGAACAAAGGTAGAGCCGTTTCTATGACCAAACAGCAACAGGCGTATGGGCGTATCATAGGCAAACAGGTCCATGGCAATGGGAACCAGAACAAATGCACAGTCGATTTCTCCGCTTTCAAGTCCTTCCTGAATGGGATTCCAGCCTCCCTTCAGGCTGGTGGTTAAATCAAAGTGTTCAGGGATAATGTCTTCCTGTTCAATTCGGTGTTTCAGTGCACCAAGCAACAGATGATCCGTAATCTGAATATGGGCTACATTCAATTCGACCTTACCGTCCAGGACACTACGCTCTTTTTTTACGCGTTTCTGGCCGAAGTCTCCTGAAAATGCCTTTTCAATACCTTCCTTAATCTGTGCTGCATCAAATGGTTTGGGCACATGGCCGCTACCGCCAGCTTCCATAATGGCAAGTTGCTGACCTTTGTCAGCCTGGGCTGTTGCCATAATAAAAGGAAGATTTTTGAATTCATCTATTTCACGAAGGGCTTTTAAAAAATCCATTCCATCAAATTCAGGCATGTTCCAGTCACTGATGACAAGATCTGGTTTTTCCGCTTTGACTTTTTCCAAGCCATCTGCACCATTTACTGCCAGAATCAGGTTTTCAAATCCTGCCTGTTTGAGGATTTGTTTGAACATCATACGCATGGTGCCTGAGTCGTCCGCTACCACAATTTTGATATTCGGGTCTATGGTCATGTAAATGCTCCTTTA
>PDWJ01006736.1_pt1 | contig 10262 bp, 10 predicted proteins | sample 1430881 | NCBI WGS metagenome assembly PDWJ01 (sample SAMN01162460, study PRJNA174530) | Oral metagenome, whole genome shotgun sequencing project. | biome: Marine environment; feature: Marine mammal; material: Swab sample of the gingival sulcus; isolation source: swab sample of gingival sulcus... | reverse complement strand
CATATTCGCAAAAATGTCGCAAGACGCGATTGGCTTGCGTCTGCTGGTGCTCGCTGAGCACGCGACCGTTTGCGGCTTGCGCTTTCAACAACTCGCGAAACGAGGTAATCAGGTCGTAATAATCATGAGGTCTATCGGTGTCAACCGTACGCAATGTTTCGGGTAAGTCGCGACCCGTATAAATGTAGGCAAACAACAGACGCGTGTATTCCCATTTGTTTTCGATGTCGTCCAGTGGCGTATCTTCCCACAGTTCGATAACGGCATTGTATTGTTCGTAGGCAAATAACGCGTTGCTTTTCTGTGCTTTTATCAAGTCGGCATCAACGCCCTTGGCAGCATACTCATCAAAGACGCGCAAAGTGGCTTGCAATTTAGCGTGGTTCTGCGAATCGACTTGTGCCAAGCGTCGCATGCGTTCGGCAAAGCATTGCGCCTGCAACAACCACTGTTCAATCATCGGTAAATCTTGCGTACTGGTCAATGCTTCTAGTCGTTCGATGATAGCGGTTGCGTCCCCCTCATGGAGTTGGCGAAACGCCCACCAAGCCACTTCGCAAGTAAAGGCTTGCGTCGCCTCGCTAGGGTTGGCGAGGGCGATGTTAATCAGCGTTAGGTGTTGGTCAAACGAAAAAACATCGTAGTGAAACGATTGTTTGGCATAGTCAAACGCTGCCTCGTGCAAGCCCTGTGCATACGCGATAAGTGCGTGCTGAAAATAACATTGGCTAATTTGATAATTTTTTGTGTAGGCGTCGTTGTCGCTGTCGTGTTCTACTGCGGTAAGGGCTTCGGCGACTTGGCGTTGCGCCTCATCGAATTGTTGGTTGTCGATGAGTTGTTGTAGGTTGGGGGGTAGTTGGTTTGTTGTTGTCATGTTTTAAATCCTTTTATTTGATTGTTCAGCCCCATTTATGCTAGCCGGTAGCTTGACGGGTTCAAATTTTAGCCACAAAATAAACGTCCTTATCGTCATCGTATTCGACGAGGACGACCGTATCGCCCTTGGTAATCTCGTTCGGCGTTGTGGCAACGATATCTATTAGGATGCCGGCCTCTCCATCGGCAATTTCCGCTTGCCCAAAGGACTCGGTGACTTTTAGCGTTTTGACCACACAATCGCGGCCGGTGAATGAGCCTTTTTTCACTGCGCCATGGGTGTGAAAAAAAGATCGCATCGGGCGGATAAGCCGCGCTGTGATAGGAATAGAAATTGCCACCACCACGCCAATCAAGCCGATGCCTGCAATCAAGCGTACTTGCGGCGAATAAATATGCGGAAAAATCAAAGAAGTCACCAACGATGTCATCAGCCAACAAATCAGCGCCCCCAAAATGACTAACAGCCAATAAAACAGTACAAACCCAAACAAAAACGAGAAGATAATCACGGGGAAACTGAGAATGAGGGTGGTGAAATCGTTCATGGGGTTCTCCTGTTAGGTTGTTGGTTAGCTAGTGGGAAAACGGCCGCTTTTCACTTCTTCAACAAATAAGCGTATCGCCCCCTCGACTGAGTCGCTTTCTGCCAAGAAATTTTTGGCAAACCGCGGAATATAGCTAGACACGCCCAACACGTCGTAAATCACCAACACTTGGGCATCGACATCTTTGCCCGCGCCTATGCCGATAACGGGGACGCTGACCGCTTCAGTCACTTGTTTGGCCAGTGCCGCGGGAACGCACTCTAGCAGAATCATATCCGCACCCGATTGCTCTAGGGTTTTGGCACTATCGAGAATCTCTTGCGCCTCAGCACTCTCTTTGCCGCGCTGGCCGTAGCTGCCCAGTTTATGAATCGTCTGTGGCGTCAGCCCCAAATGCGCGCACACGGGCACGCCGTTGCGACTGAGGGCGGTAATCAGCTCGGCTTGGTGGGCGGTGGATTCAATTTTGATGATTTCGGCAAAGCCCTCTTGCATCAGGCGGGCGGCGTTGTCAATGGCCTGCGTGGGATAGGCAAAGCTCATAAAGGGCATGTCGACCATTTTCACTGTCTTGGGTGCGCCTTGAGCAACGGCTTTGGCGTGGTAAATCATGTCGTCAACGCTGACGGGGACGGTGGTGGCATGGCCTTGCACCACCATGCCCAACGAGTCGCCGACTAAAATCATGTCCACGCTGGCGTTTTCACACTGCTGAGCCAGCGTGGCATCGTAGGCCGTGAGCATGGTGAATTTCTCACCCGCGCGTTTTTTGTCTTTCAATTGTTTAATGGTGATAGGTTGTCCCATGTCTAACCTCGGTTAAGTGATGTAGGGGTAAAAGGTTGAGCAAGTCGGCGACTTTGCCGTGCGGCGGAATCTCCAGCGCGGGGTTTAAGTCGTACAATGGTTTGACGACAAACTCGCGCATATGTGCCCGCGGGTGAGGAAGCGTTAACGCTTCGGTTTGTTGCTGCCAGTCAGCGTATAAAATCATATCTAAATCCAGCGTGCGCGCGCCCCAACGCACGGTGCGTTCGCGCCCGTTGTCGGCTTCGATGCGCCGCATCACGGATAGCAAGGCTTCGGGGTTTAAAGTCGTCTCGACCTGCAATACCGCGTTGTAATAGTCGGGCTGAGGAATATCACCATGCGGCACACTGCGATAAACGGGACTGATAGCCCGCGCGTTTACCGCGGGATGCGCGTCCAAGCTGGTTACCGCGGTATCCAACTGTTCGAGTGGATTGCCTAAATTAGCACCCAGAGCGATATAGACGCTTGTCGCTTTGCTAGGGCTAGGCTTGTTGTCGCTTGGCATTAGTTTTTTCTCCGACGGCGTTTGCGTTTATAGCGCTGACTGTCGTTAACCGTGTGTAGAGCTTCTGGCATATCAATTTGCGCCTGCGTCCACAATTGATGACAGTCTTGTAGCTCATGCTCCCCTGATTGCAAACGCAATTCAAGGAAGTCAAAGCCCGCGCGAAAGCGTTTGTGCTTTAATACCGAAGCCATACGCTTAGCGTTCATCTTGGAGGCTAGGCGCGATTGCATCACCCAAATGTCGCGCACCATCGACTTGTGGCGCGCGGGAATGCCAACGCGTTGCGCGGCCTGAGAAAAAACACTGTCAATTGCTTCGTGCATGGCGTGGTACCAGTGCTCGCCTTTGTCTAGCTTTTGCGTCAACAGCGTTTGATACACGGGCCAGAGAATGACGGCGTACAAAAAGGCGATAGTGACGGGTTCATTGTGGACAACGCGGTAATCGGTATTTTTTAACGCTTGTTTAATCAGTTTTTTGTAGTGGTCGTGTTCTGGGTGCTCAAAGTCTTTGAGCAGGTCATCGGTTGCGGGAAACAACTCGCCAAACAAGTCGTAAATGCGTAGCTCCTCATAGGAAGCGCGGGCGTGACCGCTCATAAAGAGTTTAGTCGTTTCATCAAATAAGCGCGAGGCAGGCATATTGCCCAGCAAGGCTTTTTTCGGTGCAATGGCTTGCTCAGTGGCAGGGTCTATACGCATGTCGAGTTTGGCGGCAATGCGCACCGCGCGCAACAGGCGCACGGGGTCTTCTTCGTAGCGCTCACTGGGGTCGCCAATCATGCGAATCACGCCGTCATGAATGTCTGCCATTGCGCCAACATAGTCGATCAGCGAAAAGTCAGCAATATCGTAATACAGGGCATTAAGGGTAAAATCGCGGCGAAAGACATCGCTTTCCAGCGTGCCAAAGGTATTGTGATTGACGACGATGCCATCGGCGTTGGTTTCGCCTTTTTCATCGGCGCGAAAAGTTGCCACTTCGATGATTTCGCGGCCAAAATGCACGTGCGCGAGACGAAAGCGTTTGCCGATAAGGCGACAATTCCTAAACACTTTTCTGACTTGTTCAGGGGTGGCATCGGTACAGACATCAAAGTCCTTCGGGGAGACGCCGCGCAATAAATCGCGGAGACAACCACCCACGAGCAGGGCGCGGTAGCCCGCCTTGTGCAAGCCATACAAGACGTGCAGGGCGTTTTTGCTGATGTCCTTGCGCGAGATGGGGTGTTGGTCGCGCGGGTAAATGTTGGGATTCATAAATGACCTCAATTCATTGAATTGACAATAAACTTACCTTATTCAAACGTCCAATAAGGCAAAGAGTTAAGACAAAACAAAAGAACGAATTGTTAGCAGAATTTATCGTTGCAAAAATCGGCTAATTGATTCGTTCTCTCTCAATTGTCTTGAGGCATTTATTCTAGCACACTTCCCTCGGCTTGTTTATTACCGTCCAAAGCAAAAGCCACCGTCCTTAGGCGATGGCTTTTGTTCAACAATAATACCAATTCCGAAAAATCAACTATCAAGGCAGACGAGCGCAGACAGTACATGAGTTACGGTAAGCGAGTCTAACGAAGATAGCTTATTTTACAGGTTTGGTGTAAAGTTAGGTTTATTCGCTGAAGGGGAAGGTAAATGATAGCGTACTCATGTAGCCGTATTTATCGGCTTTAGGATCATTTTCCGCGGCAACTTTATGGCCGACGGCAATCACATTCAGCCCCTCGTTGCGGATAGTGATTTCTGCTTCGCCCTTGTTATCCGTTTTAATAATATCAGTATAGTAGTTATTGTAGTCGCGCATCACTTTGGCGCCTTCAAGGGGCTTACCTTTAAACAGTACGCTGACGACTAACTTATCGCCTGCTTTTAGCGCCAATGGATTGGTCTTGGGAACAATTTGCAAATCAAGATCGGCAACAGGGCTGACTACCGCGCCCTTATTGACAATAGCAATACCGCTTTTCATATAGCGTCCCGCGGTCTTGGCATTGTCAACTTCGTCTTTGGGCTTGTTAATCCATTTGCCTTCCTGATTTTGTGTCCAATAGCCATTGTCAAATCTAAAGGCAATTGCCACGGCAGCATCATCAACGGCTACAGAGACATTCTTTTCATGCTTGTTGATTGTGGCATCGCTGATCTTGTTATCCTTGTCAATGCTTTTGACAAAAAGCACTTTTTCAGGTGCATAGGCATCGTCAACAGCGCCTTCGCCCAAAATAATCGTAGGCTCTCCCGTGCGCTCCGCCAACCATACGCCGTGCGCAGAGGCTTGATAGGAGCTGATGGAGAACATGGAAGCTAAAAGTAATAGTGTCGTTTTTTTCATCGGAGTTTTCTCACAATAGGTTAATTTAGGAGGAATCCATACTAGCCTAATCGCTAACAATAATCAATAATGTTTTTGGTTGTCGTTAGCACAGGCTCTTGTATTATGGCTTTATTGTTCTCTAAAACGGTGAGAATGACGCTATTCTTTACATCCCCTTTGACTTTTTTTGCAGTTAGTAGACAATAGGGCGCCCTTATTGACCAACTCAATTTTGATCATCATGAAGAATTTTTTAAAGAACATGCCGGGTGGCCTGTGGATGATTCTCGCGGGAGTGGCTTTTGCTTACGTCAACAATGCCTTGCAGTATCTTAGCATGAAGCTATCCGTACCCTCTGCCACTCAAGTGCTGTTCCAGTACGGTTTTGCCGTCTTGTTCCTTTTACCGTTTTTAAACAAAAGCGCCGTTCAAGCGATTGTCCATTCAGAGTACCGCCTATTGCACGTATTGCGTATTGTGGTGTCGGTAATTGGCATCCAACTGTGGACGTGGGCGCTGTCTTACGTGCCTATTTGGCAAGGCATTGCCTTGCTGATGACCTCTCCCTTGTTCGCCACCCTTGGCTCAGGGCTATTTTTGGGCGAGAAAGTTAGTGCCATGCGCTGGAGTGCTACCTGCTTCGGCTTTATGGGAGCGATGTTAATTTTGGCACCGTGGTCAGATAGCTTTACGCTGTACGCTTTGCTCCCCGTGGGAGCGGCGATGTTCTGGGCGTCGGCCTCGCTGATGACGAAGTATTCCCTCAACAGCGACAGTCCTGTGACGGTGGTCGCCTATATGCTCATTTTGATGCTACCTGTCAATATCGTGTTTGCCGTTCCTAGCTTGAGTTTACCTACATCCCTACTGGCTTGGACGTTGATTGTACTGGCGGGTGTGCTGACACTGTTCGCGCAGTGGGCTATTGTCAAAGCCTACGCCAGCGCTGATGCCTCCTACATTCAGCCCTTTGACCACGTCAAACTGTTGTTTAACGTCTTGATTGGCTATTGGGTATTCGGCTACGCGCCACCTGGTGAATGGTGGTACGTCGGCGTCTTTATGATTATTTTGGCGGTGACAGTGATTACTTTTTACGAAAGAGAGTCGACAACCAAAGCGCGGGAAGCCACCAGCAACTAAACGGGAGAGCCTCATGAAAACAACGCATACCGCTTCGCCACCTGTGACGCTCAAAGGGCGCCCCTTGTCTGAGCAGGTCATTTTACTATTCGCTTTTGGCGGTGGCTCAGGTTTTATTCGTCCAGCCCCAGGAACTTGGGGGACGCTACCCGGCGTTGCCCTTGCTTATGTGCTGATGCCTACGCCGTGGTTGCATTTGGTGGTCGCGGTGATGATCGCGGTAGTCGGTGTGTGGCTGTGCCAACGCGCTTCGCAGATTTTGGCTGTACACGACCACGGTGGCATTGTCATTGACGAAATTTCTGGCGTCTTAATTACACTGTGGCTGTTTGAACCTACGCTACTGACGTTAACACTGGGCTTTGTATGGTTTCGGATGTTTGATATTCTTAAACCGCCACCGATTAAATGGGCGGATGAACGCGTTCATAACGGCTTAGGCATTATGCTAGACGATTGGATTGCGGGCGCGTTTGCTTGGATAGCGCTGTGGCTGACTTTATGGGGCGTGAGCTAAGTCATGCGAATTGCTTTTTTTGATTCAGGTATTGGCGGTTTAAGCGTGCTCAAAGAAGCGTTACAGGTTTTGCCTAATGCCGAGTATGTGTATTATGCCGACACCGCCAACGCCCCTTACGGCGTGAAAAGTCAGGCACAAGTGCGCCAACTCAGCGAGCAAGCCGCGGCTTTTTTAATTGCTTTGCAGATTGACGCGCTGGTCATCGCTTGCAATACAGCGACTTCGGTGGCAGGTGAGGCCTTGCGTCAGCGCTATGACTTGCCGATTATTGGTATAGAACCCGCAGTAAAACCTGCGACTCAACATCAAACGGGCAAACAAATTGCCGTGACCGCAACCTCGCTAACCTTGGCAGAGAAAAAGTTGGGCAATTTGATTGCCAGTCTGCAGCTAACGGACTGCATTGATAAGATTGATTTGGATGAATTGGTGATTTTTGCCGAGCGATTTGAATTTGATTCGCCCGCCGTGCGCGACTACCTCCGCCGTCAACTAGCTGGGGTCAGCGACAAGAGCCACGATGCCCTTGTCTTGGGCTGTACACATTTTATTTTCTTTAAATCTTTAATTCAGGAGATTGTCGGCGAGCAAGTCGCTGTCATTGATGGCAACCGCGGCACGGTCAGGCATTTGTTGAATTCACTGAAGGCGTCCCCGCGGTATCCGCGGGGCAATTCGGGTGGCGTAACGTTCTATTCGTCGGGTGTGCTAGACGACGCCGCGCGCAGTGCTCAGCTGAGGCATCTACTGGGCTTGGGTGCGTTGGGATGACCAACGCACCTGCCATGTCTGGATTGAGGACATGCCCTAGCCAAATGTGCCCCACGTTTTTTGTTTTTCTTCCTCGGCGGCGGCTTTTTCCAAATTCCAATCTTGCACATCGGATTTGAGTTCGTCTGGCAGCTCGCGTTCCGAGTCAGTACGCAGTCTAACGCGGAAGTTGTTGGGTGAGTCAACGTATTGTAAGGCTTCTTCGTATTCAACTTCGCCTTTTTCGTACAATTCAAATACATAGTTATCAATGGTGATAACGCCTTCTTTCAAGGTGGCACGCGCCATGGCATCAGTAATTTCCCCGAAACGCGATTCGCGAATCAGCAATTGCATGTGTGGCGTATTGCTCAAGACCTCTAAGGCCACCACGCGCCCATTGCCGCTGGAGTGCAACATCAGACGTTGAGTGACAATCGCCTGCAAGTTACTGGATAAATCCAGCATCAGCTGGTCGCGCTGTTCGTGGGGGAAAAAGTTAACAATGCGTTCCAGCGTCAGTTTGGTTGTGGTCGCGTGCACGGTGGCAAACACTAAGTGTCCCGTTTCTGCGAAGGCCAAAGCTTGGTGCATGACGTCGGCATCGCGAATTTCCCCTACCAGTACCACGTCAGGCGCTTGGCGCAGGGCGGACTTCATTGCCGCGGAATAGGAATCGGTGTCGATGCCCACCTCACGCTGGGTGATGATGGATTTTTTATTTTTATGCACGAACTCAATCGGATCTTCAACGGTAATGATGTGATCGGGACGATTCTGGTTACGGTAGTCTATCATTGATGCCAGTGATGTCGACTTACCTGAGCCCGTTGCCCCTGAGAACAACACCAATCCCCGCTTGCGCAAGGCAAAATCTTTCAGGATATCGGGAAGTTTAAGCTCTTCTAGGGTTGGGATGCGGTTGGGGATCAAACGCATAACCAGTCCCACCTCGCCGCGCTGTTTAAAGGCATTGGTACGGAACTGGGCGACACCAGGATAGGCGAGCATAAAGTTAAGCTCGTTACCGTTGTCAAATTTTTCCCACTGATGGCCTGACATCAACGTTTTCGTGATTGTTACCGTGTCGTCGGAAGAAAGTAAGACATCTCTGACGTAGCGCACTTTACCATCAACTTTGAGCGCGGGGTGCGCGTCTGCATTAATGATGATATCTGAACCTTTTTGCATATCAAGTAAAACAGCCAGCTTAGAGATTAATTGATTGGCTTCTTGTGGAGTCATTGGCCTGCCTCGTTAATAAAGTGGTAAGAAAGATTAGAAATTGTCTTTGTCAGCTGCCTTATCGCGCGCTTGGTTATAATCGACCAGTCCAGCGTTGACCAAATCCTTGAGATGTTGATCCAAAGTCTGCATACCGTGAGCGCGACCCGTTTGGATAGCAGAGTACATTTGTGCAACTTTATCTTCACGAATCAAGTTTTTAATTGCTGATGTACCAATCATAATTTCCCATGCCGCGGTACGGCCACCGCCGATTTTTTTCATCAGCGTTTGGGCGATAACGGCACGCAGTGATTCCGACAGCATCGAGCGCACCAATTGTTTTTCCTCTCCAGGGAATACGTCAATAATACGGTCAATGGTTTTGGCTGCCGAGGTGGTGTGCAGTGTACCAAATACCAAGTGTCCCGTTTCCGCTGCCGTTAGCGCCAAACGAATGGTTTCCAAGTCACGCATCTCACCCACCAGAATGATATCGGGGTCTTCACGCAGAGCGGAGCGTAGGGCGTTGGAAAACGAACGCGTGTCGCGGTGAACTTCGCGCTGGTTAATCAAACACTTTTTGGATTGGTGTACAAATTCGATGGGGTCTGCAATGGTGAGGATATGTTCGTTTTTGCTTTCGTTGAGGTAATCCATCATCGCTGCTAGCGTGGTGGATTTACCTGAACCTGTTGGACCAGTAACCACCACCAACCCCCGCGGTACGTTGACAATTTCTTTAAAGCTCTCGGGGCAGCCCAGTTGTTCTAGCGTTAAAATCGTGTCAGGAATGGTACGAAAGACAGCACCCATACCGCGGTTTTGGTTAAAGACGTTGACACGGAAGCGCGCCACCCCTTTAATGGCCATCGAAAAGTCAGCTTCCCAAGCATCCTCGAAGTTGCGGATTTGATCATCGTTCATTGAGGTGTAAATGAGGTCGCGAACATCGTTTTCGCTCAGGTCGGGGACATTGATGCGACGGACATCACCGTCAACGCGAATCATGGGGGGTAATCCCGCACTGATATGTAAATCCGAGGCTCCTTGTTGGAAGGAAAATTTGAGCAATTCGTCTAATTTCATGGGCTACTCCCTTTATTTTGTATTCGTTTAGGATAAGCCCTATAATACTTTATTTATTGCAAAAACTCATCTATTTCTGTAAAAAAGTTAACCTAAGGGACATAATGATAGAAAAAAACCTACAAACGATTGATTCACGGATGGTTGCCGCTTGTCAGCTCGCTGATCGTCCTCGCCAAAGTGTGCGCTTGTTAGCGGTCAGTAAGCGTCAACACAGCGACAAGATCCGCTGTGCGTATGCTTGTGGCCAACACGATTTTGGTGAAAATTACCTCAATGAAGCACTAGAAAAACAGGCACAGCTTGCCGATTTGGACATTATTTGGCACTTTATCGGTCACATTCAGTCGAACAAAACCCGCCACGTTGCCGCGCATTTTGCTTGGGCACACGCCGTAGATAGTCTCAAAGTGGCCAAACGCTTGTCAGCACAGCGTCCAGAGGACTTGCCCCCCATTAATATCTGTT
>PDWJ01005578.1_pt1 | contig 10264 bp, 9 predicted proteins | sample 1430881 | NCBI WGS metagenome assembly PDWJ01 (sample SAMN01162460, study PRJNA174530) | Oral metagenome, whole genome shotgun sequencing project. | biome: Marine environment; feature: Marine mammal; material: Swab sample of the gingival sulcus; isolation source: swab sample of gingival sulcus... | reverse complement strand
GGCGGTGTCGGGCTGCCAGGTGATGACCTCGAGGTCGGAGACGTCGGGCTTGGCGGCGTCGACGTCCGGCCCATCGATGGCACCCGAGCCCTCGGTCTCACCACCGCAGCCCAGCCCGAGCCCCACCGCAAGTCCGAACGCGATCCAAGCCGCTGTCATGGTCCGACGCATCATCTCCACCTCTCCCCCTGCTCCGAGAACCCCTCTCATCCGGGCGCCCCGCGCCGCGAGGCCACGGCGACCTACTCATCCGGGCGCCGCGCTCCGCGAGGCCACGGCTACCTACGATACGCCAGGCGGCACCGACGACGCCAATGACTTGGCTGGCGACCCGGGCCTGATCCGGCCTCATTTTGGGCCAGGCTTGGTCGCGCGCGCGACCAAGCCCCGGCGGGCGCCGCGCCCACGTTCAGCCCAGGCCCCCGTGGGCCAAAGGGCACCCTCAGTCGGGCTGCTCCAGCGGGTCTAGGCCATCGTCGGAGAACATGAGCTCGGCGTCCGGCAGCTGGCGGCGCAGCTGCTTGACCTGCGCTCGCACTTTGGCGATGGGCGTGCCGGAGAAGGTAAGATATTCAAGCTTGGTCAGGCGCCGCAGGGTCTCGATCGTCGCGACCTTGGTGTCAGAGATGTCCAGCCAGGCCAGCGTCTTGGCCGACGCGGCCAGCGGGCTCAAGTCGCTGACGACCGTGTCCGCGATCCCCAAGGCCCGAAGGGCTCGCCCCGACAGCGGTGAGAGGTCGGCCACAGCGGTGTGGGAGCACTGCAAGTTGGTGACCCCGGGCACACGCGCGATCCCCTCCAGCGTGGTGACCGCGGTGCCGTTGAGCGACAGGATGCTCAACCGTTCGCTCTTCGGGAGCGCGCGCAGGTCCTTGAAGGCGGTCTTGGTGAGGTCGAGCACCGACAGCCGCTCGAGCCCGGCCAGAAAGCCAAAGTCGCGGACCTTGGCGCCGATGAGGAGCAAGTTGTCCAAGCGCTCGAGCTTGGCCAGCGGCCCCAGATCGGTCGCGGCGGTGCCCGACAAGTCCAGGCTCTCGAGCTTGTGCAGGCTCGCCAGCGGCCCGACGGCGGTCACCTTGGGGCTGTTGATGGCCAGCGAGGTCAGCTCGGTCAGGCCGGCCAAGGGGCTCAAGTCGCTCACAGGCGCCCTCACCGACAGCACCCGCAGGGAGCGGAGCCCGGCCAGAGGCTGCAGATCGGTGACGCCGACCTCGAAGAGGCTGAGCGACTCCAGCTTCGTCAGCTGCGCCAGCGGCCCCAGCTCCGTGACGTCGGGGCGTTCGCCGCAATAGACCGTGGTCGTCTTCGCGACGCTGAATGTTTGGCCGCAAAAGCTCACCCGCTTGGCGCGCGCCGGGCCGCTCGCCGCCACACAAGCGATGAAGGCCGCGGCGCAGACCAAGGCCGACACGACGCGGGGCCAACGACTATCGACGACGCGGGCTACCATTGGGCTGACCTGGACTTCTTGAGCTTCTTGAACGCCGCCTTCAAGGCCGCGCCGTCGGGGTACTTCTTCTCCCACCGCGCGCGCACGCCCTTTTGCAGGGCCTGCTTGGAGCTGATGTCCTCCATCCAGCCTTCGCGCCCGAAGAACGCCACCTGCGCCTTCATGAGGATCCTGATGTTTCTTCCGCCGGCCTTGCCGGTGGTCACGAAGCCCCGAGAGGCCAAAAAGCTCTTGGCGTACGCCTTGCCGAAGAGATCCTTGGCCATCCAGTCCTCATAGCCGCTCTGCCCCTTGGTGGCGAAGAAGCGCGTGGTCCAGTTCGTCTGGGTCTCGCCCGACTCGCGGTGCCCGATGACCGCGCCCTTGGTCTTGCCCTGCTCGTGCAGCGCCTCGCGGAACTCGTCGGCGATGGTGTCCTCCCCCCGCTGGGACTTTCCCTTGACCCGAGCGGTGTGACAGGCGAACAGGCGCACCCGCACGTCTGGGGCCAGCGACCCAGCCGCCGCAGCGATGATGCCTCTGACCTGAGACTTGTGGAGCCTCGCCGCGGCCGCCTTGCCGTGACCGCCCATGCCGTTCGGCCAGCCGTGAGCTGAAACGGTCAACAAGCGCACCAGGGCGGTCTTCTTGTCGAGCTCCGCCTGGTTGGGAGCGGCATCCACCGGGGGGTTGGCGGCCAAGAGCGCGGCCACGGCCTCGCTGGTGGCCGTGGTCAGCGACCCGATCTCGTCGGCCTTGTGGTAGACCATGCTCTTGCCGAGCTTGACCCCGCCCTGCCCGGCCACGGCCCGCTGCGCTTTGGCATAACCCGCGGCGCTGCGCGGGATATGCTTGTTGTTGCCGAGCATGGTCTTGGCCAGGACCTCCTTGTACGTGCTGCACATGGACGCCTTGACCTTGGCCCGCTCGCCGGACTTCTTCACCTTGGCGCGGATCCTGGCCTGCTGCCTCTTGGTCGCCTTGGCGTAGCTCTTGGGCAGCTTGCTCTTCTTTCCGCGCACGGCCTCCCAGGCGGCCTGGAAGGGCCCGGCGCCAACGCCCTTGGCCCACCTCGCCAAGCGGGCGCGGTAGGCGTAGGCGCTGATGTCCTTGGGGGACTTGATGACCTTGAGCACCTCCTCGAGGCTGTCGTAGGCGGCGGGGACCGACAGGCTCACGAGGATCCCGTCGGGGAAACGCGAGCGGATCTCATCGGCCTTGCCGGCGTCGCCGCTGCGCTTCTGACCCGGCTTGGGCGTGGGCTTGGGCGTGTTGGCCTCTTGCTTCTTCTTGGCGTCGACCCGCTCCTCGACCGGGCCCTCGGACCCCTTATTTGCTTTGGTCGTCGCTTTGGTCGTCGCGCTGGCGCCCGTCTTGCCCGTGTCCGCGGCGGCGGCGGCGCTCCCGCCAGCCGCCGCGCCGAGGCCCGCGACGTCGGAGCCTACCGCGGCCACCTTCGGCGGGGGCGCCGCGGCCTCCCTGCGGCTCCTCTCACGGACGCTGGGCGCCGAGCTCGAGGTGCCGGCTTCCAGCGCCCTCTTCGTGTTCTTGCCGATGATCCCGTCGACGCTGAGCTTCACCCCGGTGACCTGTTGGGATGCCCGCTGAAAGGCCCTCGTCGCGCCTCGAGTCTCGCGGCCGACCACCCCGTCGACGGCGATCTCGGCCTTCATGAAGCCGTGAGCCCTGCCCAGGGCGTTCAAGCCCGACTGCGCCCAGCGCTCGAAACTCGACGAGTCGAGCCCGGAGATCGCCGGCGTCCCGCCGCCGCCCGCGCCCGGCCCCTTTGCCCCCTCCGTCGGGGCGGGGGCCACCGCCGCGGCCTGCGCCTCATAGCCCGCGCCCGCGAGCTTACGCAGCTCAGCGTGAGCTGATGACCGCGACGCCTCGCCGCCGCCACCGCGCTTGGCCGACCCTTGCGAGTTTTTGTCGGAACTTCGCCGTAACATCGCGGCCCCCTGCTTCGTTTCGCGTGGACGAGACCGGGCCCCGACAAGAGCCCTGACGCGGCCGGAGCCGCGAGTAAGAACTGTACGCTAGACGTACCTCTGGGTCCAAAGCGGGGCCGCGTCGCCCGCGCCGCTGCCGTTGTCGTTGTGCGGGGAGGCCTTTTCCCCGTACAACGGGAGCCGATGATTGGGGGAACACGCTTCGGCGCCGTGGCGCTCGTTCTGCTCGCGCTCGGCGGCGGCGCCGCCGCCCAGGAGCGCGGAGGCTTCCACCTCGAGCGCTTCGAGCCCCTGCCCGACGTCGGCCTCGACGTGCTCAACGTGTCGACCAGCCGCATCCTGCCAAGCCTTCACGCCTCGGCCGGCCTCGTCATCCACTACGCCGACGACCCGCTGACGGCGATCCGCGCCGCCGAGGCCCCCACCCGGCTCGCGCGCCTCGTCGACGATCGCCTCGCCGCCGACGTCATGGTGGGGTTCGGGCTGTTCGACTTCGCCAGCGTCGGCGTCGCGCTGCCGGTGACCCTATCGGCCTCGGGGGACGACCTGGCCCCGGCGGGCCTGCCCGGCGCCTCGGTGGCGGGGGCAGGCGCCGCAGACGTCCGCATCGTCACCAAGGTCCGCTTCTGGTACCCCGAGGACACCGGCGGCCTCGGCCTCCACCTCGTGGTCCCCGTCTGGCTGCCCACGGGCGATCCCGAACGCTTCGAGTCCGACGGGGCGGTCCGCGTCCAGCCCACCCTCGGCCTCGACTTCAGAAACGCCGACGGCTTCACCCTCGCCCTCAACGCCGGCTACCACCACCGCCCCGAGCGCCGGGCCAACGACCTCATCAGCGGCCCCGAGCTCCGCTGGGCCGTCGCCATCGAGCTGCCGACCACCCTCGACCCGCTGTCCGTCTTCGGCACGATCTTCGGCTCCCTCCCGCTGACCAAGGGCCGCGCTTCCGCCGCCACCGACCTTCGGGACCCGGGCGATCCCGCGCGCCCCCTCGAGCTCCTCGGCGGCGCTCGCGTCCGCTTCAACCACGACGTCAGCCTCTGCCTCGGCGGCGGCGCCGGCCTCGGCGGCACCATCGGCGCCCCGACCTTCCGCGTCTTCGGCGCCGTCGGCTTCACGCCCACCGTCTCCACCCGCGACGTCGACGACGACGGTGTCCCCGACGTCGACGACGGCTGCCGCCAGGTCCCCGAAGACGCCGACGGCTTCGAGGACGATGACGGCTGCCCCGAGGACGACAACGACGGCGACGGCCTGCCCGACGACGACGATGAGTGCCCCAACGCGCCCGAGGACGCCGACGATCACGAGGACGCCGACGGCTGCCCCGATCCCGACAACGATGGCGACGGCCTCCGCGACGCCGACGACGCCTGCCCCGACGCCCCCGAGGACACCGACGGCCACCAGGACGACGACGGCTGCCCCGACCTCGACAACGACGGCGACGGCCTGCCCGACCTCAAGGACCGCTGCCCCCACGAGGCCGAGGACGTCGACGGCTACCAGGACGGCGACGGCTGCGTCGACCCCGACAACGACAAGGACGGCATCCTCGACGTCAACGACCGCTGCCCCGACTTCCCCGAGACCTTCAACGGCCTCGACGACGCCGACGGCTGCCCCGACACCCGGTCGCGCTATGTCTCCGTCTATCGCGACGAGATCCGCCTGCTGCGCGAGGTCTACTTCGAGCGAAAAAAGGCCCGCCTTCGCCCGCTCAGCTACCCGGTCCTCGACGACGTCGCCGACGTGCTGCTGTCAAACGCCGAGATCACCCGCGTCCTCATCGAGGGCCACACCGAGGACCTCGGCGCGCCCGGCCGCGAGCTCCGCCTGAGCGAGGCCCGCGCCAACGCGGTCAAGCGATACCTGGTCGCCCGCGGCGTCGACGACCACATCCTCGAGACCCGGGGCCTTGGCGCCACCCGCCCCATCGCCCCCAACGACTCCGCCGTCGGCCGCGCCCAAAACCGCCGCGTCGAGTTCAAGATCGTCGAGATCCTCGGCCGCCCCCTCACCGGCCGAGGCGCCGCTCCATGAGCCTCGCTCGCGCCGCGCCGCCGCCCGGGTCTCGGCCGCCACCGCCGCCAACCGGCCCGGCGCTCTCACCTGCGCCCTCACCGGCGCCGCCCCCGCGCGCCCCCCGCGCGCCCGACCGCGCCGAGGCGACGCTGACCGCGTCCGGCGCCTCCATCGACGCCCGCGCCGCGCCGCCGCGGTCGAAAAAGGGCTTCGCCGCCGGCCCCGCCCACCGTGTAGGCTCGCCCTCGTGACGCCCCCCACCGACGATCTCCAGCGGATCCAGGTCACCCGCAGCCTCTCGCTGATGCAGCGCCGCCGCGGCCACCGCACCGCCACCGACGACGTGCTCTGCGCCTGGGGCGGCCTCGACGCCGCGCCGCGCGCCCGGCGCTTGTTGGACCTCGGCGCCGGGCACGGCTCGGTGACCCTGATGCTCGCCGGCGCCCTGCCCCAGGCCACGGGCGTCGCCGTCGAGATCCAGGCCGTCTCCTACGAGCTGCTCGTCACCAACCTCGTGCTCAACGGCCTCGACGCCCGCGTCGCGGCCGTGCACGGAGACCTGCGAGACCCCGACCTGCTCGCCGCGGCGCCCGGCCCCTTCGACCTCGTCACCGGCAGCCCTCCCTTCATGCCGGTCGGCAGCGGCCCCCTGCCCAAGGACCCCCAGCGCGCCGGCGGGCGCTTCGAGCTGCGCGGCGGCGTCGAGGAATACGCCGCCGCCATCGCCCGCTGGCTCGCCCCCGAGGGCGTCGGTGTGCTCTTGATGGACGGCGCCTCCCGCCCCCGCTGCGAGCGCGCCCTCGCTCGGGCGCGCCTGGCGCTCCGCGCCGCCGTGACCGTGCACCCGCGCGCGGGCAAGGCCCCGCGCTACCTATTATATGTCCTGGGTCATGGGGGTCGCCCCGATCGCCCCGCTCGCCCCGCTCGCCCCGCCGAGCGCCGGCTCGTCATCCGCGACCAGGCGGGGCGCTGGACCCCGCAGATGGCCCGGATCCGCGCCGCCCTCGAGCTCCCCGGCGGCCACGGCTGATGGAGTCGCCGCGCCTGCTCGGCGTCCTGGGCCTGCCGCCGCGGCCGGCCGCCCACACCGTCCGCGTCCGCAAGCTCGCGGACTTCGAGCGCCTCGTCGCCCCCCCTGGCCCCGGCGGCGCCTTCCCCGCCGGCCACGCCGTGGCCCACGGGGTGATGGTCGGCCAGCAGCCCGTCGCCTTCCGCGCCTGCGCCGCGGACACCGCGGCCGCCTGGGTCGCGGCCCTCGCCGCCCTGCTGTCCGACGACACCGTCGCCTGCGTCGTCGCGCCGGGGGCCACCGCCCTCGACACCCAGCGCGCCCTCGCCGCCGCCTTCGAGGGCTGGCGCGGCGCCCGCTCCGACGTCGCCCTGTGGCTCGACCCCCCCGACGACGACCCGGCCGCCGCTGTCGCCCGCCGCCAGGCGCTGGGCCCGCCGTCGCGCGGCGTCCGCCTCGCCCTGCCCTCGGTCCGCTCGATCACCCCGGGCCTCGGCCGCGCCTCGCGCCTGCCCGCGAGCTGCGTCGTCGGCCCCCTCGCCCTGGGGCTCGCTCGCCACCTGCCCGGGCTCCACGAAGTCGAGCGCCGCTATGGGCCGCGCGAGCTCGCGGCCCTGCGCGAGGCCGGCTGCGGCGCCCTCGTCGCCCGCGGCCCGCGCCGCCTCGTGAGCCTCGCGTTCCCGCCACCTCTGCCCCGCCCCGCATCCACCACGCCCCTGGGCGCGGCCCCCGCCGCCGACCCCATCGAACGCGCCGTGCGCGAGGCGACCGAACACCTCATCGAGGGGCGCCGCGACGGGCCCGCGCTCTGGCGCGCCCTCGAGCGCGAGGCCACCCGCATCATGGAGGGGCTGGTCGCGCGCGGCGTCGTCTCCGCCTACGCGGCCCGCAGCGACGCCGAGACGTGGGAGGCGGCCGGCGGCCACCCCTGCGTCGAGGTCGTCTACCGCACCCCCCGCCGCGTGCGACAGGTCAAGATCCTGACCCGCCCCAGCGGTCAATGATCGCCCGCGCGATTGGCGCGTCCGCCTCCGGCAGGTCAGAGGACGACAGCGCCTCGGGCGACACCCACGCCAGGGCGTCGCGCTCGTGGGGCTGCGGCGCCGCGACCTCGTAGGCGAGCCGCGCCGCAGACCAGCGTCCCGCGCCGCAGCCCGGCGGCCGTCACGCGGACCGGGCGGGCGGGGCTGCTACGGTCCGTCACCGCCCTGGGGCCCGGGGGCCGGCGTCGGGGTCGGCTCCGCGCCCGGGGGCGGCACGGCCTCGTCCTGCGGCTCGATCGCCGCGGGCGGCGGGGCGGGCGCGGGCACCGCGTCGGGCAGGTTGTCCGGCACCGGGGCGACCTTCATCACCTCGTCATCGCGGAACATCTCGAGCAGCGGGCTGTCGGTGGACAGCACCAAGCTGGTGTCATCGCCGAGGGACCTCTCATAGACCTCGAGGGTCTTGATGAAGCGGAAAAACTCGGGGTCGCGGCCGAAGGCCTCGCGCTTGATGCGGATGGCCTCGGCGTGGGCACGGCCGAGGATCTCGCGGACCTGGCGCTCCTTGGCGCCCTGGATCTCACCGCGGCGGCGGATCTTGACCTGGTCGATGGAGCCCTCGCAGACCTTGCCGACCTTGCGATAGGCCTGGATGTCGCGCTCGCGGTCGGCGCTGATGGCGTCGACCATCTTCGCAAAGATCTTGGGCGAGTAGTTCAGCTTCTTGAAGTGGAGGTCGAGGATGGTGATCCCGAACTCCTTCTCGAGCTGGCCGTTGGAGGACTCGCGGATGCTCTGTACGATCTCGCTGCGCAGCGCCTCGGCGTCCTCGCCCCGCTGCTCGCGCCCCTTGTTGGCGATCTCCTGCTCGCGCAGGACCGCTTTGACGGCGGCGTTGCGCTCGGGGAGGCACTCCTCATAGGGGGCGATGAGCTCGCGCAGGTCGAGCTCTGCTCGCGCCTCGAATTCGCGCCCTCGGTCGCGCACGATCGAGGCTAGTTTGTGCTCGCGGATGACCGACTGGATGCGCGCCGTGATGATGCTGTCCATGCCGCCCATGGCGCGCTTCTCGGTCCGGGCGGACTTGTAGAAGCGCAAGGGATCGATGATCCGCCAGCGCGCGAACGCCGTGAAGTCGATGGTGCGGAGCTCGAGGGTCTTGGTGTCCGTCGCCTCGTCGTCCCAGCCCCGCACGCGCGCGTCGAGGTAGCGGACGTCCTGGGTCAGCGGCATCTTGAAGTACAGGCCCGGGTGGGGGACCTTGGCGAAGCGCGTGCACTCGCCGGTCGCCAGCTCGTCGGGCAGCTTGCCGCGGTGCTCGAGGGGCTCGTCGCACTCCTGCTGCATGATGACCCGGACGGGGTCACCGAACTCGGTGACGATGGCGTACTGGTCGGGGCGGACGATGAAGACGCCGTCCACGACGAAGAGCGCGACCAAGATCGCGACTGCGGCGCCAGCTGCAACTTTCCAGTTCACTGGGCACCTCCCTTGGTCGCGGCCGCCGGCGCCGCCACCTTTGCGTCCTTCATCATGTCCGTCAGCGGCAGCAGCTTGAGGGTGCTGCCCGCCGCGCCCTCGCTGTCGAGGACCAGCTTGCTGTCGGCGCCGCTGAGCACCCGCGTCATCGTCTGCAGGTACATCCACTGCTTGGTGATGCCGGGCGCCTGCTTGTACTCGGCCCACTGGTCGAGGAAGGCCTTGCCCTCACCTTCGGCGTTGCTGGTGACCTGGGCGTACTCGCGCTCGGCCTGACCGACGGCGCGCTTCTTTTCGCGCTCGGCGTCGGCGGTCACCTGGTCGTAGGCCGCCTTGGCCTGATCGAGCTCGCGCCGCACGTCGGGCTCGGTGCGGTTGAACTCCTCGAAGGCCTGGCGCGCGCCCGCGGGCACGTCGGTGTTGCGGATCGACAGCTCGGTGATGACCACCCCCGTCGGGACCTTGTCGCGCAGGGCGATCTGCGTCTCGCGCATCGCCACCTGCTGCAGCTCGCGGATCTTGACGGTCAGCACCTCGTGCAGCGAGTAGTCGCCGACGAGCTGCCGCATCACCGCCTTCGAGATGTCGCGGATGGTGTTCTCCTGGTCCTTGACCTCGAAGAGCCACGTCTTGATCTCGTCGATCTTGTAGATGAGCGACCATCGCACGTGCACGAGCTGCAGGTCGCCGGTCAGCATCAGCGACTCCTCCTCGTACCCGCGCTCACGCACCTCGGTCTTCTGCCCGGGGTTCGAGCGGAAGCCGAACTCGAGCCGGTGCTGGCGCTCGACGGCGACCTTGTGCACCTGGTCGACGAAGGGGATCTTGAAGTGGAGCCCGGGCCCGAAGGTCTCCTCCAGCGGCGCGCCGAAGCGCAAGACCACCGCCTCCTCCTCCGGCTCGACCTGGAAGTACGAGCTGAAGGCCACGATGGCCACGAGGAGGAGCCCGATCCCCCCAATGATGTAGCGCTTATTGCGCTTGATCATGTCGAGGATCTCCTGCGGGCTGGGCAGGTCGTCGTTCTGGAATTCGCGTTCCGCCATGCTCTCCGCCGAAGATCGAGGTTGTGCGCGTCCGGCGCCGTATAGCACGCAGGGTAACCGCCGGCTACCACGACAGCAGGCCCGGCAGACCTGATCGGTGAACGGAGAAGCGGTTGTCTCCTCCCTTGGCGTGGTCGTCGTCGCCGAGGGTTTCGCGGTAGCGCCATACGTCTCCTGGCTCAGGCGAAGGGGTCGATGGAGTCGTCGTCGTCCGCGGCGCGCATGGCGGCCTCGAGCCAGCCCGTGGCCTGCTTGGCCTTGGCCACGTCGCTCGCCTTCAGGTCGCGGACCCGCTTGACGCCGAACTCGGCGAGGAAGGCGTCGACGTCGGAGCGCGGCAGCTG
>PDWJ01005577.1_pt1 | contig 10265 bp, 10 predicted proteins | sample 1430881 | NCBI WGS metagenome assembly PDWJ01 (sample SAMN01162460, study PRJNA174530) | Oral metagenome, whole genome shotgun sequencing project. | biome: Marine environment; feature: Marine mammal; material: Swab sample of the gingival sulcus; isolation source: swab sample of gingival sulcus... | reverse complement strand
GGCGCCCCATCGCCTGCTGTAACAGTCGCGGCAAGGCGTGTAAATTATGAGTGCCAAATACCAAATCGACGTGATTGTACTTTTCGGTGATCTGTTTGACGATGTGCGGTTGTTGCATCATGCAGCCACAGACGGCGATAAACAAATCGGGATGAGCCGCTTTTAGAGGTTTTAGCGCCCCTAAATTACCGAATACTTTCAATTCGGCATTTTCGCGTACACAACAGGTATTGTAAATGATCATCTGAGCGCCTTCAATCGACTGCGTTTCGCAATAGCCCATCTGAATTAGCATCGCCTTAAGTTTTTCCGAATCGTGTTCATTCATTTGACAACCGTAAGTTTTGATCACAAAGGACGGCTTTTTACCGTTGTCGAGTGCGTAGGCATCGGCCATCTGGCGAATTGATTGCATATACATCTGATATTGAACGCTGAGATCGTCCCAGTATTCAATTAAATTTACTTTAGTCATAATGGCCTCACAGTGGTGCAAAAAAATTAGTGAATAGACTTGATAGAATTTAAAATTTGTTTTAATATATAGAAAAGGAGATAACGATGCAAGGATTTCATCTGCGTTTGAGACAACTCAGACAAAATAAAAGACTGACGCTGGATGCATTGGCCAAACAACTCGGTACAACTAAGACGACGTTATCGCGTTATGAAAACAACAAGCGTCTGCCCGATGCCGAATTTATCGTCAACGCCGCGCAATTCTTCAACGTCTCAACCGATTACATACTCAATCTAACGAATCATCCGACGACGGTGAGCGATTTTTTAGCGACTGTCAACGACGCGCCGGCGCCGCTTTCGACCAAAGAGCTCCTGGCGATGCGCCATTTAATTGATCATTTATAAACTTTTCTATAAAACAAAGTGGTATTACGGTTGCCGCCGATGCGGTTCCCCACCTGACGCGTAATACCTTTTATTATGTCCAGAATAAGATAGCGCCGTATCGTTTACAACGAATCGATACGGCGTTTCTCATCCATAAAACTATTTGCTTTATCTATGCTTCAGATTGTGCTTCATCGTCCGTTGCCGCATCAGCTTCAAGCTCCGCTTCAGTCGTTTCAACGTCGGCTTCCGCTTCGGCAACCGCTGCTTCCGCCGTTTCGACGGCATCTACTTCCGGTTGATAGTCGGCGCTGTCTTCTACTTCGGTTTCCTCGCTGGCCATTGGCATGTCAGCTTCGGGATCGAGTAGCGCCTTGCGCGACAACTTGATTTTCTTCTCAACTGTATCGATTTCTAACACTTCAAAGTCATAACTGCGATTTTCAGTCAAGATGTCAGACGGCTTTTCGATGCGCTCTAACGAAATTTGTGAAATGTGCACCAGACCTTCAACGCCGGGCTCTAATTCGACAAAGGCACCAAAGTCAGTCATATTGACGACGCGGCCGACATGTGACGAACCGACGGCGTACTTAACGGCTGCCTCATCCCACGGATTCGGCTTCGTCTTTTTAATCGAAAGGGAAATTTTTTCCTTCTCTTTGTCGATGCGCAATACTTTAACTTTGACTTCTTGATTGGGCTTTAAGAACTCACTCGGCGACTTAATTCTGCCGTAAGTGATTTCGCTAATGTGGACAAGGCCATCGAAGCCACCAATGTCGACAAAAGCACCAAAGTTGGCCAAACGCTTGACGACGCCGTCGATAACTTGCCCTTCTTCAATCGTATTGAAGAATTGCTCGCGCTTTTCAGATTGCTCGACGCGCAAAATTTCTTTGCGGCTGAATACGGCGCGCTTTTTGCGCTTGTCGTACTCGATGACCTTAACGTCCATCGTCTGTCCCAAGTACTTATTGGTGTCTTTTTCATAGCGCAACGAAAGATGTGAAGCCGGAATAAAACCGCGTACATTTTTGTAGTATGCGATAACGCCGCCCTTGACGATTTGTTTGACGACGATCGAAATCGGTTCGCCCGACTCGTAGACCGGTTCAAGGTCTTTGAAGTCTTGATCGATGACCAATCGCTTCGTCGACAACAGCACATTGCCGTCGCCATTATCGGTCTTCAATACGTAAACGTCTAATTCTTGACCCTCTTCAAATAGGTCTGTCAAAGCAGCTGAGTCGGCGCCGTTGACTTCGTCTTTCGGAATAATACCGTCGGATTTGTAGCCAATATTGACCACGACTTCATAGTCGTTGACCATTACTACCTTGCCCTCGATTACTTCACCACGTCGCGGAGCTTTGAAACCACCTTCATAAGCATCCAACAGTTCTTGCATTGTCTTGTCATTTTCCATTGATAACTACCTCGCCTTCAAATTTTAGTTTCTGGATCACTTCATCTATAATCCAATCTGGAGTTGAAGCTCCAGCCACTATTCCTATATTACCATAATTTCGCAATAATTTCACATTAATTTGACGAAAATTTTGAATTAATTGCGCTTTTTTACAAATTTTTGCCGAAATCTCATACAATTTCTTAGTATTGCTACTATTATTGCCGCCAATCACCAACATGAAGTCGACTTTTTGAGCGATTTCGCGCGCCTCGTCTTGCCTTAATTGGGTGGCGACACAAATCGTATTATAATGGCGCACCGCGTCGTAATGGGTCTCAAAATAATTGACAATTTGCCGGTAGAGCGCGGCGTTTAAAGTCGTTTGGGCGACCACGCAAAGCGGCTTATCGGTTTTTAGCGCAGCCGCTTCAGCCAGTGAATTGATGACGATTGCGCCCTGACACCAACCGCTGATGCCGATCACTTCGGGATGGTCGGCGTTGCCGATAATCACGACCTGATCGCCGGCGGCAGCGCGGCGTTCGACGATTTGATGGACGCGCTTGACAAAGACGCAAGTGGCGTCGACGATCTGATTGCCGTTCGCTAAGGCCCTTTGATAGACGGATTGTGGCACGCCGTGCGAGCGAATGATTAGGCGCGCATTGGATAGCGCTGCAATGTCGTCGATTACGACGACGCCCTTAGCGCGCAATTTCTGATTGACCGCTTCGTTGTGAATCAATTCGCCATAGGCGTACAGCGGCTGATCATCAGTTGTCACTTCAGCTTCGCGAAAAGCGCGATTGACCGCATTTTTGACGCCGGAGCAAAAGCCGGCGTGGCGGGCGACGATAATTTTACGCTTCATCGCCCAGCATCCCGACGATCTTGGCGACGACCTGTTCAACTGTCAAAGTCGTCGTATCGATCACGACGGCGCCCTCCGCCACCTTGAGCGGTGCGAATTGGCGCGACGAATCGTAGGCATCGCGCCGCCGCATATCGTTTAAGACGCCATCTAGGGTTGCGTTATCGCCTTTAGCCAACAACTCGGCATGGCGCCGCTTGGCGCGCGTCAAATCCGAAGCGGTAATGTAAAACTTGTAGTCGGCATTTGGCAGCACGACGCTGCCGATGTCGCGTCCGTCTAACACGCTGGAACGCAACTGGGCAATGCGTCGCTGTTCGGCGACCATGTACTGACGGACTTCTTTAATCGCCGACACGGCGGAAACTTGTAGCGTCACTGCCGCCTGCCGTATTTGGGCCGTCACATTCTTGCCATTGAGCAAGACCTCGGCGCCGTTAAAATCGATTTTTAAATCGTCGAGCAAACCGATGACGGCCGCCGAATTGGCCACGTCGACAGACTGCTGTAAGGCGCGGTAAGTCAAGGCGCGATACATTGCGCCAGTATCTAAATATTGAATGTTTAAGTGCTTGGCCAGCGCTTTGGCAACCGTGCTTTTACCGGCGCCCGATGGCCCGTCGATGGCGATTTGATACATAGTACCCCCATTTCACCAAAACGTCGGCATGTGTATACACATGCCGACTGATAATACCAGCTATTGACTTAGCGCCGTCCGCCCCGCTTCAGGTCGAGCGGCGGTATCGTATTGGGCTTTGCCTTGGTGGTTTCTAACTGATTAATCGTTTCTAATTGTTTTAAAGCATCACTTATATCTTCCAAAGAGGAATCAGATTTTTCCGACTCCCAAACGGGAAAGCCCCCCGTCGTCAGAATTTCCATTTCGCCCTCGGTGCTGCGCGCGTCGGCCGCATCAAAAGTCTTGTCTCCGTACTTGACGATTAAATCAAAGCTGACTGAATCGAATAGATTGCGCACTGTCACTTGGTAAGTTTGATACTTGTCGATATTGGATGCGTCGCTGCTGCCGATAAATTTAAGCGTTGGCACGACGTTGACGCCGCGACTCGACGCCGCTACCAATTCGCCAAAATCAGTTTCTCCGGCCGGCACAATGCTCTGAATGACGACTTCGTGCGGCCGAGCGTCGATATACTTGTAAATGCTCTGTTCAACGGTCTGACCGATATTGACATTCAGAATGGCCGGCATAAAATTAACGATCGGCTTATTGCCGCTTGCGACGACCCTGACGAGCACTTTTACGTCGATCGGATCGGTTTTATTATCGGTTAATTGCAAGCCAATAAAGCCAAATTTATCGATGTTTTCGTCGCTATCTGCCGGATGAATCACCAAGTTACCCGATTTGTCGAGTTGCAACGATTCAAAGTCAACCGCGGCCAAGTTGGTTTTAGGCGTCTTTATGACGTCGACCGTGCCGACGAATTGCATTTCGTCGCCGTTGACGTCATTGGCGACGTCGGCCGGATGTATTACTAGCGGTAAGCCATTGCGCACATTGATGACCAGTTCACTGCTCTTTGCCAGCGGCGCTTTTTGAACTACTGGTTTGACGTCGGGATCGGCATCAGCGCCGGTCGATTGCGTCGTCGTGCTCTTTGACTGCGTCGTCGCCGGCGTCGTACTAGCCGGCTTAGTCGTCGGCGTCGTTTTAGTCGTCGTTTTAGTCGTGGTGGCGCTAGTGCTGGCCGCCGCAGTAGTCGTAATTTTTTCGGTCGTTCTATTCGTTTCGGCAGACACCGTCGTCGCCGCTTCTAATCGTCGCGTGGTCGTCGGCTCAGTCGGGCGCGCAGTGGTCGCTTCAGTCGTCGCGGTAGGTTTTGTAACGGCTGCTGCACCATAGCGATTATAGAGGCGCAGCGACAGTAAAATGCTCTGCTCTATCGTGGTATTGCCAAGCGGGTCGATTTTGTTGCCGCCGACGCCTTTGACGATGCCCAGCTTATAGGCTTGCTTAATGTCTTGTAGCGCCCAGCTAGCGATGCGCGATTGATCGGTAAAGGTCAAACCGTCCGTCAACACTTTTTGCGCTTTGTCGGTGCCATTGCGCGAATCGAGCACCCGAAAAGTGCGCATCATCATAACGGCGACTTCTTGGCGCGTAATCAAATTGTCAGGCGCAAAGCGATTGGCCGAAACGCCCTTGACAATGCCGAGTTGATGGGCTTTAATGACCGCTGCGTTGGCCGTATCGATAAACGGGTTAGCGGTCGTAATCACGACCTCGCCGCCTTGTTTTTCAACCATTTGCACGATCAACTTGCAGAATAGTGCGCGGCTAATATTCGATTGATAGTTGCGATCGGCTCCCGACACCAGCAAGTCAGCTGCTCGCGCTAAATTCACTTCTGACTCGGCCCAATCACTGGGCGCTGCAAAAGCCGATGCACTGAACGTCAACACCAGCAGTAAAGCGGCCAGTAAGACACCAATTTTTAAGTTATTCATCTGTACTCCTTTGCATCAGCTGTAAAACTAATACTACTCTACAATACAACTAATTGCCAAAAGATGTCAATTATCTAGCCGTTTTGTAATCGTAAATTAATATATCGACATTATTTATAGACGCCGTTGAGCGTCCAGAGACTTTCCAATAAATCGAATTTTTCGGTTAATTGTGCACGTTGGTCGTCGGCCAATAAGTAAATAATGGCATTGACCAAGCTCATCGGCGCCACAAATGAATCGATAAATGTCGACATGTCGTACTTGGCAGTTAAGACATAGTCGCTATATTGGACTAGCGGCGCCGTCTGGCTATCGGTGATGCCGACGACGGTCGCACCGCGCTCGCGCGCAAATTCAACGACTTCAAATGTGCGATTAGAATAGCGTGGAAAAGAAAAGACGATTAAGACGTCTTCACAATCGATATTGACGACTTCGTCGTAGGTATCGTTGGCGCCGCGCGATAGCAAGTGCACGTCGCCGTGAATGTAATTGAGGTAAAAGGCGCTGTATTCGGCCAAGATAATCGAACTACGACTGCCCAATAAGTAGAGCTTTCTACCCTTGCGAATGGCCTTCACGGCCTGTTTGAGTTCGGCGACATCCAAGTCGTTAGCCGTATTGCGTATGTTGTCAATATCGGCGCGCATGACGTTTTTGATGTCGTCGTCGGCCACGCCGCCGTCGCGCGATAACTCAAAGCGCTGTGCCGTCGTCAAGCGGCTTTGTATCGTCTCGCGAAAGGCGCGCTGCATGTCGGGAAAACCACTGTAACCGAGCGCCGCAGCAAATCGCACGACGGTCGATTCGCTGACGCCAACAAATTTAGCGACTTTGGCCGCAGTTAAAAAAGACATGCGGTTAAAGTCGCTTTTTACAAAGGCGGCAATTTTTTTATGGCTCTTTGACAACGTCGCCCATTTGTCGTCAAGTCGCCTGTAAATATCTTGTTCGCTGAACATTTTACTTGAGGGCCGCGGCTAATTGATAACCCTGTTCGAGCGCTCTCTTATTCAAATCTTCCGTGCCCTTGGGAATGCGGCTAAAGACAGCTGTTTCGACGTTTTTCTTCGATACTAGACCGGTCATCTCGGTAATGAAGCCAATCGCGATGATGTTGGCGACGATGCTCTTGCCAATCACTTCGCTCGCCGTCTTTAAAATCGGCACCCGGTACAGCGTAACCGACTCTTTGACGTCTTCCACGGTCACCGTTTCGTCGATAATCATAATGCCGTCGTCGGCGATTTCGGCGCTGTATTTATCGCAGGCGACCTGCGTTAAGGACAACAACACATTGGGAATCTGTACTTTTGGAAAGTCGATTTCCTCTTTGCTGATGATGACTTCGGCTTTCGACGCGCCACCGCGCGCCTCCGGCCCGTAACTCTGCGATTGCAGCGAGTTATTGCCATCTAACAAGGCGGCTTCGGCAAAGATGATACCGGCCAATATTAACCCTTGACCACCTGAGCCGGTCAGTCGCATTTCAGTTCTCATTCTGTTCCTCCTCGAAAACGTTCGATAATCTTGCTGTATTGTTCGGTGTATTCCGGTTTTTCAACATTGATAAATTCACCCATTAAAAATTTACCAGCGCGCTTTTCAGGTGGCATTTTATCGGCGACCTTAACATCGATAAAGGCGTCCTTTAACCACTGCATCATCTGCGGCGCACTGCCTTTTTTATTTTTGCGGCCATAGTAAGTCGGACAGACGCTAATGGCTTCCACTAGAGAAAACCCCTTGTGTTGTAGTGCCTTTTTAATAAAGCCGGTCATTTGCATCATGTGATAAGCGGTCGTGCGGGCGCTATATGTGGCGCCGGCCGCCGCCGCCAACTTGGCGATGTCAAACGCCGGATCAATATTGCCGTAAGGCGCCGTCGTGCCCAGTTCGGCCGTCGGCGTGGTCGGCGAATATTGACCGCCCGTCATGCCGTAAATATTGTTGTTAAAGATTATCGTCGTGATGTCGATATTGCGACGGCAAGCGTGAATGAGGTGATTGCCACCGATTGCCGCGGCATCGCCATCGCCCGATATGACGACGACTTTTAAGTTGGGATTGGCCATTTTAACGCCGGTGGCGAAGGCCAAGGCGCGACCGTGTGTGGTGTGTAACGTGTTGAAGTCCATATAGCCCGGAGCGCGCGAACTGCAACCGATGCCGGAGACGACGACGACGTCGTCTTTGTTCCAGCCCAAGTCGCGAATGGCGCGCACGATGGCGTGCATGATGACGCCGTGCCCACAGCCGGGGCACCAGATATGCGCCAATTTATCCGTTCTAAAATAATCTTTGACAATCGGACTTAAATTTTCCATTAGATGAGCTCCTTCACTTTGTCGTAAAGCTCAATCGGTGCAATGACTTCACCATTGGCTTTGCCCAGAAAATGAACCGGTGTTTCGTCTTTAATTAGACTCTTAACTTCTTCCAGTATTTGCCCTAAATTCATTTCAGTGACCAACAGCCACTTTGATTTGGTGGCCAGTTCGGCAATTTGACGTTCCGGGAATGGCCAAATAGTAATCGGTCTAAACAAACCGACTTTGATGCCGTCGGCACGCAGTTTATTGATTGCATTGCGCGCGCTGCGCGCCGTCGAACCATAGGCGATAATGGCGTATTCAGCATCTTCTAATAGATATTCTTCATACTTGACAATGTCGTCGAGATTGTCGGTAATCTTCGACATTAAGTGATTGATGACCTTTTCGGCATTGGCCGTCGAATTGGACGGAAAGCCGGTCGCGTCGTGAAATAAACCGGTAATGTGATAGCGAAAACCGCTGCCAAACGGCGCCAGGCGGCCGACGATGTCGCCCGCTTCAACTTTGTAGGGCAAATAGCTATCCTTGTCGGCGGCAGCCGGCAACAGGCGATCGTATACTTCGAGTTCACCAGCGTCCGGTATATCAATGCGCTCGCGCATGTGACCGATGACCTCGTCCGTCAACAAAATGACCGGCGTGCGGTATTTTTCAGCTAAGTTAAAGGCTCGCACCGTCTCGGTAAAAGTCTCCTTGACCGAACTGGGCGAAACCGCTATCACGGGATGATCGCCATGCGTCCCCCACTTGGCCTGCATGATGTCGCCCTGCGACGGCGCCGTCGGCAATCCAGTCGACGGACCGCCCCGCTGCACGTTGACGATTACTAGCGGAATTTCGGCGATTGCCGCATAGCCAATATTTTCTTGCTTGAGCGAAAAGCCGGGACCGCTGGTCGCAGTCATCGACTTTAAGCCGGCGATCGAACCGCCAATCGCCGCGGCGATACCGCCAATTTCATCTTCCATCTGAATGAATTTACCGCCGTAAATCGGCAGTTTTTGGGCTGAAATCTCGGCGATTTCAGTAGAAGGCGTTATCGGATAACCGGCGTAGAACTTCATCCCGGCGTAGAGCGCACCCTCAACGCAGGCTTCGTTGCCCTGCATCAATTTGACAATTTGCTTACGCTTCATCTTTGCCTCCTAAAAAAATAGCAAAGTCTGGACAACGCTGTTCACATTGGCCACACTTGATACAATCATCCGGTCGCGCCATAACGATTTTATCGCGCTCGTCTAATTCTAAACACTGTTTTGGACAAAAATGAACGCAAATGCCGCAGCCTTTGCACCATTCCGGCTTAACTTTTATTTCTAACAGCTTTCTGTCAATCGCCAAAACACACCTCCCAGTAAGTGACTCTTTGACGTCTCAAACTCGTCTTATAACCTTAACCATCATAACACAAACGACTAAAATTGCAAGAAAAATTTCATAAAAATAAATTATATATAAATTTGTCATAAAAATGAAATAAATGCGTCAAAACGCTTAACTTTTGCGGCGCGATTAACACCTCCCAGCCGGTGATCAATCGGTCATATTATAGGCTTTCGCACGACGCATCGGCATTAGCTATTTAATCAAGACAAATAACAGGGCAAGGTAGTAAATAATCGACACGATGTTAGTCCAGCCGCCGCTGACGACGACGTGAATGCCCTTTGGCAAGCGCTCAACTAAGGGCGTCAATGCAAACAATAGCAACGGCGTCAAGCCGACCATCCACTGTGGCAACAGCGTCCAACCGGCGCCGATTAACAAAGTCAGCAGCAAAAATCCAATCGCTTGTAGGCCGAAGGCAATCCGCTTTTGCAAGTTTAGAAATTGTACGACTTCATCGAGTGCCCTTGCCCTATCGTGGCGTGCGATCAAACCTAAATTGGCAAAATAGCAGTGATAACTGCCACCGTAGATGATTGCAACAGAGTTAATTAAAAAAGTCAACCAAGCTAAAATCGCCTGACTTGGCGCGGTTATTAACACGATGTGATAAAAGCCAATACAGTACAAAAAGGCCGCTAGCGGCCCAATCATGCCGCCGCTGTAAAGGCGCCCTCGCTTTAGTTTTCGCATGATATTAATTTGCGGATTGAGCGTGCCGTCTGACGGATAATCGCCCTTATCGTAGTACAATAACATGTCGCCACAAAATAATGAGACGGCACCGCCTAGCCCACAAAGTAAAATAATCTGCAAGTTCATAGCACTCCTCTCAATCACAACCACCAGCTCAGCTGGTGGTTTGCTTTGCCCCTATAAGGGGCTGTTACCTGCTGCATCTCAAGATGCACTGAATGTTCTGCCAACCGCA
>PDWJ01010934.1_pt1 | contig 10266 bp, 12 predicted proteins | sample 1430881 | NCBI WGS metagenome assembly PDWJ01 (sample SAMN01162460, study PRJNA174530) | Oral metagenome, whole genome shotgun sequencing project. | biome: Marine environment; feature: Marine mammal; material: Swab sample of the gingival sulcus; isolation source: swab sample of gingival sulcus... | reverse complement strand
GAAAACAGAGGCTCAAAAAGGCGGTGAGGTAATGTGGGTGAAAGTAAAAGCACCCACATTATCATGATGAAAACTGGATTTTTCAGGGTCGACTAAATAGAAATGGCCGGAGGGTTGGCATTGGTACGATCCAGATAGCTTTTACCGTAGTTGAACTGCACGTTGCCTTGATCGCCAGCTTCCAGCTTTCCGGCAACAACAGGTCCAGTGGCATCGGGTAGCCATATCCAGACGAAAGCTTCTTTGTCAGTGGTTTTAGAAGTCGTCATCGGCAACCTTTACTTTCTTGCGCACGGACTTGGGTAGCAATGAGAGTTTGTCTTCTGTTTGGCGAATATGTTTGGTGAATGTGGTCGCTTCTGCATCAAAGAGCTTTACGCCAACGATGGTAGCAACTTCAAAAGTCGCTCCCAGCTCGCACTTGGGATCGCCTTTTTCTATGCGCTGCAACAGGCCACGAGAAATTCCGGCGCGGTCAGCAACTTCTTGCGCGGTCATCTTGCGCTCTTTTCTCGCCGCACGGATCAGCTTGCCAAGCAGGCTGATGGCCTCAAGGCTATAGCGGGAATAGGTGCGTGCCGATACTTTGGGCATAACTCACCTTTGGCTTCTCTTGTGGTCTCTCTATGAATCACATAGCCATTATATGATCTATACATGAATCAGAATATCAGTGTTTAGCTGATTCAGCAAGTAAAAATGGTTTATATATAGATCGCAATATGCTTTTATGGGCAATATGTGGATCATTTATATTTAATTTAAAAGACGCTGGATTTCCGGCTCATGCCCGCGATCTCGGTGTTTGTTCCGTTTTGGCTGGGGTTTTCGTTCCTTCTCCTGTTGTGCTGACCGTTTGCGGTATTCATCCCTTAGATTGCTGGGCAAAGCTGCCTGAGACTTTGAGAGATAGGGTGGTTTCCGGGGTTCGAAAACCCTCTCCACGTACATACGCCAATCTGTCCGCAAAAGCGAGTTTCATCGCTATAGCGCAAACACTATAAACTGGAACACTTCATAGTGTTTGCGCTATAACGGGGCGGCGGATGAGACCCGAGGACGGAAAAACCGAAGGCTTTTGGCGGCCGATGTCGACCTGACCTGCTTTTCGGTTCGGGCAACAAGGGTTCGATCAAGACCCATTGACTGTCCGTCAAATCCGTCGGATAGTGATTGTGAGTCTTTGGGCTCATCGTGTTAACCTCGTCTCATAGTTGGTTGACGCTTCTTATGATGTCAGGTCAGCATGATTCCTTCACTCCCTTCGGGATTTTTAAAACAGCTTCTAAGGTTTTTTGGGTTATTCATGCACCTTTGCAAGTAAAAAATCTTGTAGTTGCTCCCAAGCCATGCCAATCACGGCTGCTCGCCAGCCATGGCATAGCGGCGAATCCTCGCCAATCAACAGACGCTCTATATCGTGACGATCCGCTAGCATTTGTAATGGAATGCTGTATTCATGCGCCCGTGCTGTGATAAGTGTCAATGCCTTATCCACATAGACCGCTTTTTCTGGTGGGATATGTAAGCGGTGTGGACGAGCCGGCCATTGTTCTGGCGGCTCAGCACGGGCATCAGTAATCCGTGCCAGCAGAGTTTCCCCATGTGTCTCTAGCACCGCTGATGGTAGTTCTCGAATTTGCGCTAAATCCTCTAGGCTGTTCGGCATTTTTCGCGCTATTTCCAGTAGCGGCAGATCCTTCAGTATCCAGCGTCGGGGGCGATCAAGACGGTGCGCCTGCTCCTCGCGCCACGCGGCCAGGGCTCTGAGTACAGCGCGTTGTATACCACGTAAACGCTTATGGTCACGCACACGCTGCCAGGCATCCTGAGGGTGTAGGCGGTAGTGATCTGGATCAGACAGGGCCTTAAAATCGTCAGCGAGTGCCGCGAGCCAGCCTCGTGCAGTTAATTCAGCATGTTGCCGCTGGTATATTTCCGGCAGGTAACGTACATCATCGCTAGCATAAGCTAACCATTCTGGCGGCAGTGGTCGCAGGCCCCAATTAGCGCGAGTATGTGCTTTTTCCAGCGTTACCCCCAACATGTGTTGCACCAATTTGGCATAACCAATTTGGCTGCCGTGTCCCAGGGCTAGCGCAACAAGCTGCGTATCAAAAACCGGTGATGGCACAGCACCACACAGGTGGTAGAAGATTTCAAGATCCTGATGGGCTGCATGCAAAATCTTGAGAATTGCCGGGTCGTAGAGAATCTCCAGCAAGGGATCTAAAGAGGGTAAAGCCAAAGGGTCAATCAAAAAAATATTTTCAAAATCAGAAACCTGGATCAAGCAGAGCTGTGAGTAAAAGGTTTCTTCACGGATGAATTCTGTATCGATAGCCAGCCAGGGTGTGCCACGAAACCGGTTACAGGATGCTTCCAGTGCAGGTTGGTCAGCAATGTAAACAGTTTTCATGCTCGATGCCAATCTCCTGACTTTACGCCTTTTTTCTCCAGCAAACGAATATCAGCCATTGTCATGGTGCGATCCATCATCTTGTACATATCGTAGATTGTTAATATCAACCCGGCGACAGAATCACTCGTATATCATACGAGTATGAATAAAATTGATGCTCGCAAATTGCCGCCTTCGGCACAAGAAGAAACGGTTGATCACGGCAGCAAAGCGTAAAGTATTTTTAATCCTGGATAACTTGCGAGTCCATCATGCCAAGGGCTTTAAAGCCTGGTTGGAAGGGCATAGCGATCAAATTGAAGTGTTTTATTTGCCATCCTGTTCACCAGAGCTGAATCCAGATGACTATTTGAACTGTGATTTAAAGGCGGGCGTTCACAGTGGTAAGCCTGCCAGGAATAAGGAGCAGCTTAAAAAGAAAGTCATGTCTCACATGCGCATGGTACAGAAAAAGCCGCAACGAGTGCTCAAATATTTTGAGCATGAAAAAATCAGATATGCCGCGTAAGGAAAGAGCTAAACTGCCACCGGGTTAATAGCTGATTTTACCCTTGCCATTTGACAGTACTGGCAGATGACTAAAATTGTTGTGGACACCAGTGTGCTTATAAGTGCGCTTATAGGCAAAAAAAGACCCTGGCCGACAGATTCTGAGAAAATGCCTAAGCGGGATATATCAGCCGGTTATGAGTACAGCCTTGTTTTTAGAGTATGAGGATGTACATAAGCGCCCACGAATAGAGAAATTGTGCCCTCTAGAACCCAGGGAAATAAAAGAACTTCTAAATGCATTTTACAGTGTAAAGGAAAAACGCGTGAATTTTGGAAAGCTGTTGCTGATAACTGCATGTTTTGAAATATTATTTTTCAGTGATCTTGCACTATCGGAAGAAGACAATTCTGATAAAATCAATTATGCAGCGAAAGTAGAATATAGCAATCTATTGGAAGCTATAGCTGAGTTAGGCGAGAAGCATAAGGAGTGCAGGAAACAAAAGGAAACTTCTACCTCTCCATCTCCGCAGCTAATTGCGAACCTAGCAAAATCAGTGAACCTAGAGAATTTAAGATTAGCTATGCTCTACCACAGCATCAGAAACTTTGAAAAATGTGTTATCGAAGAAGAAAAAAATGTTTTAATTCAAGTAGAAAAAATGAATTCAATTTCTCAATATGTAAAAGAATTTAAAATGAAAGAACTAGAAAGTGGGAAAATTAGGCTTGATCCAGGGTTTTTAGATACTTTAAGCCAGATCAATGACTTGCTATCAAGTCCTTCTATATCCTCCTTGAAAATTCAAGCAGCTTACAACTTGAACATCCCGGAAAAAGAAAAAACGCTGATAGAAACAATACCGGGTATCAAAAGTGACCAATTTAATCCAATCAGACTCATGGATAAGGCAGAGGAATTAGCTGGTATCAATGGTGAATAAGCTTTCTGAAAAAAATGACTCTTGAAGGACTATAGTGGACCCCAAAGTCAAGACAGCAAAGAGCCTAAATTAAGAGAGACTCGGCACCTGTTTTGAGCTCGACGAAAATGTTGTCAAACACCCGTCCCCGGCCATCCATGCTGATTTTGATCGCGGCCTCCTGGAGCCGGTGGGTGAAGGCCCAACGGGTATAGTGAGCGCCCTGGTCGCTGTTAAAAATCTCGGGCCGTTGGCGCTGCAGCGCCGTCTCCAGGGCATCAACACAGAAGCCGGCTTCCAAGGTGTTGGATAGCTCCCAACTGAGCACGTAGCGACTGTACCAGTCCATCACCACCACCAGATACATGAAACCCACCGGCAGCGGCAGATAGGTCATGTCGCTCACCAGACCTGATTCGGCCGATCAATATTCAGCTCCCGTAATAAATACGGATAGACGGGGTGCTGGGGTTGGGGTCGGCGGGTAAGCGGTCCTGGTGCGACCCCCGCTAACCCCATCTGCCGCATCAGCCGTTGCACGCGTTTACGGTTGACGGCATACCCTTGACCTTGCAACCAGACGGTCATGCGGCGACGCCCATAGCAGGGCGTGTGCAAGTATTGTTCATCCAGCAACCGCATCAGGTGCAGGTTTTCCTCGCTTTCCAGGGCCGGTTGTGGGCGTAGTAGCTGCTGCGGGACAGTCCCAATAGCTCGCATTGCCGAACCACACCCAGCTCTTGATGGGTGGGTTCCACCAGCAAGCCGCGTTGGCTAACCGACCTCGTCAGCTTTTTTTCAACCAATCCAGCTCCATGTTGAGTCGCCCGATTTTCTCGTACAATGCCGTCAGTTCCGCTTCCTGGCTTGCCTCGGCAGTACCTTGACCGCGCGTAAATAAACTCGCCACCCTGTCCCGTAACTGCTTTTTCCACTGATTGATTTGGGTCGGGTGAACCGCATAGTCACGGGCTAACTGCTGCACCGTCTTTAACCCCCGGCAGGCTTCTAACGCGACCTTCGCCTTGAACTCCGCACTGTGTCGTTTACGCGGCTTGCCCATCGCTCAACCCTCTTTATCTTTCGCCCGTTTTTACTCTCCGAGTCTATCTTAATGACCTGTCCAATTTTTGGGGTCCACTATACCCCATGCTATCTGCGAAACGACGGCAAAAGACTCGGTAAAATAACCCAGGAATATGACCACTGTCAAGTCAAGTGTCGTTCATGACAATTTAAGCTTGTTTTGATGGTGCTTTTGAAGATTATTTGTTTTTATTTCTGCTTATTAGCTCGTTCCGACCCCGTATTCTATCCTTTCCTTGTCCTGTCCTATTACCATCACCGGCTATGAGACTTCTTTTTAAAAATAGACATTACAGATAATGTACCTATGATGGCAGTTATTGGTGCAGCTAGTGTAAAAGCCAAATTTGAATAATAACCTAATGCCCATAATACGCCATATACCAACGCTGACAAAATCATAACGGCAAAGATCCAAGCGTCCAAATCATTTCGGTCGTGAATTGCCTTTCCACGAACTATTATTAGCAACAATACCGGAAATATTATTGTTAATATCGAATATGATGAAAAAAGAAATACAACTATATCGCCAATTGAATATGCGATTACAGATACAGCAATTAAAAATCCTATGATTATCCAGCGACTAACCTTGACATCCTCCTTTGCATTTGCCAAAGTATCAACTTTCTTTTTCCGAATCACCGATGCTATGGAAGAAGCAAATACATAGGTCTGTGTGTCTACTGTAGAAGTTATAGCAGCTACCGTAAATACACCTAGCACAGCCAAGAACCAACCGGAGAATAAGTTTTCGTTAAAAATGCTAAAAAAGGCGGTACCTGGGGCAGCGTTTGGTAGAACAGCTTTGATCGAAAGAGATAATATGACTACTCCAACACTTATTGCCAAATAAAATGGTACCGTCAGAAGAAGACCTTGGCGTGCGCTTTTTTCATCAAGAGCACTAAAGATTCGTTGCCACACATCCCCTCCTGTGAACACTATAAGAAACACAAGGGGCACAAGTGAATATATTAAATTCCCCGGAGAATTGATAGCATCCCATTTTGGATAAATATTCACACCTCTATTTGTAAGAAGTAGGGGCACAAAAAATATAATAAATAAGATAAACCATTCAAATATATCAGTCAATATAACAGCTCGAAATCCACCAATAATCAAGTAAAGGCCAACAAATGACGCAATCAATAAGATCCCAAAAAGAGACGGGATATTAAGTAGTATTGAAAGAATTGTGCCAGACACATACAGTTGTGCTCCTGTAATTAGTGTGGCCGTTGTGGTCAATAAAAAAACAGTAAAGTAGGCAGTTTTTTTTCCTATGAATTGATCCACGAGCTGATTCAACGAATAAATTTCGGTTCCATTGACAAGTGATCTTATTTTGGGCGCAACAATAGACAAGAGAAGTAAAGCACAGGCCATACCGACAAAAAGCCAAATGGCGCCTACATCAAAATAGTAACCGAAGGCCACCCATGCTGCTATACCAGCGCCATCACGAAAACCAGATGATAAAGATGCCGCAATTCTAAACGGCGAAACCGAACGATCGGAAATTAGAAAGGAATAAGCAGATCTTTCTCCCTTATCTCTAACTATGATGTAAAGAATGGTAAAAACAAAAAAGCATAGTAATATTATGGCTTGCACCAGTCCCTCCTATCTATTTATATATAATTGATGGTTCAGAGTACATTTGGATCAGATTTTTTTCCGCATAACTGACAAAATCAGATGCCCATCTGCCCCCTGGTCGTAGCGCCGCCTCAATACAAGAACTAACAATTTTAGCAAACTCTTGGTCCTGTGAAGGGAGAAAAAAACCGGCTTCTAATTTGTAGCCATATTTGACAGGGATAAAAGCGAGTGCTTTATATTGTGGGAGATTTATTAATTTTTCGAACAAAGGCCAATCAACTAAGGCCAGGTATTGCAATTGCGATTCATCTTTTGAGGCAAGTTCATTCGAAAAGACTACATTATTCAAGACAGCACGTAAATCGCGATCACTGCCAAATGGCGTATCTAAAAAACCTTTTTCTATTCTTTGAAACGAATTGCCTCTCTTAAGCCATTGGTCCGCAGTATGGAATAAGGCATTTTCAATCGTTGTCGATGTTTGGCAATAAATGCCGAATGGCTTTGGTTCTTGTTGATCTGAAATTTCAAATACTTGCGAGATTGTAGGGTAGTTCGCGTCTTTATCGGACCAGTCTGGTTGTTCGTTTTCAGTAAAATATTTGTTTTGGCCAAGAGATCGAAGAAGATTGTCAGCTATTTGTTTATTGTCAGCTATTTGTTTATGAAATACCAATACGCAAGTATCAAGGCTACCTACTTTCAAAAATGCAATATTGTTTTCTCTGTCTGGATCAAGATAGGCCAAGTCTAATATCGGGTGCTTAAATGCAATAATATCATCAAGCAACTGCGTTATCGTTATTGGGGTTTTTTTGACTAGCTTGATTTCTTCCTTTGTTGGAAAGACGTTGGCAATTTTATCACGTAAATTTTTTATAATTGCCTCAACGCATGCTGGTGGATTATTAACCACTGAGTATAAGTAATATTCAAGAACGCCCTCTTTTGCAACTTCGCTTGCAAAGGTCGACCAATTATTAGGCAACACATTACCTAAAACAGAGTCACGCCAACGCGAAAGAAGTAGAATGGCAAAATCATGCTGAATTACAAACACTTCTTTTTTGTCTCTGGTTAATTTTGATTGGCGTAGAAAAAAGCCGTCATCGGACAGTTTTTTTAATATTAATTCAATGTGCTGGCGAGTGTCGCTGCTTTTTTTTCCTCTTTGAATGTTTGAATCCCCCCAATCATCAATAACATCCCTTTTTAAACGCAGAGGAAGCTCCTCAAAGGAAAAGAAATCTAAGATGTCGTCAATGGTTACAGCTATCTTTGTACCTGACCTTGTTGATAGATACTTTGATATACCTGCGAATACAATTTGTTCCGCCTTTTCCAGCAATGACTCAAGGCGTTCTTTACAAAAAGAATCAATAATCCCAGTAACACCATTTAGTCTAATTAGGTCTTTTGTAGTAGCGGAATGATTTTTATCTGCAATCGCATTTTCGAATAGAGCAGATGATACGATTTGTGCTATACCTAAATGTAGATATTTACTGCCATCTACACTCACCTTATACTGAATAGCGGAGTTTGCAATTTTATTGCTAAGATCTCTCGACCATTCTACTTCTCCTGATGTTTCGGCTATTTTTTGTATTATATCCGATCCTTGGCTTTCAGTAAAACCAAGAAGCCGATATTGATTTTTATAAAGAGCTGGCACTCTCATTGAAAATGGGCTTAGCTCTGCAAGATATTCCTCCCGCATGCTAAGAATAACACCAGCAGGGCAATTTGTATTTACGATAGCGGCGATTGCGACTGCCATTTCAGTAATTTTAGCCGCGTTATTTCCAATCAACAACTCTTCAAATTGATCTAGAATAAAAATAATAGATTTTTCACCACGTTCGGCACTATATTGCTTGATATTGTCGATTAGTTGCTGGGGCGAGGTATAAGGTTCCTTGCTTAGATTTCCAGACAATGTTGCATTAAACCCATCGTACCAACTCGATATCACAATAGGGAGGACAAGATTGTTTTTCTTTAGTTTCGGGATTACACCGGCATTCAATAGGGAAGATTTCCCTATACCTGTTTTTGCGTATAATAAGCTAATACCACTTATGTCTATGGAGCTGAGTACAGAATCGGTATCTTCTTCTCGCCCAAAAAAAACATCCCTTTCCTTTTCTTTGTAAGGACGTATTCCTATGAAAGGATTCTTTATCATTTTCATTCTCGTATTTTTATATCAAGGTTATTCGCGATAATGGGAATAATATCTTCAAGGTTTCTATCAAAGGTTATTACGCCAAATTTATCCCAAAAAATTTTTTCAAACCAACCAAATTTCTTTGCGACAGCCCACTGGGCTTTTCTGTTCGAATCAGTTAATATTCTGTTCGAATTAGTTAATAATTGTTTGGTGCCATTGAACATGCTCTTATAAAGAAATAGCCTGAAATCCCAATCAATTAAAGAGTAACCGAGGTATAAAACATTATTTTTTTTAAGTACTTGAATAATATATTTTGGTATCTGTTGCATATGAATTGCCGCAAAATTATAGTAATCAATCTCGCTAATCACTACCATATCCTGATCTATTAATTTGGGTCCTGGTAAATTGCCATGAATTTTGTATATTATTGATATTGGTTTGTCTATTGGTTTGTCTATTGGTTTGTCTATTGGGTTGTAGGAATATAGATTTTTGTCAAACTGTTCAGTAGGAATGATTTCATTATTATTGTTCTCATCAATAATAGATAGTTGTGTATGACCTGGATGAGTTGGATTCGTGACATGTGATACTGTCATATAGGAAACCTCTTCGCGGTCGAACGCCCGCTCCATATAGTGATCATAGTTCGTTGTCAATACTATTTGGGCTTTACGTGTTTTATTTGCTACTTTTGCTATTAAGCTATGAGTAAATGGTAGTAGGCCGTCAGCATTTTTAGATTTTTCAAATTCGTTGTAGATAGTCTTCAATAAATTACTTCTCTGGGCCAGTTTTTCATAATACATTGCTACCTGAGACAATGTTGGATTTAAGGGCGGTCCTGGCGGAAGATCTCCCAAATGGCCTTTAAGAAGGTTCATTAACTCGTTCCCCCCTGGGACTCGACTATTTTCTGGAACCCCAGCGAGTGAAGCTCCTGCCCCAAGGAAAAACACAGTATCACCCTGTTCAATTGATTGCGTGATCAATTCGATTGGTAGTTCCATTTAGACTTTCCTGAATTTGTTTTTGTTAAAGAATTTTGATAATCACTCATGTTTAAAAGTAATATCTGTATTGATGAATATATCCTGTATTTATTTGAAATGTAATTGATAGTAATTAAACAGTCTGTACTCATACGCCAATTTTGTGTTTATCTCAGTATGTTTTAAACTTGTATTTGCCATATTGAGTATATGCCCATATTTCATCGTTCTACACTATTGCCAATTTATGGATGACTTAGGCCTGCCCTCTGCACTGGCGGTGCAACATCTCCGTGCAGGCAGCTCCGAAACCTGCAACCTGACCGCCCACCTTTTAGTCCAAGCTTATCAGCCTCTTTAGCTTGTTCTCCCTGACGGTACTTACTTCTACTTTGGGGTTCAATATAACAATATTGAAATATTGTACAAAACACATTATGTTTAGGTAAATAAATAATTTGCTAATGTTCTAATTTGGTATTTATGGTCCCTTAAATTTCGATCCCGAATTCAAATCGGTTGATGAACAATCCAATTACCGTATCGTGCATTTCGGTGGAT
>PDWJ01005576.1_pt1 | contig 10268 bp, 11 predicted proteins | sample 1430881 | NCBI WGS metagenome assembly PDWJ01 (sample SAMN01162460, study PRJNA174530) | Oral metagenome, whole genome shotgun sequencing project. | biome: Marine environment; feature: Marine mammal; material: Swab sample of the gingival sulcus; isolation source: swab sample of gingival sulcus... | reverse complement strand
TTGAATTTCAAAACTAAATCTTTGTGTTCTTTTGCGAATTTCTTACTTACAGCAAAACCTGCATGAGGAAGTCTGTTCTTAGTATTTCTGATTCTCTTCCATTCATCTTCAAAAGATAGAACAACTTTCATTTCCTTGTTTTTCTTTAGAACTTTGCTTGCCAATGGCTCAATCATTACGGCATGATCACCCTTGCCCAAAATTAGCCAGTTAGCCATTTCCATTTTAGGCATGTATTTGATTGTATAATCACCTTTTTTAAGACCTGCATCTTTTAGCAAGATTTGAGTCATAACATCAGCAGGAGAATTTTTACACTGAACATAAAGAGTCTTACCCTTTAAGTCTTTCCAAGATTTTACACTTGAATCAGTACTTAGAAGATAAACAGGACCCCAAGTGTTTACATTAACCAACTGAATAGGCATTCCCTTGTTGTACAATACAGAAACAGCTGTTAAAGGTAGAGCATAGAAATCTCTTTTACCCTCTTGAACTGTAGCAATCATTTCAGGGGCAGTCTTCCAATATTTGATTTCAATAGAAACATTATCACCCATCGCATTGTCTTCTATCATCTTCAAAACAGGAAGAATCGGAGGGGCTTTAGGTGAACCAACTTGTATAACTGTTTTGCCATTCTTATCAGCAGTACTTGAATCTGCACCACCACTGGCAAAAACCATTGACATTGAAGCTATAACTAGCATCAACGATAATAAAATCTTTTTCATATAAAGACTCCTAACTATAATATTATTTTATTGGCAATCTCAAAAGTAAGAAGATACCAACATTTGAGGCATTATAGCTTTATTTAGAAAAAAAGTCTATACAGTAAATAATTTTCAGTTGTAATTTATTTTGTTTTGTGATAGGTTAAAGTGAATAGGAGATAAACAATTTATGGACGAAAAAAATACTGAAAAAAGAAACAATAAAATTGGAAAAAAAGGCCTACTCCGAGCTTTGGCAGGATTTCCTCTTGGGGTAATGATTGCCGTCATTGTCACCTTGATAGTTTCAGCAATAAAAGGCGACGGAGCTTATCACCCCGTACCACCATCAATGATAACAAGCTACGGCAATGAACTAAACGCAACAATCATACTAATGATAGCAAACGGCTTTATAGGTGCTGCCATGTCAGGAATAAGCGTAATATGGAATATCTACTCTTGGAGTTTAACAAAACAGACCATCATAGACTTTATACTTCGCCTCACAGCACTAAGCATTCCGGGCTATATCTGCCACTGGTTTAAACTAACACCAAAAGGCATATTAATTTGGCTAGGCACATTCTGTGCAGTCTATCTAGTTATTTGGGTTTTGGTTTGTTTCATGTACTACGAACGCAAGAAAAAATCTTTTTTAAATATGCGGACGATTACGTCGTCGCACGAAGAAAAATAGTACTCGCCGTACACAAGTACGGCTCCGTTTATTTTTCTTCTAACTCCTTGTACTCGCCTCGCCTATTTAAAAAAGTCCTTAAACCCAAAAAGTTTAAAGTGATTTTATACGGCGGTGGGTGTATTTTTAGTTTTTAGTAATTTTTTCTATATCAATTAACTGAAGGTCTATGTACTTTTTATAATTATTAAAATCTTTATCTAGGGTTAGGATATCAAATTTATGACTACATGCTACAGCACAAATTAGATAATCTGTATGCGAACCTTGAATACCTTTACTTCTGCAAAGATTAGAAAATTCTGCAGCTAATTCATAATCACTTTGCGTAACACGAGCGTCAAGAAAATACTTAATACTCTCTTTTAGTTTAGTAAATGTATTGTAATTAGAAATACCTGATAAAATTTCTTGACGAATACAGCCCATCATGATAACTTTATTTTTATTTATCAATTGAATTAAATATTCTTTTAACATTTCCTCTGCAGAAGTTAGTTCTTTTTTTCTAAAAACTAAAGACCAAACAGAAGTATCTACTAATACTAAGTTCATTAATTTCTCAGAGCCTTATAACTATAATCTTTGTCATATTCCACTTGTCCAAACATAGCAATTACATCATCTGATTTATGTTTTTGTATGAACTCTTTTAAGGCAATATTTATAATCTCAGTTTTAGTCTGTATCTTTGTTAATTTATAAGCTTCCTCAATTAAAGTATCATCAACTACAATATTATCCATAAAAAACTCTCCCAATCAATTAAATTATATCACACTTATAAGAAAGTTTCAATTATAAAACCTCTTGAAAAACCTAGGACTGCTTCAAAGCAAAAAAAAGCTCCCATAGGGAGCTTTTCACTGAAAAGTCTATTTAAAAAAGTCCTTAAACCAAAGAGGGGGCAATTTACTTAAAGTACATGCCAGAGTTGGGCACCTTTCCACCAACCATCTTTGGGTTGAAATTATATAAGAACTGGTAGAATTCATCTAGGTCAGGTTTTGCGTTTTGAGCTGATACATATTCTAAGCCCATATTGGGGATGGCCTTTTGTATCATCATCTTTTTCATGCCTAGGTATTTTTGAGCAAGAGCGCCGGCTTCGGCAGGGTTTTCTTTAACCCATTTTAAAGCTTTTGCATATTCTTTTTCGAACTTAAGAACTAGGTCACGATTTTCTTCAGTAAATTTTTTCATAGCTCCGATTCCTGCTGTAGGTAATTTTTTGTCGGTGTTCAACATTTTTCGCCATTCTTCTTCATAGTTCATAATAACTTTCATTTTTTTATTTTTCATTGTTACCATACTTACTAAAGGCTCAATTGAAACAGCATTTTCAACTTTTCCCATTACCATCATCTTTGCTAATTCAGTTTTACCTGCATAACGCAATTCATAGTCACCTTTTTTAAGACCTGCCTTTTTTAAGAAAACTTGAGTCATAAGATCAGGCGGAGCAGATTTAAGAGTTACATAAATTGTCTTGCCCTTTAAATCTTTCCAAGTTTTTACACTAGGATCAGAACTTAAAAAATAAGTAACACCCCATGTGTCTGCATTTGTTAAAACAACAGGCATACCCTTGTTGTAAAGCTTAGCAATTACAGGAAGAGGGAAAGCATACATATTATGTTGTCCACCTTGCACCATAGCTATAAGCTGTTCAGGAGTCTCCCAGAAATCAAGCTTAATCGAAATGTCTTCGCCTAAAGACTTGTCTTCCATCATTTTCAGAATAGGCCACACAGGTGGAGCCTTAGGAACTCCGAATCTGATAACTGTATTTCCTTCAGGGATAGTCTGATTGTCAGCACCACCCATAGCAAAAACTGACATTGCAATAATAAGCATCATCAGTGATAATAATATTTTTTTCATTTTGTACCTCCAGTACACATTTTTATTGCCAAATAAACTTTATTGGCAATAGTTAGCTATACTATACATGTGCTTGAGGTTTTTGTATGTTGCCATAGCAACAATAGTGAATTATTTATGAAAATATTTATATCTCTTCGCCAGCGCGGAGTTTTGTTCTTAAGCTTTGGAATTTTGCGTCCATTAATTCAAGCTCGGCCAGGACTTCTTTTTCGTGTTGGGAGGTTTCGATGATATTGGCGATTCCACCGTTTTTAATGACTATGCGCTTATCTGCATACAATGCCAAGGCGGGATCGTGAGTCGCCATTAAGACGATTTTTTCTTTTGAAAGAAGTAAGTCCAGCGCCTTTCTTCGGTCTATGCCTGCGTTTTCTATTTCGTCAATTAGAACTATTGGCGACGAACTCAAGATGGCTGTGTCGGCAATCATCAAGGCTCGCGACTGTCCACCGCTTAAGGCTGTAATTTGAGTTTGCAAGTCAAAAGATTCTCCGGCAAGTTTATTGCCTGCCTCAATAATATTCTTTATTGCAGAATCAACATCTTCAACCATTCGGCTTTCGGCATGCAGGGTAATAAATTCTTCCACTGACAAATCCATAACGAAATTCATATTTTGAGAAAGCTGTGCAACTAATTTGTTGTTTACGGAAAAGCGGAGCATTTTGTCAGGCACATTTCCGTTAATCAAAATCTTGCGATGAGTTGGCGTATCGTTTTGTGCAAGCCATTCAATGTCAGCCAAAAGTCTGGACTTACCCGAACCTGTATTCCCAACAATCGCAATAACTTGTGAAGTGTGAAAAGTCAAGTCCTCAAAATTTTCAGGCGCACCTGACTTATCTGTGCCTGCAATAATCGTGATGTTATTGATGGTATTTGCATCTTCCAAATTTAAGAATTGCTTCATCTGCAAAATAAATTCATCGAGTGCCGAGAGTAATTCTTCCTTATTCAATGCAAAATCTTCTGACTCATCTTCGCTTAATTCATCAAGAAAAACAGGAAAGCTTTTTGCCTTATTTTTAGGCTCAAAGATTTTCACCTTGTCAAGATTATTTTCGATAAAGAAATCTTCTATAAAAGAATATTTATCAAGTAATTCTGCAATGCTGTATTTTTCAATTTCTACTGAATTCATTTTAGCTTTATCATCCCCGTTTTTGAATTTGCATAAAGCGAAGAATCCCCATCGCTTTTCTTTTGAGTAAACTTACTTGTGTTTTCAATGTCTTCTTTTATTTTCATCTTACGAACATTGCCCATCTGAAAACTTTCGCCAATTCTAGTTTCGCCCAAACAATAAGAACAAAGTGCAGACGGCATCGGAAAACGCAAAGACATTCCCTGCACCGTTTCAATAGACTTGTCGTCTTCTCGCAAAAGCGTGCTAAGTTCAAATGCACCCTGACCCGTCAAGCCATTCACCGACATAATAATCGCGCGAGGATTAACCGCATTTACCTTTGCAGCAAAAACTTCTCGCTCAGCTTGCGAAACTATATCTCCCTTTGTAATCACAACTATATCCGCAGACTTTAAAAGCGGTCCAATTTTTTTTGGCGTGTTAATTCCCGACAAGTTGTCAATCACGCAAATGCCGAGAATGTTTTTTATGTAAGGCGAACAGCGATTACAAAGCCCCGCAGACTCCGTAATCAAAATATCAAAACTCTCTTTTATTCCCCACTGCACAACCTCTTCAATGTTAGAAACAAAAAAGTGGTCGGGACACAGCGAGCCTGAAATTCCTTTTTGGACGGGAATGCCGGCCTTTCTGTAAAGCTCATCGTCATCAGTGTAAAGACAATCGAATTTCACAACGCCCGTTTTTATATTCTGCTGTTTTAAAGCATCTATCACTTTGAGAATTATACTTGTTTTACCCGACGACGGTGGGCCTGAAACTATAATTAAGTTCATTTTACTCTATTCTTTTAGCCTTGCAGTTCTAGCTTAAACTTCCTTGCTTGTTTCGTCGGCGATTCTTTCAAAGTCGTTTTTTAGTCTTTCCAAAAGTTCGCTTACATCATTGTCGTAGAGAAAGTCCCAGCCAATCCACGAAAACTTTTTATCGCTAGGAATTTTATTGTCAACAGCAGGATGAGTCGATGGGAAGAATCCACTGTCAGCAAAAACTCGCCCGACTTCTTCCGACATAAGAAAATCAGAAAAGGGTTGAATTATTTCCTTAGGCTCAGTTTTTGCAAGCATAAAAATCGGAGCAATAATCGCACCGTCCTCAGGCCAAACTGCATAGGACGAAGAATTCTCTCTAAGCATTTTCGTGAAGAAATAAGGAGCAACATTCACAGCCGAAACCTCTTCCTTTTTGCCCTTAACCATTTGCGCAGGATGCAAAAACTTACCACAAGAATTAGCCAGCTTTCGTATTCCCTCGTCGCCAAAGCGTTTATACATCGTAAGCAATACAGCATTGAACAAGTCCAAATCTTGAAACGGCACCGAAACAGAATTTTTGAATTCGGGCTTTAACAAGTCTTCCCAAGTTTTAGGAGCTTCTCTTCCATTTAGTGCATCTTCATTCACAATAAAAATGGCAGGAACAATTCCTATTATAGCATAGTTGTTTTTCTTGTCGCGCAAGTCAAGCTCATCATTGCAGAAGTCTGAATTCATTTTTTCAATTGTAGAATGAAACTTCTTTTCTTCAATAAATTTTCCCATAAGTTTTTTATCAAAGAAAAGTTCAAAGCCGGCAGAAATTAAAATATCCGGAATCTCTTTTTCGTCTCCGGTTTTCACTTGATCGCAAATCCAGTCTATTCCCAAATTTGCAGAACGCAAATCATACGAAACTTTGTAATTTGCCTTTTCAAGCATCTCTTCATTCTTTTTGCAAAATTCTAAATTGAACTTTTCAAATTCTTCCACAAGCGGAATACGAATAGGACAAGGCAAGACGCCTTCAATTTTTAGCTTAGTTTTGCCATCATCAACTTCGGGCTTTTTATCAAAAAGAGCATCCATGTTAGAAAAAAGATTCACATCCGCATTTTCCAAAAGCGAACAAATCTCATCTTCGCAAGATTCTAAATTAAGACCTCGCGACTCAAGAGCCTTACGCAAAGTAATTCGCTTTCCCATAACCTTTCGCATAAGCGGATTGCTCAATGGCGCAAATCCCTTTTTTACAAGAAATGGAATTAGTTGCGGGTATTTTTCCGTAATATTAAAAACTGTATCGTCTCTATCAAAATATTTATTCATCAAAGCCTCCAGACTATTCTATCTTTCAAAACTAAGCAAGTTTATACTTATCTTATCATAAGATTAACATAAAAAAGAGAGCTTGTCCGTTGCAGTAGCAACATTTTAAGCAGAACATTTTTTTCTAGAAATATATAATATCAAACACAATACACATCCTGTCAAACCCCACAAAAAAAGCCCCTTCTACCACTCGCTTTGTCAAAAGCGTGGAAGAAGAGACTGTTTAATCTTAGCATTCTATTATAATTTTTCTATTTCTGCTAATGGTAACTCAGTAGCTTCTGAAATTTTATCTAAGCTTAAACCCATAGTTTTTAATATTCTTGCAGTTCTAATTGTTTTTTCAATCGCTTCTATCTCAGCTTTTTTAGCAACTATTTCAGCCGCTTTTTTAGCAGCTTTTTCAGCAGCTTCTTGACTTTGTACAGCAATATCCATTGCATAATCATATTCTCCTACTAGCATATTTTGCACCTCCCTAGTTTTTCTTTCTAAATATCCTTTTAAAATACCATTAGAAAGACACTCTTTTATTGCCTTTTCAAATCCGTTTTCATAATCAAGTTCATTATACTTTCTTACTGTTTCTATTAGCGTACTATATTCCTCAAGTTCTTTACACTTTTTTAATATCCTATTGTTTTTATTTTTATTTATATTAAATACTTTTACGGTTAATTCCAGTGAAGAATTCTTTGTTTCAGTTAAAAACGCGTCAGATAATTTTAATGTCTTTTCTGTAGGATAATCTTCTTTACCATTATAAAACACAAAAAATTCAGGTGTTGGAATTTTAACTAATCCTCGCAAATATTTATTTTTTGGCTCTTGAGTTCTTTCATATAACCGCCCTATATATTCTAAAAATCTAAGAGGCATGTTTTCGTTTATTGTAGATTGGTGTTCAGCCAAAACTATCAATTTATTGTCTACTAAAAAAGATATGTCATTTCTTAAGTTCATATACATAACTTGGTCAAGACGAATATTTTCAATTACAGCATCCATTGCTAAGTGCGTATCAAATAAAGCATTATAAAGAGATATAAAATTCTTTTTTGCTGTTTTATCCTCACTAAAAAGATCAACAAAAACGGTATCCTTTTATGTTCTATTCTTCTTTTCTTCTGCCATAAACTGCTCCTAGTGTAATTTTATCATATATATTCCTTAATTACAAAAGGAATTTTTTTTATATAAATTTCAGCCATCAGCCTTTCATTATGTCATACTCTTCTTGAAAAGTTGGGAATGGCGTAACAAATATTTCTTTATTTTCAGATTCCCAAAGGTCTAAATTAGATTGCATTATCATCCAGCTTTCAGCTGTGGTATTCGTAGCTTTTGATATACGAACAGCCATATCAGGACTTAAGGAAATTTTTCCATTAACAAGCTCAGACAAATTTTTACGCGAAACACCTAAATCTTTTGAAGCTTGAGTAATTGTCAAACCAAGAGGTTTCAAGACTTCTTCATATAATAGTACCCCAGGATGGGTAGGCTTTCTTTTTTTTATCATAATAGACCTCTCTAATGATAATCTCTATAGTCAACAACATAGGCATCTCCATCTTCAAAATAGAAAGTAATTCGCCAATTTGCATTAACTACAACAGACCAAATATTCTGTTCTTTTCCCGAAAGCTTATGCAATCTAAAGCCCGGAAGATTCATATCTTCTACTTTAATTGCAGAATCTAACCTATCTAAAATCCTTCCGATTTTTGATGCATGAGATACAGTTATACCTTCTTTAATGCCAGTATAAAAATATTTCTCTAAGCCTTTATGTTTGAAAGATTTTATCATACTAACATTGCAACCTTATAAGTTACACCTGTCAAGTACATACCCCACATAAAAAAGCCCCTCCCCCATCACTTTGCCAAAAGCGTGGGAGATGGGGCTTTTACTCCATGTTGTATTTGATTTCACTGTATTCACTTACATCTAATATTTTTTTTATTTTCTTTATCTCGTCTAATGGTATTTTATTTCCAAAAATAATTTCTTTTAAAACATTTTTTTGATAATATAATTTTCGATTTGGGTTTTCTTTATTTGCTGGTAATACTATCCGATATTCCTTTTCATGACTCCAATCTCTTGTTTTTGTAAGAAAAGCTTTCTTAATTGCTTCTTTTTCTAGATCTTTATCAATAAAATTTGTAATTGGAATTCCTGTTTTATCATATTTAACTTCTAAAATTGGAACATGATCTTCTCTTGGGGCATCAGGGAATCTCGTTCTGTATTCAACTTGCTTATCTCTATTCATTATTCCATCCCAATCCTCATGAGACTCTACTCTAAACAAAAAGCCATTATCAAAACAATCGGCTTCATAACCTAATATAACACCTAAATGATTACCTCCATAGTTTTTCCACATTAACTCATCATTTTTTAGAACTGTAAATGAACAAATTCCAGTTTTATCAATATATTCATCTAACCTAAGTTTTCTAAATTTTTCTACTGATATACAAAACCTTTTTTCCTCCATATACTTAATAATTTCTTCATCAGATACATTTTTGAACGTAGTATATATTTTTCCCTCCATGTCATCATTTAATTGATGATGGTGAGCTAAATAAAAATAATGATTTGTTAACATATCATATAGATACTCATCTATTTTTTTATATTTGTAAAATATTCTTTTCATAATACATCTCCTAATTTAATTGTAAACCAGTTTAGTTTATATTATTATACTATAAACAATTCTAATTATAAGCCATCAAGTTTACCTATGTCAAGCAAAAAAGTATAAATTTAGCAAATTTCTTTAAAAAGTCTAACTTTATTAACTATATCCCACAAAAAAAAGCCCTCTCCTACCGCTTTGTCAAAAGCGTGGGAGATGGGGCTTTATTTTTTAAACTAAGTAAGCGTTACTCACCTAACCACTTACCAAACTCAATATTGCTACCTAGATAGCCAAGAACCGGAGTTCCTGAGGTGTCAAAGCCAAGGTTTACTTTCTTGAACTTTGGAGTTCCGCCTTGAGCAGGATCAATTGTTGGAACAGTCATATATTCCCAATTACCTGTTACAAAGCCGTCATCATCAACGCCGGTTTTTACTTTATTTACCCATTTTGACTTAGAGGCATCATATTCAATCTTATCGTTAGCATAAGCAAGTTTTATTGCACTTCGCTGACCTGCTTCGGTATTGCTGTAATAAGCAATATAAGGTTTATTGTCGTGTATTTTAATTTGAGTCCATTGACCTACACTGAATGCTGAATCAACTTTATAATCAGTTAAGTCAGTAGAAGAATATGATGGCAAGAACAAATACCTTAAATCTCCATCGCCTGAGTCAAATGCAGCTATATGGATACCTCCGTGAGAATCAGCAACCATAGAAACATAAGCACCTACATAGTCAGGGAATACTACAGAAGATTCAGTCCATGTAATTGAAGAATTAGGACTTGAACCATCAACATCAGTAGAAGAATATTTAAGTTTAAGCTTACCTACACTTTCATCATAGTACGCAATAACAACTCTCTGTCCAACAACAGCCATATCAAAGTACTTGCTGGCGTTTACTGCCACCTTAAGTCTACCCCAATTATAAGTCTTAGTAGATAAAGAATCACCATAGATTTTAGGATGCTCAGATAGGTTAGTATAACCATAACCTGTATATAATGAATATCCCAATGAACTATCAGTTCCGAGTTTAAAATTTCTAAATATAATCTGAGA
>PDWJ01006907.1_pt1 | contig 10270 bp, 11 predicted proteins | sample 1430881 | NCBI WGS metagenome assembly PDWJ01 (sample SAMN01162460, study PRJNA174530) | Oral metagenome, whole genome shotgun sequencing project. | biome: Marine environment; feature: Marine mammal; material: Swab sample of the gingival sulcus; isolation source: swab sample of gingival sulcus... | reverse complement strand
GGGGGAGCGGTCAGGGCTCACCCGGGCTGAATTCGCTGAGCGGTTCCCGCGGGAGTATGCCGCGTGGGCCGCCGAGGACGAGACCGTGCTCGTGCCGGGGGCCGAGTCGACCGCCGACGTGTTGGCCCGGATGGTCCCAGCTCTGCGCGGATTCGTCGCGGCGTTGGCGCCCGCCCAGGTCGGGGTGGTGGTCACGCACGGGGCGTGTCTGCGGGCCGCCACGCTCGAGCTGGTCGACCTGCCGCGGTCGGCAGATGCCGCCTTCGCCACGATGGGCAACTGCACATGGACCGTGCTGCAGGAGACCGAACTCGGCGGACGGCTGCGGATCGCCGGCTACAACGAGGGCGTCCAGGGACACGATTTCTCATCCGACGACGAGGTTGGCTAAGATTGGCGGGTTGTCCGGCAAGCCGGACACGGGGCTGTGGCGCAGCTGGTAGCGCACCTCCATGGCATGGAGGGGGTCAGGGGTTCGAGTCCCCTCAGCTCCACCAGAAGGTCGTTGTTGGTGACGTGATGGTGGTGGACGACGTGCTGTCGACCCACGGCCGCGAGCCCTTCACGGGTGATCGCCGGTTTCTCGTCGCGATGGCCGGCGTCGGGGGTGTCGGCGAATGAGGGCGCGGCGCTGATCGACTTCCCCGGCAGGGCGGGTGTGGTGGATCCGCCGCGTGAACAAGTGCGTGAGGAATTCGAGGCCGGGCGAATGCGGCCGGAATGGTCGTGGGTCCTGGAGCAGGACGGACGGCTGGTCGGCCGGGCCCTGTGGTGGGGGCGCGGTGACTCCGTGCCGGGCGCTCTGGATGCGTTGGACGTGCTGGCGGAGGTCGAGGATCCGCGGTCGGCGGCGGTCGAGCTGCTGCGTGGGGGTCACGACGACTTCGCAGCGTCGGGGGAACCTGTGCTGCCCCCCTTCACGGTGATTCTGCCCCGTGGATGGCGCGACGACGCTGATGCGACACGCGCCGCCACGTGGCGATGCGAGGCCATGGCAGACGTGGGGGTCACGAGCGCGTTGGAGCGCCGCCAGTACGCCTGGACCCCTGCGAACGGTGTGCCGCCCAGGAGCACACGGGTCTGGTTCCGGGAAGGTTCGGACGAGGAGTTCGTGGAGCTGTTCCGTGAGGCCGCGTGCGGCAGCCTGGACGTGGAGACGCGTCGGGCACTGGAGACTATGGACGAGGTGAGCCAGGCCAAGGCTGACTTCGAGTTCTACGAGAGCTGCCCGGGACAGCGGGACTGGTGGCGGGTCGCGACCGACTGCGAGGGTGCCACGGTGGGATTCATCGTGCCCTCGGCGACTCCGTATCACCGCAACGTGGGCTATCCCGGCGTGTTTCCAAGGAGTCGGGGCCAGGGCCTCGTCGACGACCTGCTGGGCGAGGTCACGCGGATCCACGCCTGTGCGGGTGCCGACCGGATCACCGCGACCACGGACATGACCAACCTGCCGATGGCAGCAGCGTTCGACCGCGCCGATTGCCAGGTCACCGAGATCCGGCTGGTCCTCGAAGCACCCCGCTGACACGGGCCCGGCCCTCAGTCCTCAGCAGTCCTCTCACGTGCGGCGAGTGCCGACGCGAGGGTCGCGCGGTCCAGCTTTCCCGATGCCGTCAACGGCAGGGCAGCCACGGCCTCGTAGCGGTGCGGGACCATGGACTCCGGCAGCTGCGAACGGGCGTGCGCTTCCAGGGTCGTTGTCGACGGAAGACGCGCCGGGTCGCGAGGCACGGCCCATCCCCTTCTGTGGCACCTCACGGCACCACAGACTTGGTTGTCACCTCCCCGTGCAGCAGACCCGTAATCGATAAACGTCACCTCAGTTTCGGTAGTAGAGTTCCGAAAGTATGATGGCGTGACCAGGGGACCGGCGCTGGGCCGGTATCGAAGGAGATCTCGATGACGAAAGAGCCGCAGGACCTGAGCTCGCAGCTCGCCCTGGGTGATCACCAGGCATCCTTACCCGAGGAACCGCGTGTGGTTGAGCAGGCGACACCGCAAGTCCCGCTCCTGCTCGCGACCGTCTTCCTCGCCTACCTCGGGCTGATGACCCTGAGCCCGATCATCGCGCCACTGGCCCGTGAGGTCGGGCTGGCTGAATGGCAGATCGGGGTGACGATCAGCACCGCAGCGTTGATGGTGGTGCTGAGCAGTCAGGTCTGGGGTCGCCGCTCGCAATCCTGGGGTCGCAAGCCGGTCCTGGTTGCGGCGCTCGGGATTGCCATCACGGTGATGGTGGGTTTCACGATCGTCTCCGCGCTCGGGATGCAGGGTTTGATCCCGGCCGGGGTGTTGTTCGCCTTGTTCGTGTTGCTGCGCGGCGTCGGCATGGGTGCCGCGATCGCTGCGGTCCTGCCGACTGCACAGGCATACATCGCCGACGTCACCCCCGACGAGGCGACCCGCACCAAGGGCATGGCCGGCATGGGTGCCGTGCAAGGATTGTCGATGGTCGGCGGTGCCTTGGTCGGCGGGGTGCTCGCCGGGGCCGGTCTGATCTGGCCCATCGCTGTTGTGCCCGTGCTCCTGGCTGTCGCCCTGATCCTTGTCGCGACACGGTTGCGTCGTGAACCCCGACACGAGCTCATCCCCGAACCGGCAAAGGTCAGGCCGACCGACCCCCGGGTGTGGCCGTTTCTGCTCACGGGTTTCGGGATGTTCACCGCACTCGGGTTCATGCAGGTCCTTATCGGCTTCGTCATTCAGGACCGTTTCGCGCTCAGCTCGGAGCTCACGGGGATCGTGACCGGCGGCTCGCTGTTCGTGGCTGGAATCGGCATGGTCGTCGCCCAAGGAGGCATCGTCCCCAAGAGCGGTTGGTCACCCATTACGTTGTTGCGCGTCGGTACTGTCACCGCCTTCGTCGGGTACGCGTTGCTGATCCCCAACCTCGGCATGGTGCTGCTCGTCGTGGCGGTTCTCGTCGTCGGTATCGGACTAGGAATCGCCATGCCCGGCTACACCGCCGGCCCGACTCTGCTTATGCGTCGCGACGAACAAGGCAGCATCGCCGGCCTCGTCGGCGCGACCAACGGGCTCACCTTCATCGTCGCCCCCACCGCCAGCACCCTGCTCTACGGCGCGTGGGCGCCACTGCCCATCATCGTCGGCGCCAGCATCATGGCCCTTGTCGCGCTCTTCGTGCTCGTACACCCCAAGTTCCGCCGCACGTTGACGGCGGCGGGGTGACTCTTAGCCGGGTTTGGCCGCCCGATATCACTCGTGAGCCGGACGAGCCGATCGCCATGCCATGACCGATAGACCACGTGGGCGTCGGACGAGCGGACCCGTCAAGACCACCACTGCCCGGATGGGACGCCCCCCTGCCCTCACCCGTGAAGCGATCGCCCACGCCGTCATCGATGTCGGTTTCACCGGTCTCACCGTCGCCGCCGTCCGTGACCGACTCGGCGTCGGGCAAACCACCCTCTACCGCTACGCCGCCGACCGCGACGAACTCGTCCGTATCGGTCTCAGCCATCTCCTCGAACACGCCGCCTGGCCTGCCCGCGATGGCACCTGGCGCCACGTGCTCAGCCAGCACGCCCTCGTCTTGTGGCACCTCTGGGAGAACCACCCCGGCTCCGCAACCGAAGCCGCGCGCGGCATACTGCCACTGGCCTCCATGCGCTTGCTCGATGATCTGTGCGCCATCTTGCTGCGGCAAGGATTCACCCCGTCCAATGCGATCCTTGCCTGCGACATGGTCTTCGACATGGTCATCGACAATCGACGCGCGATCGAACACCTCAACTCCAGTGGATCGAACGCCGACGCCGGACACTTCCACGACCACTACCCGAACCAGTCCGAATCCAGTGCTGGGTACCCAGCCACTGATGATGAGCGACGAGCCATCCACGCCGCGATCGAGCAGGCGTTCACCGCAGAACCACTCGCCTGGTTCACGAGAAAGCTCCACGTCGCCCTCGACGGTATCGAGCACTCCCTCGCAAGCTGCTCGTAGGATGCCCCGGGGCGTGATTGCGAGGCCATGCTCGGCCAGCGTGACGCCCGTCAGGTTGGGAATCAGGATCCATCTCGGTATGACGCATCGACGTGCGAGCCGCCTCATCCATGCCTGTTCCACAACGCCGCTTTCGGCATCGTCGCCCACTCCGGAGACCCGGCACGGCCTCGGCTCACAACTCTGCGAGCGCTGGGATCAGCTTCCGTCCCATCGTTTCCAGGGGAATGCCCGTGTCGTCGTCGTAGACGTTGAAGATAGCGTGGGAGAAACCCATAGTGGCGATTGGTTCGAGTTGCCGGACGACCTCGCTCGTGGGTTGCCCGGTGTGAATGAAGCCCGCCACCGTCTTTTCGATCTCGTCGTAGTCGCGGCCGAGGCTCTCACAATGGCACTTGAGCACATCAACTCGATCACTTGTTGAGGTCCTCACCTTGCACGCGGTGCGGGGCATACTCGCGTGTTCGGGCTTGTCGACAGCGCCCGTCGGCTCAGTCATGACGCTCCGGTGCTCGTGATGACATCTCACGATCACCGGCCGCCTGGTTCGCGAGTCGTCGTCACATCCGGTCGGTCGGCTCGTAGCTCTCGGGATGGGCAGGAGTGCGTAGTACCGGCCGGGAGCACCGCGCGTGCCAGGCCCAGGCGGCCCAGGCTGCGAGGGTGAAGCAGAGCGCCGTGACCGTGAGGCTCGGCATCCGGGCGCTGACCAGCGGCACGACGACTCCGGCGACCACAGCGTTGAGCGAGGTATTCGTGAAGGATTGCAGCGACGACAGAGTGCCGCGGTGGCGTGGTGACAGATCGAGCAAGGCGAGGGTGACGATCGGGTAGACGAGTGCGATACCCAGGCCGGTGGTCACCGGGGCGAGCAGCAGCCAGGGCAGGTGGTGCACGCCGATGGAACTGAGGGTGAGCTGCACCACGGCGCCCGCGGCGGCGATCGCCAGACCTGCGGAGATGAAGTGGGTGGGCCGGAAACGACCGGCCAGCCGCCCCGTCAGCCAGGAGCCGGTGATCATCGCCGCGACGATCGGCACGAAGAGCCACCCAAACTCCTGCGCACCAAGCCTCAGGTGCGTCAGCACGATGACCGGCGCAGCGCTGATGTAGGTGAACAGAGCCGCGAAGTTCAACGATGACACCGCGAGCAGGCGGCGCACACCGGGATCACGGACCGCAGTTGTCAGTGCGCCAAGAAGAGCTCTGGGCTGCACGGGGGTGCGGCTTTCCGCGGGGTGCGTCTCGGGGAGCAGCACCACGACAGCCGCGACCAAGACCAGGCCCATTCCGGTGAGGAACCAGAAGACCGATCGCCAACTCGACCACCCGAGCAACCAGCCCCCGACGATTGGTGCGACCGCGGGGGCGAGCCCGAAGATCATCGACATGTGCGCCATCGCGCGTTGGGCGGGGTCACCGGTGAAAACATCGCGCACGACGGTGCGACTGATGACCATGCCGGCTCCGGCGACCAATCCCTGCAGGCCACGACCGACGAGCAACCACGTCATGGACGGGGCAAGGGCGCAGAATGCGGACGTGGCTGCGAACGACAGCAGTCCCCAGATCATCACCGGGCGTCGGCCGAGGGCATCCGAGAGCGGGCCGTGCAGCAGGCTCATCACGGCGAAACTCACCATGTAAACGGAGATCGTCTGCTGCACCGCGACCGGGCTGACATCGAACTCGCGTTCGATCCCCACGAATCCAGGGAAGATCGTGTCGATGGTGAACGGTCCGATCATCGTCACGGCCGCGAGCAAGAAGACCAGCGAGCGCTCGGACAGCCGGCACTGCCCGGTGGGCGCTGGCACGGTCGTCACGGGTACAGGCTAGTGGCGGATGGCGAGCCGCTCTCAGCTGGTTTGCGACATGGGTACGCCGAGTAAGCATCGAAAACGCGCGAAAACAGCATGGTGATGCCGATAGTTCGAATATATTCTCTGGTTCAGCGGCTGCTCAACAACGACCGGGAGCGCGCGGTGCAGCGATTTCCTGAATGCAGCTTGGCAGGTCAGAATAGGGCATAGGTCTTGACACGCAAGCGGCTGCCGCTGTAGCCTGGTTGCCTGTTCGAGCAGTGCCACTGCTCTTAGGTAAGGAGCCAATCATCAAATCAACTGAAGCTTCGCAATCGATGATCAAGGAAAGCGTCCTCGATGGGCTACCGGCCACGACGGACGCAACCACATCAAAAGTGGTCGTAAACAACTCAGTTCTTCGAATCGTCTACTTTGCTTTCGGTGCTAACCAAGAGTTGACCGAGCACACCTCTCCCAGGGCGGTGGTTATGACGGTACTCAGTGGGCAGATCGCCTTCACCGTTAGCGCCGAGGCGGCTACCCTGGATGCCGGCGACGTGATCTACTTGGCGCCGAACGAGCCGCACTCGGTGAAGGCAATAACGGATGCGCACCTTCAGCTGGTGATGGTCGACACCGAAGCATAGGCTCGCCGGCCCAGCTAGCCAACAAGGGAAGGGGCGAATCAGCTCCAGCGCCACAATACAGGGTTTTCGTGATCAGCAAGGAATTGGCGTGAAGGTCTACGGGATCGGCCCGGTGTATGTTGTTGCAGTTATCGCTACAACAGTTGCGGCTTGGGTGGCAGTCAGCAGCGGTGTCATACCCGATGTCGAATTACCAATCGCGACGTTGTGGAGAATCCTGGGCTGGGTCCTCGTACCCGCTGGGGCGGCTCTTTGGGTATTCGGAGCCCTCGCGTCTGGATTCCACCGGTCCTTCGAAGCAGGCGAACTGGCGACTAGCGGTGCTTTCGCTTGGGTTCGAAACCCGCTCTATGTTTCCCTCGCGCTTATCTGCTCAGGATTGGCCTTGAGCCGCGCCAGTGCCTGGCTGTTGCTGCTGCCAGTCATTTACTGGGCGCTGTTGACCGGCTTGGTCCGCGCGACCGAAGAACGCTGGTGTCGGGCCAGATTCGGTGATGAGTATCGGGCCTACTGCGCTAAGGTGAACCGCGCTATTCCATGGCCCCCGAGCTGGCCCAAGCTCTGGCTGCGCCGATCGTCCGAACCCTAGTCGGCTCGGCAGCCTGGGCCCGTTCAGGGGGTTGCGTGTCCGAGCTCAGGTAGTCGTTCCCCGGCGTTCAGACAACCCAGCCGTGGCCGACCGGCAGGCTGGTCGGGGCGTGGATGACCTTGGCCAACTGACGGGCTTGGGCGACCATGCGGTCGGCGGAGTCCCAGACTTCGGAGTCCTCCTCGACGAAACCACCGGCGAGGTTGGTGGACGTGATCTCGACCCGCAACCAGCCCGGTGCTGGCCGGGCGCGCACGTGGACCGTGAGCTCGAGCGTCGGCACCCAGCCGGAGACGCCGAGGTCCCAGGCGATCGGCGGGAAGGCGTCGACGACCAACGGCAACAGCAGAGTGTCCGGGTCACGGCCGTCGCGCATCCGGAACCATGCGCGCAGCTGTCCGAGCCCGGACGGACGCCCGTCCGGGCCTCCGGTCGTGTCGGGGTCGATGAGCATGTCGTAGTGCTGCATGACCTCGACCTCGTCACGCGGGTAGCCGGGCAGGTCGTCGATGTGGATGCACTCGTCCTGCGGCGGCAGATAGGGGGGACGGGCGATCCCGACTGCGTCGGGCGCGGACGTGCCCAGGTCGGCGAACGTGGCGAGCGCTCGGAGCCGTTCCTTGGGTTCGCCGTCGGCGCCGGCTTGCACGACGTTCGCCTGGCCGGTCGACATCGAACGACCCGAGCGGATGATCTCGGTATGGATCTCTGCCGGGCCCGGATCGGCGGCCGCGAGATAGAAGGCGCTGACGCAGATCGGGTCAGGGTGCCCCAGCTCGGTCTCCACCCGCTCCAGCAGGCCTTTGATCGCAGCCGTGACGGTCAGCCCACCGTTGATCGGGCCACGGTGTACCCGCCACGAAGGCGGCAGATCGGCGATGAACAGCTCAGGGGTCAGACTCGGCGTCAGGGCCACTGCATCGTCGAAGTCGCTCATCAACGCTCACCTCCTGGGAAGCCCTGCTCGGCAGCGGCGTGCATGCTGCCGAGCCGGTCGTCCTTGCCGAGTTCGACGGCGTTGCCGAGCGCGGACGCGAAGCGGTTGACCGGCACCAGGCTGCCGAGCAGGAACGCCAGCCTGGTGAGCATGCCTTCACGATCCTGCCGGTCCACCCGGTCAATGGCATCGGAGAGGCTGAGCCACAGGTGCTCCAGATGCCGGTCGGTCGGTGGGGTGGTGTCCGGCCAGTCAGAGGCCATCTGCCCGCCGTCGGGAGCCTGGCCGGACCGGATCGATTCGATCACGCGGTCGAGATCGGTCGGGTCGACCAGCCGGGCCAGCAGCAGCCCCTCCGGGCGCACGACGAAGACCTCGCCGTCGCGTGCACCGAGAGCCCACTGTAGCTGCTCGTCGACGATCATCGGGTGGCCGAGTGGCGTGGCGGTGCCGTTGACCAGCACGAGCTGAGTCGGCTCCGGCGCCAACTCCTTGGCCAGGCGCTCGGCGTCGGCGGTGATCGCGGCATACATGCTGTCGTCGAAACCGAAGGCCAGGAGGCTGAAGCCGTTGCCGCGCAGGACGTTCAGGGTAGTCGTGGACCCGTCCTCGCCGGCCACCCGCCAACGCCGGGTATGCCGCGGACAAGCGCAGGATGGCCTCACGGGTGTCGACGTAGCCCTGGGTGCCGGGGGTCATGATCCGGGTCGACTTGGCGGCGTTGTTGACGTTCTGCTCCCACGCAGAGTGACGCTCCACGGCATACGCCTGCAACAGGGCGGGTTCGGCGCGGTCGTCGATGACCGCAGCGAGCATCCATGCCAGGGTCTCGGCGTCCTCCAGCCCCGAGTTCAGTCCGCGCACGCCGAAGATGGGCACCAAGTGCGCCGCGTCCCCGGCGAAGATGACCCGGCCGTGCACGAAGTTATCCAGCGCCCGGGCGTGCGCCATATAGAGGCTATGCCACTCCAGGGTCCACGGCACGTCGTTGCCCAGCCAGTCGAGATGCTGGGCGATCCGCTCGCGGATCCGGCCCTCCTGCAACTCGGCGTCGACATCGGCTCGTGGGTCGATCTGGTAGTCGACCCGCCAGATGTCATGGGGTTGACGGTGCATGAGCACCGTGGAGCCGGGGTTGGTCGGCGGGTCGAACCACACTCGCCGCTCGACCGGCAGGTCCGACGGCCAATGAATGTCGGCGATGACGTAGCGACCCTCGTAGCTGGTTCCCTCCAGGTCCAGCCCGGCCAGCTCACGCATTCTGCTGCGACCGCCGTCGGTGGCGACCACCCAACTGGCCCGCAGCGTCCGCAGGCCTTCGGCCGTCGACACACCGACTTCGACGACTGATCCGTCATCATGGAACCCGACCACCTCGGCCCGCCAGGCCAGGGTCACCAACGGGTCGGCCAGGATCCGGTCGACCATGATTTGCTCGAGCTCCGACTGGCCGATGTTGACCATGGGTGCCCGCACGTCGTGCTCGGCCATCGGCATCCGGAAGGAGAGCACTTCGGCTTCGCGGAAGTAGCTGCGCCCACCGAGCCACGGGAGAGCGGTCGCCTCGACGACTTCGCCGAACCCGAGCCGGTGCGCAACCTCGAGGCTGTGGCGGGAGATGCAGATGGCCCGGCTACCGAACGACACCGCGTCGGCGGCCTCGAGCACCGTGACCCGAATGCCGCGTTGTGCCAGGCCCAGTGCCACCGCCATTCCCACCGGGCCGGCACCGACGACGACGACCGGCAAAGGCTCGGTATCGGGCCCCATCGATGTCAAGGAGGAAGCCGGATAGCTCTTCGGGTGGTGATACGGCGAGCCGTCCATCGGGGCTCCTGGATGCTCGATCTGGTGATGTCGGGGTATCCCAGGTGTATCACCCGGTAGCCTCGGCGGCTGGTGTGCTGTGGTGCGGAGCTTTCGCGGATATTGCGCGGCAGTCGGGGTGACTTGGACCACGGGCTGCCGTTCGGCAGGCAGCCGAACCGGCCGCCCGTCGGGGCGGGCCGCCTCGAACGCCCTGGCGGTCAGCCGCCCTACGGGCCGGCGAAGAGGCGCGAGGTATTGATGCTCGGCGCGTGGTGGTGGCTGGCCAGCTCGACGTAAGTGCGCCCGAGCTGGTCCTTGATCGCGCCGATCAGGTGCGCCACCATAACCAGGCCCTCGGCGAGATGGTCAGAATCCACTTCGTCGACGAGGAACTGCCAGATCGTCTCCTCCAAGGCGTTGAAGGCGGTCTGGATCTCCTCCAACTGGTATCCGGCGTTGAAGCGTGCGTGTGCGACCCGTTTGCCGTGCTCGATGACCGGCAGTGGGTTGCGC
>PDWJ01005575.1_pt1 | contig 10272 bp, 6 predicted proteins | sample 1430881 | NCBI WGS metagenome assembly PDWJ01 (sample SAMN01162460, study PRJNA174530) | Oral metagenome, whole genome shotgun sequencing project. | biome: Marine environment; feature: Marine mammal; material: Swab sample of the gingival sulcus; isolation source: swab sample of gingival sulcus... | reverse complement strand
GACCAATCCACTTTCTGTAGAGAGCAAGATCAAAATATTCTTCTCTGGTTCGTTCATCATTACCTGGTCGCTCGCCATATCAATACGGATAATAATCTGGTGGTTGCATATGATGATTTGCTGTCTACACCAGAAACGACGCTACAGCGTATTGCAAAATTTCTAGAGCTTTCTCCTGAAAAGGAGCAGATTTGTCAATATGTCCGAGAGTTTTTACAACATGATTTAAAACACCATAGTAAATCAGAGAATGAACTGCTCGCAGCCTGTGAAAATGCGCCTTATGTTTATGCGCTTTATAAGGCGCTCATCTCCCATAGGTCGAGTGATGTAACATTAAAACGTGATCTTGATTCCATTGTGAATGCATTGCCTGATATGCGGGATTTACAGTTTTGCTCGAAAGTTGCTGCTCCTTTTTTCGCCCAAAGTTTTACATTCTTTCCCGTTGTTGAAAAGGTTAAAGCTCTTGACCTAGACGATGATCTGTTATTGTTAAGGGAGAAATATACGTGGTGTGAAAAAGAGCTTGAACATCGCACAGGGTGGGCTCGTCTTGTAGAAAAAGACAACGAGGTCTTACAGAGCAGGTGTGCAATGCTCTCAGCCCGTTATGCAGAAAAAGGTTTGCATTTCCAACGTATATATAAAGATGTCGAGCGTTTAAGAAATGAGGTTTGTAAGCTGCAAACAGAGAGGACAACACTTGTAGAGTCACATTCCTGGAAAATAACAAAACCGCTGCGTTTGTTACGCCGTATTGCAGGCAGGAAAAACACTGGCATAATATGTTGGTTACGAAGAAAAATTGCGGAAAAAGAAAAAGCTCTATACGGTTTTTTGCCGGTGACAAATGAAAAGAAAGAGGTACTTGCTGAAAAAATATACCAAAAAGGCGCGTTTTTCTTATGTGAGAGCAGGTATTACAGAAGCTGGCAGAGATTACAGAAAATTTCTTTTCCTGAAGTATCCAAACCAACTGTCTCAATAATTATCCCCACATATGGTCAGATAGCAAGTACCTCTCTCTGCCTTCTCTCAATATTTGAAAATCTCCCACAGGTAAGTTTTGAAATAATAGTTGTGGAGGATGCCTCAGGTGAATTTGGTGTGGGCTGGTTGAAAAATGTTCCGGGTATAACCTACTATGAAAATAATGAAAACCTTGGTTTTCTAAGATCCTGCAATTGTGCTGTTGAAAAAGCCCGTGGTGAGTATTTGTATTTTTTGAATAATGATACCGAGGTGACAGTGGGGTGGCTGGATGCGCTGGTGTATGTGTTTACCCTTGATCCGCAGTGCGGTATGGTTGGTTCGAAACTGATCTATCCTGATGGTAGGTTGCAGGAAGCCGGCGGGATTGTCTGGGAAGATGGGTCAGCGTGGAATTTCGGAAAGGGGGATGACCCTGCTAAAAGTAGGTATAATTATGTCAAGGAATCTGACTATGTTTCTGGAGCATCACTCCTGATCCCTAAGGAACTGTTTGATCAGCTTGGTTCTTTTTCAAAGGAATACGTGCCTGCATATTATGAAGATACAGACCTTGCCTTTAAGGTACGTGGAGCAGGGAAAAAGGTGTTTTACCAGCCGGCATCAACTGTAATACATTACGAAGGTGTTTCTTGCGGTACAGATCCCTCTTCCGGGATTAAATTATATCAAAAGAAAAATGGTGAGAAGTTTTTTATAAAATGGCGGAATGTATTACAGCGTGACCATTTCAGTAATGGTGAAAATGTATTCATTGCAAAAGATAGAAGTAGAAATAAAAAGACAATTCTTATTATAGATCATTACATACCCCAACCAGACAGGGACGCCGGCTCAAAAAATATGTGGTGTTATCTCCAGGTTCTTGCTGAGATGGGATTCAATGTAAAATTTTGGGCAGACAATCTTGCATATGACCAGCACTATGGCCTGCCGTTACAGGAACTGGGGATTGAAGTATTCTATGGCTTGGAATACCAGGGCATGTTTGAAATTTGGATAAAAGAAAACAGCAGGTATATTGATTATTTTTTCCTCAGTCGTCCCGATGTCGCATGTAAGTATCTGCTGGCAATAAAAAGGCATTCTGATAAGAAAATAGTCTATTACGGCCATGATATTCATCATCATCGTATGCAGATGGAAGCAATAGTTTGTCCTGAGAAAAATATAGTTGAAACTATTGAAACTGTTAGAACAAAGGAGCAGAATCTGTGGCGGAAGGTTGATGTCGTTCTTTATCCCAGTACTAAAGAAACGGCAGCCGTAAAAGAGTTTGATCCGTCTATAAACGCATTTACCATTCCTTTATATTTTTATGAAGATATAGACAAATACAAAAAAAGAAAGGCTGTTTGTTCTCGTGATATTGTATTTGTCGCAGGGTTTAGGCACTCACCTAACGTTGATGCAGCAGTCTGGTTTGTTACAAAGATTTTTCCTCGAATACGTGAGTGTAATGATACCGTCCATCTCTATCTGGTTGGTTCTAATCCCACTGAACAGGTCCTTTCACTTGAATCTGATGATATTACTGTTACGGGGTATGTCACAGATGAGGTCTTGCAGGACTTTTATGCTCAAGCCCGCCTTGCGGTGGTGCCATTACGTTTTGGCGCAGGAACAAAAGGAAAAGTACTTGAGGCCATGGCATATGGTGTACCTCTTGTTACAACTGATATTGGAATACAGGGTATGCCGGAGCTTGAGGATATTATTGCTGTACAAAACGATGAAGAGCAATTTGCAGAATGTGTGAAGAAACTGTTACTTGATGATTCAGAATGGCAGCGTATATCACATGGAGGCTGGGAGTATATTCAAACCCATTTTTCAAAAGAGTGTATACGAGAGGCGTTTGAATTTCATTTTCAGGATAAAGACAACATGTGCAATACATAATCCCCATAAATATCTCTTAAAAGTTCTAAACAACCTTTAATCGTGTGGATTGCTGACCGAGAGGTCTTACATTGATATTGAGCATTAAGCAGTTTCTTGCTGAACAATTATTACGATTTGAAATTGTATCTTTTTGCTAAAAATATCCTTGTTGAAAGATTGAAGAAGTTGGAAAAATTTGATAAAAAGCTGGACGATTTCAAAGGAAGATGTCAGGTTTTAGCCGTTAATAAAAATGTTTATCATCATTATATAAGATGTGCAATGAAAAAAATATTGCCTCTAAGCAGAGATAAAAGAGTGTAAGAAAAAGGTGTTACAGTTTAAAAAAGAACTTAAGGAAAATGTATCCATCCTTGTTACCCTGGCAGAAGCAAACCTTAAAACAACAATTGAAAGCACGCGGCTTGGGTGGGGCTGGTTAATAATAAATCCGTTGATTATGATGGGGATTTATTATCTGTTTGTCCATGTTATTCTGGGAAGAGGCGGAGATAATTATCATCTGTATATACTTACAGGAATTATAACGTGGAATTTATTTAGTGCATCCCTGCTGCAATCAACCTCTGTTATTGGCAGTAACGCTCAGCTTTTCAAACAAGTCCCCATCCCGCTTTCCATAATCTTACTGATCCCCATTTTCGTGCAGATGATGCTGGCCTGTATTGGCTGCGGTGTAATTATGATCTGGAATCTATCAGCAATCGGGGTACAAACCTTATCAGTTATCATACTTATTGTGCTTACCGGGATGATCAGTTATTCTCTGGGGCTGTTTTTATCGGTTTTTTCAATGTATTTTAAAGATATACAACTGGCTTTACATTATATTCTTAGAGTTGGTTTCTTTCTGACCCCGGTTCTTTTTCCTGCAGAGAGAGTGCTATTGAGCGAGAAAATCCCTCAACTCTTGAAAGATATTTACTATCTTAACCCCATGGTGACTTTGTTGCAGGCATTTCGGCAGGTACTGCTGGAAGGGATCTGGTTTGATGTAGGGCGTATTGCAATTATTTTTTTGATTACCCTTTGTGTTATCCAGGTGGGGGTGATATGGCTGCGGGCCCATACCCGGCAAATTATGAAGATGATCTAATTAATAATCGATATATGGAAGAAAATACGAAAAAAGAAGATCAAAAGGTGGGCGAAGCAAGCGTTCTGCATACATCGGTGCAAGAAGAACCTGGAATCGCTATCTTGCTGAAAAATGTGGGTATTTTTTATAGGAGATATGCAGCATTTTTCTTCTCGAAATATAAAAATCTCAGAAAATCAAAAGATTATTGGGCACTACGTGGTATTAACCTGCGCCTTCTTGAGGGTGAAACGGTGGGGTTTATTGGTCGTAATGGATCTGGAAAAAGTACCATTTCTCGTCTGATAAGTGGTTCCTTACTGCCTGATGAGGGGCGAGTTGTTACAAAAGGAAAAGTACAGTTATTAGCACTCGGTGTTGGTTTCAGACCTAATATGACAGGGAGAGAAAATGTTATAATCAGCGGTACATTACTGGGGTTGACTCGGCGAAGAATTCTGGAGAGTGTTGATGAGATCATCGAATTTACTGAACTTGGTGATTTTATAGACGAGCCGGTTCGAACATATTCAGCTGGTATGAAGAGTCGACTGGGTTTTGCTGTATCCACTGTGGTATGTCCTGATATTCTCATTCTTGATGAGGTGATGTCCACAGGTGATGCCGCATTTCGGAAAAAAGCTGAAGAGCGGATGGAAAAGATGCGGGACCGTACAAAAACAGTTTTAATCGTTTCGCATAGTCCTGCACAGCTACGTGAACTGTGTTCACGCGTTATATGGCTTGATAAGGGAAGGGTTGTTCTTGATGGGAAAGTAGGAGAGGTGCTGCCTCATTATCAGAAATTCTGTAAAAATCCCGATGGTTGGATAGAAGGGAATAAAGAACTATTTTATGGCGAGAATAACGGGGCGCAGTCTCTTCCAGGGGAGGGACGTTGATGGTTGGATAATTTCAGCCTTTCTAAAGCCAGCCTCTTGCAATCTGTATACAATGTCATCGCCGTAATCTCTGAATACGAGAACAGGCGCATGGCAACGTATTGGATCTTGATGGTAATGAGGGGGGAGAAGGTGGTGAAATTCGCCCGATATGGTTTTTACAGCGCGTTGTTTTGTCATATTCCCTCTAAAGAGTGGTACAGTGAATATGAAGGATCCACCCGGCTTGAGTACTCGCCATATTTCTTTAAAACCGGCAAGGTCGTCTGGAACATGTTCAAAAACCTCCGTTGAGGTACAAAGGGTAAAACGTTCGTCTGCAAATGTTAAGTGTTGAACATCCTGGCATAAAATACCGTTATGTACGGTTCCCGGCTCAATTTCAGGGAGGTACTCAGAACAGGTAAGATGTTTGCAGTTTGCCGCCAGGAACGTAACAAGCGGCCCGCGGGAGGAAAGTTCATATACATGTTGTTCTTCAAGGTTCTTTAACGTTCGTAAAACGGATACAAGCGAGAGTGTTACAGCTGATGATCTACAGAAAAGGCAGCGGATCCCTATTTCGGTGGAATTAAGTTGTATAAAAGGACGTATACCTTTGCAAACAGGGCAGTTACCAAAGGAAAAACGTATATCTTTCCACTCGGTGAATTGTATGATTTTTACAATTTGTGATGGTTGCATTATTGTTGGGATCAGCGAGGAGATATTGGATAATCAGCAGAATGTTATGAAATTTCCCCTAAAAAATTTTTAAAAGAGCTGGGTATGTCTTCTTCTGTTTCTGTAATAATTGTCAATTATAATGCTGGTGATGAATTGACCCGTTGCGTATGCTCTCTTGTTACTTCCAGCATGCCAGTTGAAATAGTTATTGTCGACAATAATTCAACAGATAATAGCCTTGTGTCTGTTAAAAAAGCAAGTCCTGAATTTGCTACTATTACATATATTGAAAATAGCAGGAATGTGGGGTTTGCAGCAGCATGCAACCAGGGCCTCGAATTTGCGGCAGGAGATGCGCTTCTTTTGCTCAACCCTGATTGTGTTGTTACAAACAACACTGTTGAGTGTCTCTATAACGCGTTACAAAAGAATCCTGAGGCCGGTATGTCTGGTGGGTTGATACGAAATTTTGACGGCACTGAACAACGTGGTTGCAGACGGAACATTCCCACACCATGGACATCGTTTGTACATTCATTCGGATTAAAGGTTTTACAGCGCTTCAGTAAAAAATATTTCTCTGATTTCAGATTGGATCAAGCACCTCTTCCTGAAAAAGCTACGCCAGTCGAGGCTATTTCTGGTGCCTGTATGATGCTTACAAGAAAGGCCTTGCAGGATGTTGGGTCAATGGATGAGGGGTATTTTCTTCACTGTGAGGATTTGGATTATTGTCTGCAATTTACCAGAAAAGGATGGCAGATCCTCTTTGTTCCTGATGCAATACTGTATCATACAAAGGGGAGGTGCTCGTCTTCCCGGCCATTTTTTGTAGAATGGTCAAAACATAAAGGTATGACCCGTTTTTATTATAAAAACTATAATTCCCTAACCTATCGGTTACTTCTGCTTCCTGTTCTTCTGGGTATCTGGGTGAGATTTATGCTTGTATCACTGCTGATAGCCATATATCAACTGAAGAGATGAGCTTATGGATGAAACAACGGTAACAGGTGTTATTGGAGCCAGCAGCTTTGTGGGGGCGAGGGTTTGTTCTTTATTATTTGAACAGGGATGTAACGTGCTGCGGTTTTCCAGGAAAAAGGAAAAAGGATTTTCCGATCTAAGAGATTTAAAAAAAGAGAGAGGCAGAGTTGTTGAGAACTGGGTCTACGTCGCCCCCATCTGGACCCTGAAAGAGTACTATACCATATTAGAAAATTGCGGCTGTAATCGACTTGTTGTTTTGAGTTCCACGAGCCGCTTTAGTAAAGTTACATCGCATAATCCGAAAGAGCAAAAGATCGCCCAGGATCTTATTGACGGAGAGGAACAGGCCATAAAATGGGCGCAGGCTCTTAAAATCCAGTTGGTGATTTTGCAGCCAACAATGATCTACGGATATGGGAGAGATGAAAACATTAGTAATATCATAGTATTTATCGAAAAATTTGGTTTCTTTCCCATCCTTGGACAAGGAAAAGGATTGCGACAGCCAATCCATGTTGATGATGTGGCAGCGGCGTGTGTAGCTCTACTTGCAAAGGAACTGCCTGGTCAGCGGCAATACATCATTGCCGGGAAGGAGGTTGTCAGTTACCGGGAAATGGTGGCGAGAATTTTCCAGGCTCTTAATAAAAGAGAAAGAATAGTCAGATGTCCCATGTGGCTGTTTACCTCCGCTGTAAGGTTCCTGAAGTGTGTGCCTAAATACAAAAATGTTACCCTGGATATGGTCACACGGATGAATGTTGATCTTACTTTTTCATACGAACATGCACAGAAAGATTGGGGCTTTGCGCCAGCAGGGTTTCTTGAAGTTGATGATGGTTATCTTACAGCTGAAAAGCGGATATAATCAAGTAGCATCCAGTTCCCTTTTCCCCTGTTCCCTCGTTGTGTAATTCTTATGTTGTATTCTCCCTTTGCAAGGTGGATCTGTTTGCTGGAAAGACGTTGTCTACCTTCAAATTTCCCTCGTAATAATCCATTGTACTTGTGTTTTTTATCGATTCTCCGAGTTTTTGCTGTTGCCGTGCCTGTGAGGGGAATAGTGAGCTTTGTCGTTGTGTCAAAGATAATATCTAGTGCAGCTCTCTTTTGAGAAACGTAAACTACTTCAACAAGATATATCCCATCACGTGGTATTTTTACTGTTGTTGTTGAAGTCGATTTATGGCGATAGGCCCGTCCCCGCATATGTAATGGGTTGGTAGGAGACCAGATAGAAGCTGTATGTGAGGCCATATTTTCTGCCTCAACAATGAGCGGGGATGATGGCTTTGAGATAATTATTCCAATGCCTACCAACAGCAGAAAGGTTGTAATCATAGCTCTTTTTCTCACAACGTTTTCACCTGAAGTCGCAGAAGAATCGTGTACTACTATGATGAGGAAAATGCAGGAAATACTCAGGAAAAGCCAGATGAAAATCCATAGGTTTATATTGCCAATATGCATAAATGCACTTGGCAAAAAGCTTTGAAAGGGGATATGGGTATATTCTTCTATAAAAAGAAATAATCTATTTGGACCATACGGGCGGTTTGTTTGCAGATGGGGAAGGATAAGCCCCACGAAGGTATATATCGCCCCCCAGGTGAGAAGAGCTGAAAAAAGATATCTACGCCATCTTTCACTGTTGGTAAGCCAGAATGTGAGCAGGGCAGTCCATGCGGGGAGGGTAAACATCAGATACCTGAATGGTGGTGAGAAGCCTCCATGCCAGGCAAACCAGTTCATGCCGATAAAGATAAAAAGGGGCATACTGATAGAAGAAAAACAAAGGAGGAAAAATGCCCTGTTCTTTTGATATACCTCAAAGAGTGAAATGAATGCTAGCATGAAAATTGGCGCGCAGACAAACAGACCGAAATTCTGGCCACCAAACAGCCCTTTCAAGGTAGACGAAATGATATCAAACCAGTCATACTGGCTCCACAATCCAGTTTTGTTTATTACAATGGTGAGAAGAAGGAAAGCTATAACTGGAAACGTGATTTTTACAATATTTTTGTAATATTTATTGCTAAAAAACTGCTGTATATACAGATAGAAAGCCGCAAAAAGAATACCGGAAAATCCGATTATCAATCTATGTTTACAGTAATATGCAAGAGCTGCGATAACAGTGATTAGAGCCAGTTTACCTAATGGATGCAATCGTTTTAACGAGCTGATGTAAAAAGCATTTGCGAAAAGAAAAAGACCTATGATGTCAGGATATTCAACGTGAGAGAGAAAGAACACCGGGCAAGAGGTTAATCCTGCAAAGGCTGACAGCAGGGCAGTGCCGGGCCTTGCCAGAGAGAAATTGCATATGCTTTTTGCCGTTAATACAATTGAAACTGAAACTAAAAGACTGTAAAAGATTAATATACCTAATCTTCCTGCCATAGCGTAGGGGAGATAGAGGAAAAAGGGGAAAAGAGGGGCGTTTATTTCCTTGGGCGTTTTATGGATGAACTCTTTATGCCACCGGCCCCAATAAAAACTGCGAAATTCTTTGTTTTCGACAGTTTTTGCAACATCCAGAGTGTGATGTTCAACCAGGCTGTGGGTAAATAGGAGATATTTTACTGCGTCACTGTATGAACTTGTCTGTGCCCCCCATGCAGCCATTCCCCCTAATAATGCTCCTGCGAGGAGTACTATACAAATTGAGTTTGTTCTATTCAGACTCTTGACACGTTGTATGCGGGGGATTACGACGCAGCATTTTGCTATAAACCACAGCACGAATACAGCGCCTATGTATGCTGCTGAGGTTTCAACAAAGGCCCAAAAAAAGGGGATGGAAAGCCAGGCGAGCGATGTAAAAAGGTTAGCTGCAATATCTCTTTTCAGGGTTTTTTCCCAAAAAGAGGAATGGCATGGGGAAAAACGTTGAAAGATGAGAAGGAACAGACTGGGTAAAGCGCTGATGACAGGCAATGTAGTGACAATAAAATGGAGCCAGTTATCGGGTTTTAGGATATGACCACCAAGGGTTTTTGAAGGGTGGTCTGGCAGTTGCAAGGGGTCCCAGATCAGAGATATAACCGTGGCAATAATAATAGGAAGGAAAATCGAAGATATATGCCAAAATTGTATCGATGTTTTTTTCGGTATATTACCTTTGACGGTAATATGCATATCAGGAGTCATTATATTAAATAGTGCCCTTGCTGCCGTTCAGGTCTGTGGTTGTTGCTAAATGATTTACATTAAGGTGATTCTTCTTGTTGCTTTTTACTGCATCTGACTTTATGTTCAGGAAACAATTTTGGCAAGAACTTACACTGTTTATTAATGTATGGCGATTAAATTTCTTTGAATTTTCCTAAAACAGACTACTTCTTGTTGAATATACGCAATTGTTTATGTTGACAATATGGACTCAAAAATGAAGAAAGAGAGAACCGCGTTAATTTTTGGTATTTCAGGTCAGGATGGAGGATATCTGGCAAGGCTTCTTCTTGGTAAAGGATATTCTGTCACGGGTACATCACGGGATGCGATGATCTCTTCGTTTGGAAATCTTAAAAAACTTGGCATACGAGATGATGTGAGAACAGAGTCGGTTTCATTGAACGATTTTCGCAGCGTTCTCCAGGTTCTGAAAAAAGTCAAGCCTGATGAGGTATATAACCTCGCAGGGCAAAGCTCTGTCGGTTTATCCTTTTCTCAGCCAATTGAGACCTATGAAAGCATTAGCGTTGGTACTCTTAACCTGTTGGAAGCGATTCG
>PDWJ01005571.1_pt1 | contig 10279 bp, 10 predicted proteins | sample 1430881 | NCBI WGS metagenome assembly PDWJ01 (sample SAMN01162460, study PRJNA174530) | Oral metagenome, whole genome shotgun sequencing project. | biome: Marine environment; feature: Marine mammal; material: Swab sample of the gingival sulcus; isolation source: swab sample of gingival sulcus... | reverse complement strand
TCCACGCTCTAATAAAGACAGTGACAAAATGATTTTAGAATAGTATCGGACTTTTAGTCCAATAACAACCTATGCACTTTCAGTGCATAGTGGTTGAGTCATCAAGGCAGGCATTTCCGGGGTAAACAGGGAAATGCGAATCTCATCAAAACGCAAACCAAAATGCGTCATCAACAACCACGGCCGCAGCGACCACGATGAATAATTTTATTACCTATGACCAGTTGCATCGCTTGCCCCTAATTTTATGCTAAACTCAATCATCTCTAGTTAGCCGTTTACCCGATACTGTCACATCATTTGTTTCATAACCCAACGACTGATAAAAGGCCCTTACTTGCTGATTATCGCTGCGCACCATCAGGTTGATTTTAGGACAACCTTGGTCGGTAAGTTGTTTTTCAACATAGGTCATTAATTGATGTCCCAGTTGTTGACGCTGATAATCGGGATGAACCGCCAGATAGTAGACACTACCACGATGGCCATCGTAGCCAAACATGACGCTGCCGATGATATTGCCATTTTTTTCCATAACCACAAAGCCGTTATCATTCAGTGCACCTTTGCGTTCAATATCCAACTGTGGATTATTCCACGGCCGGGTTAATCCGCATAATTGCCATAATTTTACGACTGCATCAGCATCTGTTTGTCGAAACAATCTAATATTGATCAAATCTTCGTCTCCTCAAATACCCATGGGCAATCCTGTTGATACTGCGCTTCAAAGGCCTTAATGTCATCAGCGTGCTGTAATGTTAAACCAATGGCATCTAAGCCTTTGAGCATACAATCCTTGCGAAACGGATCAATATCAAAATGATAAACGCTTTCCCCCGCTGTGACTGTTTGTTTTTCCAGATCAACAGTGACTTCAGCAGCTTTATCTTCACTTAGCTGAAATAAATTATCCACTTCATTATCGGCCAAAGCTATCGGCAATACCCCGTTTTTAAAACAGTTATTGTAAAAAATATCAGCAAAGCTAGGGGCAATGACGGCTCTAAAACCGTAATCATCCAACGCCCATACAGCGTGCTCACGCGATGAGCCACAACCGAAATTATCGCGGGCCAGTAGGATGGTCGCGTCTTGATACAGTGGATTATTCAGTACAAACTCTGTATTTAGCGGGCGTTTACTGTTATCCATACCGGGTTGCCCTTCATCCAGATAACGCCATTCGTCGAATAAATTAACGCCAAAACCACTTCGTTTAATCGATTTCAAAAATTGTTTGGGGATAATCGCATCGGTATCGACGTTGGAACGATTCAATGGCGCGATAATGCCGGTTTCTATCGTAAATTTTTTCATTTTTTATCTCTTTGTTCCCTGTTGCTTTTTTAACTTTCCTCTTTCGTAAATGCACACCACTCTGGAGTGGTACGGTAAAGGGGGATTGAGGGACGTTTACCACTCCCGCACATCGACAAAATGTCCGGCAATCGCGGCGGCTGCGGCCATGGACGGTGAGACTAAGTGGGTGCGGCCACCGTTGCCCTGACGGCCTTCAAAATTACGATTACTGGTACTGGCACAGTGTTCACCCGGTGCCAATTTATCGGCATTCATTGCCAAACACATCGAACACCCCGGATCGCGCCACTCAAAGCCTGCTTCGATAAAGATCTTGTCTAACCCTTCTGCCTCGGCTTGCTGTTTGACCAATCCCGAGCCTGGCACTACCATGGCCAATTTAACCGTCTCTGCGACTTTTTTGCCCTTGGCGACTTGCGCTGCTTCACGCATATCCTCAATGCGCGAATTAGTACACGAACCGATAAACACCTTATCTACCTGAATGGAACTCACCGGTTTTCCGCCGGACAAGTCCATATAAGCCAGGGCGTTTTTGGCGGCCTCTTGTTTTACCGGGTCGGCAAAATCGGCTGGGCTGGGGATATTTTCACTGATTCCCACCACCATTTCAGGCGAAGTACCCCAACTGACTTGCGGTTCAATGTCTTCGGCAATCAAGGTAATTTCTTTATCAAACACGGCATCGGCATCGCTGTGTAGGGTTTGCCAATAGGCGACTGCTTTATCCCATTGCTCGCCTGTCGGGGCAAATGGACGGCCTTTGACGTAGTCGATAGTCTTCTGATCAACGGCGATTAAGCCAGCTCTCGCTCCTGCCTCAATGGCCATATTACAAATGGTCATACGGCCTTCCATCGATAGGTCGCGAATAGCCGACCCGGCAAATTCCAGTGTATAACCCGTACCGCCTGCCGTACCGATTCTGGCAATAATGGCGAGCACGATATCTTTAGCGGTAACCCCTTGTTGCAACTGCCCTTCGACATTAATGCGCATGGCTTTGGTTTTTTTCTGCGTCAGCGTCTGGGTGGCCATGGTATGTTCGACTTCGGAGGTGCCGATACCGAAGGCCAAGGCCCCAAAGGCGCCGTGAGTTGCCGTATGCGAATCACCGCAGACCACTGTCATACCGGGTAAGGTTGCTCCCTGTTCGGGACCAACGACATGGACGATACCTTGGCGGATATCGGTCATCATAAATTCGCGTACTTTAAACTTTTCGCAATTATCGTCCAAAGTCGTAACTTGTAATTTGGCAATCGGGTCGGTGATGCCAGAGATACCTGCGGTTCGATCGGTCGTTGGCACGTTGTGGTCAGGTACTGCCACCATCGCGTGCCGACGCCATAACGGACGGTTGGCCAGACGCAGTCCCTCAAACGCTTGCGGTGAGGTGACTTCGTGGATTAAATGTCGATCAATATATAACAACACCGTACCGTCATTCTCTGTGCGAACGGTATGCTTATCCCAAATTTTATCGTAGAGTGTTTTGCCCATAATATGCCCTTTTTTATTTATGGATTTATATCAGGTGCATGATAAACTAAAGCCAACTATTAGACAAACGAATAATTTTTTTATGATCCATTCTAATTGGGAATAAATGATTTTACTTAAACCTTTTGAAATTACGGATTTACCGCAACTTAATCAGTGGATAAGAGACGAGAAAGAATTGTTTCAATTTGCCGGGGATTATTTTACTTTTCCCATTGATACTAAACAAATCACCCGCTATCTACATGATAAAAATAGATGCGCTTTTCAAGTCCGTTACCAAGGAAATCCCATAGGGCATGCAGAAATATATAAAGAAGGTCCAAAGCGAGCAAGACTGTGCAGAATGCTTCTTTGTGATACTGCTAGAGGGAAAGGTCTTGGTAAAGCAACAATAAAAACCTTACTGTATAAGTGCTTTAATGAGTTATCTATAGAAAGTGTGCATTTACATGTTTTTGATTGGAATCTTACCGCAATTAAATGCTATGAAAGCTGTGGTTTTCAAATAACACCCAATCAAATAACAAAAATTCATTACCGAGATAAAATCTGGCAGGCAATTAATATGACAACAACAAATATGCAATGGACACAGGACAATTAACCGCTTTTATTGCTGTTGCCGAATGCCAGTCGTTTTCCAAGGCAGCCGAGCAACTGCATTTGACCCAATCGGCGATCAGCAAGCGGGTTGCTGCTTTGGAAAACGATTTGGACGTGGTGCTCTTCGAGCGTTTTGGTCAACGCATTCAACTGACCGAAGCCGGTAAAATCTTACTGCTGGATGCCAAAGAAATCCTCGATAAAGTCTCGCAAATGCACGATAACAGTGACTTAAGCAAACAGCGCGTTGCCGGTAAACTTCGGGTAGCCACCAGTCATCATATCGGACTGTACCGCCTGCCTAAAATTCTGCAAGGTTTTGTTCGTCAATACCCCGATGTGCAATTGGATATGAAGTTTATGGATTCGGAAGTAGCCTACGAAGAAGTCACTCAAGGACTGTGTGATATTGCCGTTGCCACTCTGCCTGTTAAGACCAGCCATAGCATTAACTGTACACCGCTGTGGCGGGATGAATTAGTCATTATGTTTGCCAAAAGTCATGCTATGGCAGGCATTGAATATTTTAATATCAACACGTTGGCTGATTATCCTGCCATTTTGCCGGATGAGGATACTTTCACCCGCCGCATTATTGATGATGTTTTTAAAGACAACAACATCCATTATCGTCTTGCCTTTTCGACCAACTACCTGGAAACCATTAAAGTGATGGTTGAAGCCGGATTGGGTTGGTCGGTGCTGCCGAAAATGATGCTTAATAATCAGTTAAGCAGTTATCCGTTACCGGGTAATCAACCCACGCGGACGCTAGGTGTAATGCTGCATAAAAATAAGGTGATTACACCAGTATTGCGCACTTTTATCGAGAAATTATATCAATTCCGAAAATAAAGCCATAGTTCCAAATCAGCCGTAAACTGTTCTCAACGTCCCAGTGTTTGACAAACTAGACCAACAACATCTGCTGTTAAAAAGCTGTAGGGAAAGGGGACCCGCTGTCGCAGCAGTCGGGGAAAATTATTGGACAAACTATCGACAACGGTTTCAATACGGTATTGGACAGTCATCGTCAGTACACTGTGATTTAAGTGGGTAATATAGTGGTTAATTCTACCGCTTTGTCATAGAATAGTTAGCAGTCAATTCGTTCATATTAACCTTTCGGAGAGTATTGCTATGACTGCTTTAATTAGTTTATTAGGAATCGTTGTACTGCTTGCCATTGCTGTCGCCCTGTCAAATAACCGCCGTGCCATTAATTTGCGCACTGTTGGTGGTGCGTTTGCCTTGCAATTTTTGATTGGTGCTTTTATTTTGTACGTCCCCGCCGGACAACAGGCATTGGCATCGGTGTCTGCAGGTGTCGCCAACGTACTGGAATACGGTAATTCCGGTATCAATTTTATCTTCGGTGGACTGGTATCGAGTAAAATGTTTGATATTTTTGGCGGCAGTGGATTTATTTTTGCCTTGCGTGTGCTGCCTATTATTGTTTTCTTTTCGGCGCTGGTTGCGGTGCTTTACTATATGGGTATTATGCAGTGGGTGGTAAAAATTATCGGTGGCGGACTGCAAAAACTGTTGGGTACGTCACCGGCGGTTTCCATGTCAGCCGCTGCTAATGTATTTGTTGGGCAAACGGAAGCTCCGTTGGTGGTTAAACCCTACGTATCACGCATGTCTGAATCGGATTTGTTTGCGGTGATGTGTGGTGGTTTAGCCTCGATTGCCGGTTCTGTATTGGCCGGCTATGCAGGGATGGGTGTACCGCTACCGTACTTGATTGCCGCTTCGTTTATGGCCGCTCCGGGTGGGTTGTTATTCGCCAAATTAATGATCCCTGAAACAGAAAAAACTGAGGAAATTGAAGCGTTTCAGTTTGCCGAGGACGATGCTCCCCCGTCAAACGTACTGGATGCCGCGGCAACCGGTGCTTCCACCGGGCTAAACATGGCAATGAACGTAGGGGCCATGCTGATTGCCTTCATCGGTTTGATTGCCTTAATTAACGGTATTATCGGCGGTATTGGCGGGTGGTTTGGTCACGGTGAGATTACCCTGCAACAGATTTTGGGTTATGTTTTCTCGCCATTGGCTTGGGTGATTGGTACGCCGTGGTCGGAGGCTCAAACTGCGGGTTCGTTAATCGGGCAAAAAGTTGTCGTCAATGAATTCGTTGCCTATGCCGAATACACCAATATGATGAAAGAGGGAGCGGTAGTTTTATCGGATAAAACGCAAGCTATTATTTCCTTTGCCCTTTGTGGTTTTGCCAATTTAAGCTCTATTGCTATTCTCATTGGCGGCTTAGGGGTGATCGCACCTAATCGCCGTCATGATATTGCTCGTCTGGGTATTAAAGCCGTGATTGCCGGCTCATTGTCTAACCTGATGTCGGCAACCATTGCCGGTCTGTTTATCGGTCTGTCGGGTGTCGCAGCGTTGGGTGTTGGGGGATAGGTAATGACCAACAAGCATGATAACAAATATTGGGCAGGGCAGGCGTTGTCACTAATGGATTTGACGAGCCTGGAAGCTGACGATACGGTGGATAAAATTCACGATTTGTGCTTGTCGGCGTGTACACCATTTGGTCACACGGCGGCGGTGTGTGTCTATCCGCAATTTGTTAAAGTCGCCCAATCGACATTGGACGAACACTATGCGCGGCAAGTGCAGGTTGCCACCGTCGCTAATTTCCCCTGCGGCGCCGCCGATGTCTATCATGCTGCCAGAGAGACCAAAGCAGCCGTTGCCGACGGTGCCGACGAAGTCGATGTGGTCTTTCCCTACCGTGCCCTGATGCAGGGCAATGCTGAAGTAGGGCATAAATTGGTCAGTGCGTGTAAAGCTGCTTGTGGCGATAAACGACTCAAAGTGATTATCGAAAGTGGCGAGTTAAAAACACCGGCACTGATCAGGCAAGCCAGCGAAATCGCCATTGATGCGGGTGCGGATTTTATTAAAACCTCGACGGGCAAAGTTACCGTCAATGCTACTCTGGAAGCGGCTGAAGTGATGTTAAATGTCATTAAAGACAGTGGCAAACCCGTGGGTTTTAAGGCTGCAGGCGGGGTGCGCAGCGTTACCGATGCCAAAGCTTATTTGCAGTTGGCCGAAAATATAATGGGCAAAAATTGGATAAGTGTCGATACCTTCCGCTTTGGGGCATCAAGCCTGTTAAACAGCCTATTGGCAACGCTGCGCGATGAAAAACCGGCAGAAAATACCGCAGATAATTAAAGTACACTATTTGAGGAAATGCCATGTTAATCCAGGAAATTATCAAACAAAAACGCGATAAACACGTCCTATCTAGTGACGCCATTGCTGAATATATCGGTGGTGTCACCGATAACAGTGTCAGTGAAGAGCAGATTGCTGCCATGTGTATGGCAATTTACCTTAATCAAATGACGATTGCCGAACGCACGGCACTAACACTGGCGATGCGGGACTCGGGACGGGTGCTTCAGTGGGCAGATGCCAACCTTGGCGGCCCGATTGTTGACAAGCACTCCACCGGTGGCGTTGGCGACGTAGTGTCGCTGATGCTGGCTCCGATGGTGGCGGCTTGCGGTGCTTATGTGCCAATGATTTCCGGACGTGGTTTGGGGCACACGGGTGGGACGTTGGATAAGTTGTCTGCCATTCCGGGTTTTGATACTTTTCCCAAACCCGAAAAATTAAAGCATATCGTTAAGAGCGCTGGCGCTGCCATTATTGGACAAACTGCCGACTTGGCACCTGCGGATAAACGCATTTACGCCGTCCGCGATGTGACGGCTACGGTTGAATCCATTGATTTAATCACCGCCTCGATTCTATCGAAAAAACTAGCCGAGGGGTTGGACAGCTTGGTTATGGATGTCAAGGTCGGTAACGGGGCGTTTATGCCGACTTATGAAGACTCACTTGCCTTGGCACAATCGATTGTTGATGTGGCCAACCACGCCGGTTGTCAGACGACAGCCTTGTTGACCGATATGAACCAGGTGCTGGCAAGCAGTGCCGGTAATGCCGTGGAAGTGCGCGAAGCGGTACAATATCTGCGGGGTGAGTCTATTAATCCACGGCTGCATGCCATTAATATGGCACTGTGCGAGCAGTTGCTGATCAACGGAAAAATCGCCACAGACAAAGCCGATGCCCATGCCCGGTTACAATCGGCACTGGACAGTGGCAGGGCGGCAGAGTGTTTTGCCAAGATGGTAACCGAGCAAGGCGGTCCTGCCGACTTTATCGATAATTATGATAACTATCTTGCCAAAGCCGAGGTGGTCAAACCGCTATTTGCTCCCCGTGCAGGGATATTGCGATCCATGGATACTCGCAGTATCGGTATTGCCGTGATTGGCTTAGGCGGCGGCCGGCGCGTGGCAAGCGATAATATCGATGTTAGCGTGGGCTATGATAACATGTTGGCACTGGGTACAGAGGTTGAAAAAGACACGCCGCTGGCCGTCATCCACGCCAACAATGAAGACGATTGGCAAACCGCCGCCGATGCGTTCTTAAATGCAGTAACGATTGGTGATAAAGAATATCAGCCGACACCCGAAATTTATGAGGTGGTAGAATAATGGCATTTCCCGAACAAGAGCGCAAACAGCTTCTCACGGCTAAGTTTGTAGGCGAGACTGTTGTATCAAGGTTGGAAGAAATGGGCATTCATTCACTGGCACAATTGGCGGAGACACCTGCCGAAACAATTTTGGCACAAGGTGCTGAAATCACCGGTAGCACTTGTTGGAGGAATAGTCCTCAGGCAAAAAAGGCAGTAGCCCATGCTATTGCTTGGGCAATTCGATCAACCGGTAAAGAATAGCAGCACAGATTTTAAATAATCCTACTGATGTGTAGATACGGAAGAAACTTAATCAAAGAGGACAAGATGAACAATCTACTAAAAACGGCCCAAAGCTGGGCAAATCAGGATCCTGATTTACAAACCAAGCAGGAATTACAAAACCTCATTGATGCCAATGATATTGCCGAATTAGAAAAACGTTTTTCCGGACGCTTACAGTTCGGTACGGCAGGACTGCGAGGACCTCTGCAAGCTGGCCCCATGGGGATGAACCGCGTGTTGGTAGCGCAAGCCGCTGCCGGTTTGGCACGATTTTTGTTGGCTAGAGATGATGCACCTACGGTGGTGATTGGCTATGATGCCCGTAAAAATTCACATCGCTTTGCCCAAGATACGGCTGAAATTATGCAGGCGGCGGGCGTTGCAGCACAACTGATGCCGGATTTGCGTCCCACTCCGGTATTGGCATTTGCCGTGCGCGTACTAAACGCCAGTGCCGGGGTCATGGTCACCGCCAGTCACAATCCGCCGCAGGACAACGGCTACAAGGTTTTTTTAGGTGGTGATGATGACGGTGCCCAAATTGTCCCGCCGAATGACAAAGCCATTGCTGCTGAAATTGATTGGGTGGCAGAGCATGTGCGCGTTGATGGTATGGCGCGTGATCAGAATTATGGTATTATCGATACCGCTGTAATTGATGCCTATATCGCTAAAACAGCGAGTTTAACCACCGTACCACCCAGCGAATTGAACTACGTTTATACCGCTATGCACGGTGTGGGGACACAAACATTGCTGAGTGTATTGGAACAAGCTGGGCTGCCTCAACCCATTTTAGTGGATGAGCAATGTGAGCCTGACGGTAGCTTTCCCACCGTATCCTTCCCCAATCCCGAAGAACCCGGGGCGTTGGATTTGGCTATTGCCAAAGCCAAAACACACCAAGCTGAATTTATCATTGCCAATGACCCTGATGCCGACCGCTTGGCAGTTGCAGTTGCCAACACAGATGGCGAATGGCATACGCTGCACGGCAACGAAGTAGGGCTGTATTTGGCCTGGTTTATTGCCGAACGCGCTCGGGATCAAGGCAAAACGGGCGTGCTCGCCTGTTCGATGGTGTCCAGCCCCGTATTGGCTGATGTGGCTAAAGTCTGCGGTATGCAACACCAGGAGACGCTCACCGGTTTTAAATGGATTGGCCGTATTCCCAATTTACTGTTTGGCTACGAAGAGGCCCTGGGCTATTTAAGTGATCCTGATAAAGTTCACGACAAAGACGGTATCTCTGCTATTGTGAGTTTCTTGGATTTAATTAACAACCTAAAAGCCAAAGGAAAAACCTTTGCTCAGTATCGCCAAGCATTCACCGATACATTTGGCGGATTTTTCAGCGATCAATTAAGTATTCGCGTCGAAGATTTAGATCGTATCAAGCGCATTTTACAAGCAGTACGCGAACAACCGTTTAGCCAAGTAGCCGGTTTTGCGGTCAATGAATATATTGATCACTTAACGACCGATAAGCAAGAAAATATTCTGGTTTTTAATTTAGATGGTGGTCAGCGGTTGATGTTTCGTCCATCGGGTACCGAACCCAAGTTAAAGATTTATTTAGACACAAAAGGTAAAACCGTTGCCGATGCCAAAGCGGTTGGGACAAAATTGAAAGGCGATCTCGAAGCATTTGTCAGTCAAATAAAGTAATATCAAATCTACAAAATAACTTGTCTTCGTCAAACGCACCGGCCCAACACTTACATCGGAAGTTACTGGGCAAGTCGGTGAGGACAATAAAGCATGTCACCCTTATCCCTAACCCTTCTCCCAAATGGAGAAGGGGGTTCACCTGTTTAATTTGTCTCTAATGCATTGATAAATCAAAGCATCAGCATTCTCTGTCCGTTGCAAAAATTCATCATTATAAAAGCGTAACACCCCAACACTATAGTTATGCCACCTTTGCGCTACCCCAACTTCAGCAAGTTTCGCCTAAAAACCGTCTATTTCACGCATTAATTAAATTTAATTTAATGTAAATTCAATTTATTAGAGGTTTGATCGTCTTTA
>PDWJ01005570.1_pt1 | contig 10280 bp, 12 predicted proteins | sample 1430881 | NCBI WGS metagenome assembly PDWJ01 (sample SAMN01162460, study PRJNA174530) | Oral metagenome, whole genome shotgun sequencing project. | biome: Marine environment; feature: Marine mammal; material: Swab sample of the gingival sulcus; isolation source: swab sample of gingival sulcus... | reverse complement strand
GCATTTGGTCAACGACAATTCCAATGACTAATTTAGGGTTATTTTCCTTTGTGTTTTGGATAGATTTTTTATAGGATTTGCAACTAAAAATAATTAGTGCTGTAAATAATAATAAAATTCCTTTTTTCATGATATATCTACTTGTTATTTGATATCTAGATGATGTTTAAATAGAATTAACATCAAATTAGAGGACAAAGATAAGCTTATTTTTTGTGAAAAATGGAATTATAGTCTAAATCATTTTAGCGGTCTTTTGAAGTTGTTTTAATCTGATAAATTTGATGACAAGCTACACAGTTATTCAAAATACGATTTAACTGTCTTTGAGTTTGTTTTGGGTTGAAATTTATACGAACACTATCGGCTAATTCATCAAATAAATCATGTGTTCCAAATCCCATTTTTTTAAATGCAATTGGTAAAGACTTTATCAATCCTTTTGGTACTTCATCCTTAACACAATTCCCTGAACTTCTTGCAGATTCAATAATTTTAGCAGGGTTGTTTTCCAAAATACCTTCATTAATCACTTTAACACTTTCTAAAAAATCTCGCATTTCTTTAAGAACAATTTCTCGGTTTTCTTCGGTCATCATTATGGCTTGCCGTTGGTTTTTTACTTCAACAACATCACCTTTGAACATAAAGAAATAAACCAAACCTGCATTCGCTATTAATGATGCTATCAATGCTATAATTGTGATGTTTTTTTTCATTTTTTATATTTTTTGAATTAAAAATCTTTCTTCAAAGCCTTTCTATGAATTAAAAATACAGGTACAATCACCCAAATTAATAGAATAACTAATGAAGTGATTAAACCCAAATTTGTACCAAAGAAACTTTTAAAAACGGCTCCTGTATAACCGAGTAATGCTGAGATGTCTAACTTTAATAAAATCAATATTCTGGATAAATCAATCGGGTTGAATGCTGTAGCAATTAATGACATATTATCCAATGGGTATTCTTGGAAAAATACCAACGAAATTAAAAAAATACCGTCATAAATTACCGCTGTAAACATCCATAATAAAATAGCATAACCAAAACCTTTGATTTTATTTTCGTTAGCCAAGGCAATATTATACGCTAATGCTACAAAAATAAAAGTAAGAAAAGAACCGACAGTTAGCAACATTAAAAAATTTGCTGTTGCATTTCCTAAAACGCCGTATAACAAAAATGGAATTCCCAAGCCCAAAACCAAACTCAGGCTCAATGAAATGGCTACTCCAAGATATTGTCCGATAAAAATGTCTGTTCGTTTTATAGGCTGTGAGAGTAATAATTCTATAAATTCTCTTGAATTATAGTAATACATTACGCCGAAAATGGTTCCGATTAATGGAGTTAAAACCGTGATGATATTCATTAGTGAAATTACGGCTTTTGAAGTGTCGTTATTTAAAAATAGCAACACAAAACCAAGCAGTAAATAAAATCCGAAATACACATAACTCCAACGGCTACGGATTAAATCTGAAAAGCAATATCTTATAATCTTAATCATTGTCTTGTAATAATTGGGCAATTGCCTGTTCTACATTTCGTTTTTTCGTTCTGTCAAATAATTCCTGTAAAGTGCCTTTAAAATAAATTTTCCCGTCTAATAAAAACACTACTTTGTCGGCAATTTCTTCTACAAAACTCATTATGTGCGTAGTGATTAGTATGATTTTACCTTTTTCTTGTTCGGTTCGGATAAGTTCCTTTAATTTGATGAGCGAAATTGGGTCTAAGCCTGTTGTTGGTTCATCTAAAATAATCAAATCGTTGTCAAACATAAATGCTAAAACGATGTTTACTTTCTGTTTTGTTCCTCCTGAAAGATTGCCTAATTTTTTGTCTAAATAAGGCTCTAATTCAAATTTTTCAATTAAAAATTGCTCATTTGCAGGTTGATTTCTAATATTTTTAATTAGGGAAATCAATTCTTTTACAGAAAGATTTTCAGGAAAATTTGCAATTTGAGGTAAATAACTGATTTCTCGTTTATATTCTGATTTTTTGAAAACATTTTTACCTTTAATGCTTATAGTTCCGTCATCTATCAATACAATTCCGAGCAGGCTTTTTATCAGAGTTGTTTTTCCGGAGCCATTAGGACCTAAAACGGCAAAAACTCCCGATTTATTAATGGATAAATCAAGGTTTTTTAGTACCTCAACCTTTCCAAATTTTTTACTTACATTACTAATTTCAATCATAAAACTTTGTGCATTAAAGGTTTTTCATCTATTAAATTTTTAGGTGTAAATATAGGTGTTACTTTTTCTGAAAAATTAATAATATCTACAAATAAACTCCGTAATAAAACAATTGCTTCCGGAGTTTGGTTTACCACATATGAAAATAATTTTACAGGTCGGTATGGTACATCGCCAACGCCATTTTTATCCAAGTCATAACCTGTATAGGAACTCCAAAAATTACCGTCAAAATTATTGTCGTTAATTTTACTGTTATATGAAATATCAAATGAATTATTTAAAAAATTATTTTTCTTAAAAATGTTTTTATAACACGCTCCTGTAACTTTCAATGCCCAACCATTGTTACTAAATGTATTATGAGTGTAATCAATCCGAGTTGCTCCTTCTAAATTAATGGCAATTGTGTTTTCGCGAAACTCATTGTTTTCAATTTTAGCATCATAGATTTCTTTCAGAAGCAATCCGTATGAAGCTGTACCCCAGTTATTTAAAAATTTATTATGGGACATATTTATATATTTTGAAAACATCACGGCAACTCCTGCACCATTTTTAGTAAAAGTATTATGGTGGTATTCATCGTGGTTAGAAAACATAAAATGCAATCCGTAACGAAGGTTGTTATGGCTGTTGTTATGCTGAATTTTACTATTCTTTACAAATTCAAAGTAAATTCCGTCTCGTAAATGGTGAACTTCATTTCCTTCAATTAAAGCATTGGAACAATGCCATAAATGAATGCCATTTCCGGCTCCTGCCTCAGTGCTAGCATTGCTAGAAATATGATTGTTTTTGACGATAATATCCTTACTTTTTTCAACTAACAAACCAAAGAGTACCTTTTTCATCGTTACATTCTCAATGATAATATGTTTGCTTTTGGATACATAAATTGCCGAAAAATCTTTGGTATAACTCTGTCCGACATTTATCATCGTAAGATTTTTAATCGTAACCGAATCAGATAGAATTTTTAATACATAACCTTTCTGTTCTGCATCAATAATAGGATTTCCTTTTCCAATGATTGTCAGAGGTTTTTTAACGGTTACATCATGTTCTTTGTATAATTTTTGAGTCAAAAAAATAGTGTCATTTTTTTGAGCCTTATTAATAAGATTTTGCAAACTTTCTTGACTGAAAATAATGTTTGTAAATAAAAATAATATGAACAACAGGGTTTGTTTCATAGGGTAAATTTATGAGGTTTTATTTATAGAGTTAGGTCTTTTATAAAGCCTATTACTTTATATGCTCATTAATTTCACTCCAATTATACGTTTTTCCTTCTGAAACTTTGATATCTTCCTTTTTTGAAAAAGCAGATAAAAATGCTCCCATAGGACTTTTTATTTCTTTGCTTATCAAAAATGTAGCCTTTTTTGCATCGATTAAAACGGCAGGTTGGGTGTAATCAGCAACTAAAAATAATGCAATTGAATTTACGTCTCGTTGGTCGAGGTCTTTTAGCATACATTCAATAGCGTCGTACTTATAAGCACGACCTTTTTTAGTTACAATTTCAGCTGAATGTGTTTTGTCGACAATGGTCATTTTACAGAAATGACACATATCTGTTCCGTAATTTATTTTTTGAGGCTCTACTTTACAGCTTATTAATAGTAGTGTTAAACCTAAAAATGTGATATATTTTTTCATATTTTATCTTTTCATTTAAAACCTCACAGATTTTTAAAACCTGCGAGGTATGCAATTTATAATATTTTTCTTTTTTTACATTAATTTATTGTTTTTGAAGCTTTTTTACCCATTAAAAATGCAATAAAAGTCAAAAACATTCCTATGAATAATCCAATAGCGCCTAAGCGAGGATATGAATGTGCCGTGAAATTCAAAATCTTTTCCGTACCAAATAATGGCGGTTGATACGCCATCGGACTGCCATCAGGGTTAGTGAACTTCATAATGGCTTTTGGGTCTAAGTTGTGTCCGTAATCATATTCCCACATATAAAAATCGTACATTCCGGCTATTCCTAACAGAATCATTACAATTAGCCAACCTAAATACCATTTATAATTAGCTTTCCAACCAATTAAAACTCCTAGAAATACCATTAATCCTATTACAATAGGGAAAATTTTAAATTCAAAAATGGTTTTAGGAATATATTTCATTCCTACATAGTGGTTCATTAAATTAATATTCTTAACATCATTAGGGTTATGGTCTTCAAAATGCGTAATATAAATATCCATGCCTAAAGGTGTTGGGTACTGAGGAGCTTCCAAGGTGATATTCCACAGTGGAAATATAAACAATGTAAGTAATAGTAGGGAACCTACAATCATTAAAATTTGATGCTTTTTCATGGTTGATGCATTTTAGAATTATAAAAAGACTGTCCGAAATATTTCGGACAGTCTTTTTAAGAACTATTAATTTACTATTCGTCGTCTAACGACCAACTTAATTTTACATTAGAGTTTTTAGGTGAAACTCTCACGTAACCTTGCATCTCTTGGTGTAATGCTGAACAGAAATCTGTACAATAGAATGGCCAAACACCTACTTCTTTTGGTTCCCAAACAAATGTTTCTGTTTGTCCCGGCATAATCAACAATTCAGAAGTATTAGCTCCTAACATTGCTATTCCGTGAGGAACATCATAATCTTGTTCCAAGTTGGTTACGTGGAAGAATACTTTGTCTCCTACTTTAACTCCTTCAATGTTGTCAGGTGCAAAGTGGCTACGAATCATAGTCATAGAAATATGAACTTCGTTTCCTTTTCTTACTGCTTTTGTTTCTTTTTCATTCTTAACAGCATAAGGATGTTTGTTTTCTTCTAATTTGAAGATTTTTTTAGATCTAGCCTCAATCAAACTTGCAGGACAACCGGCAGCATAGTGAGGTTCACCAATTGTTGGGAAGTCCAATAACAATTCCATTTTGTCTCCTGAAATATCGTATAATTGAGCTGATTGTGTTACCTCAGGACCTGTTGGTAAATAACGGTCTTTAGTGATTTTGTTCATTGCTAATACATATTTACCATAAGGCTTACGAGAGTTTCCTCCCGGAATCATCAAGTGACCTACAGAATAATAGGTTGGTTTTCTATCAACAATTTCCCAAGTTCCTAGTTTCCATTTTACTACTTCTGAAGAAATAAAGAAAGTTGTATAAGCATTTCCTTTTCCGTCAAACTCGGTATGTAAAGGACCTAATCCCGGCTTTTCAACTGTTCCGCCTAAAACATCTTCGTATTTTAAAATTGGAATTCCATAAGCATCTCCGTCAAATTTTTTATCCTCAATAGCTTTTAGCATTTTAGTAAATGAATGAGCTGTTAATGATGCAGATAGTTTTCCGTTACCGATGATATATTCTCCGTCAGGGCTTACATCACAACCGTGTGGCGATTTTGGTGTTGGTAAGAAATAAACCGCTCCAGGAACTTCAGCAGGGTTAACTACTAACACTTCTTTTTCCATTTTAGAAGTTGCTGCGTGAGTTTCGTCATTGTATTTGTTGTGAGCATATTTTGCAGGTACTTTTTTACCGCCTCCATTATTTACATATTCTTCAATTTTTTTCCAGTTTACAGCTGCGATAAAATCTTTATCATTTTGAGAAGCATTTACCTCTAATAATGTGTTAGCCTCCTCTGTGTTATAAGTTGTAAAGAAGAACCAACCATGCGATTTTCCTCTACCGGGGTGTGATAAATCATAGTTGAATCCCGGCATTAATAATTGGAATTTAATACCCATTTCTCCTGTTTTTTGGTCAACTTTAATAAATGTCAAAGCACCTTTAAAGTTTCCTTTGTATTCCTTGATAGACATATCTCTTTGAGGAACAGGAACAGCAAAACGAGTTCCGGCAACTACATATTCGGTGTTTTCAGTTACATAAGAAGAACTGTGATTTCCTGCACTATTCGGTACTTCAATAATTTCGATAGTTTCAAAAGTACCTAAGTCAATTCGTGCAATACGAGGGGTGTTATTACCATTGATAAAAATCCAACGACCATCTAATTCACCATTTGTTTGAGACATATCAGGGTGGTGAGAATCATCCCAAGGTACAAATCCATGAGAAGTATTTAACATTGGTTTGGTTTCTTCGTTGTATCCCCATGCTTTTTCAGGGTCTTGTGAAAATACAGGAATTACCTTAAATAATCTTCCTGAGGGTAACCCATAAACAGCTAATTGTCCACTAAATCCACCTGATACAAAGGCATAGAATTCATCGTGTTCTCCCGGAGCAACATATACTCTCTCGGCAGCATTTCCTGTTAATGCTCCTTGTTTTTTGTTGTTATTATTCCCACAGCTTGCTAATAGCAATATGGACAAATAACATAATCCGATTGTTCTAAAAATTGTTTTCATTTTTATTTATTTTAAAGTTCTAAAAAATTCTAATATTGCTCTTGCTTCATCTTTTTTTATGCTTTGGTCTGCCATTGGCGCACTATATTCCATAAGCAAATCTTTGGCAATAGGGTCTTTTTGAACCATTTCATTAGGGTTCATTATCATATTCATTACCCATTCCGGTGAACGACGCTTCAAAACTCCTGTAGGGTTAGGGCCTATAAAACGTTTTGTCGTTTTATGGCATGCTGAACATTTGGCTTTGAATAATTCTTCACCTTTTTTTGCCAATGCTTTATCTACAGGCTTTGAAATATCTACAGATTTAATAGGCCCTATTCCTTTGTTTTTCATAGGGTCTTGTTTTTCCTGTTTTTTTTCAGCCACTGGTTTTGACTCAGATTTGTTTTTGTTTTTCTTGTTACCTCCTCCGCAAGATACTATCAGTATAGCAACTGCGAAAGCTAAAATTACTTTGTAAATTCTCATTGTTTGTTTTCTTGTTTTATATTGTTTTTATTTTTTCTTAGGTACTAAAACTGTATTGATAACGTGTACCCAACCGTTACTTACTTTTACTGATTTTATGACTTCTACACCTCCTACAAATATTTTTCCGCCTTTTTCAACAACATCTAAATACTCACCGGAAGCCATATATAATTTTCTCTTTTTACGAGCCTCTTTTTTAAGTTGTTTCATCGGATAATTAGATGGAGCAACGTGATTTGTTAAAACAAAAGCTAATTTTGATTTATTTTCAGGTTTTAATAAATCATTTAAAACTTCTTTTGGTAGTTTGTCAAATGCTGAATTTAACGGAGCAAAAACTGTCAAAGGACCTGCGTTTACTACAGAGTCTTCTACGCCTGCTTTTTCAATAGCAGTAACTAATGTTGAAAAATCTTTGATGCTCTTTGCTGTTTGTAAAACATTAGGTTGTGAATCTTCATCTTTTACAGCAGATTGCCCTTTGGTTTGTTTTTTTACTTCTGTGTTTGAAACAGATTTATTTGTTTTCTTAATCTCACCTTTGCAAGCTGATAAAATAATTGATAATGAGATGAGTAAGATACTAATTTTTGTTCTCATGATTATAGTGTTAGGGTTGTAGTAAAATTTAAGACAAAAAAGTCCTTTTTTATAATAAGACAAAATTATCCTTTTTTTGTGAGATAAAAAAGAATTTTTTCATTTTTTTGTTTTTATAAGGTAAAAAATTATTTTTGCCCTATGTTATCAAGAGCAACTAAATATGCCTTTAGGGCGGTTTCGTATTTAACCAAGAACCCCGAAAGAAAAATAGTTATAAAAGAAATGTCGGAGGAATTGGATATTCCTAATGCTTTTTTGGCAAAAATATTACAAAAACTGGTGAAAAATGACATTGTTTCCTCTTCCAAAGGACCTAATGGGGGATTTTATTTGTCAGAACTTAATAGGAAAAAGCGAATTATAAGTATCGTTGAAGTAATTGATGGGCTTCATAAATTTGATGAATGTTTTTTAGAACATACAGGCTGTGATGAATCAAATCCTTGTATAATACATCAAGCTTATAGTTATTTTAAATTAATTGTCCTTGAGGATTTATCTACTAAAACAATAGAAGAAATAGTTCCTTTGGAAGAAATAAATCTTTTGGAGAAGAAAAACAGTGTCTCTTCGTAAAAAAAATCAAAATAACTTTACTCTTTCCACCTAAGCGATTCCACAAGTTTTACAATATCTTTTTCGATATAAGTAACGGCAGGAAGTATAGAATCATAGTTAGGTTTTACATCGAAATATAAAGCCCCTGCCAATACATTTTTAACACTATCTGTTGCTTTAAATTGAATATTGGTAGCGACATTTCCCTCTATTTTGTACAAAGTGCTATATACGTTTCTAAGTGCGTTTTCATATTGTTTTGATTGAATTGCATCGGCTTTTATGGTGTGTTCAAAAGTCAATTTTTCGACCTCCTTTAATATCTCAAAAAGATTGTTGTTTACTTTTCGGTAAGTAATGTGTAATGTAGCCCTCAGTTTTGGATATCGAATACTTGCCCAGCAGTTGTGATGTTGTCGATATGTTGCTTGGTCTGATATTTCAAACGTATAGGGGCAATCATTGGAAATCCCTTTATAATGAGCAACAGGATATTGCAAACTTAAATATGACTTTGGTTTGGGAAAAGTATCGCCTTTACAAGAGTAAATGCCAATTAAAATAAAAACAATTAGTATTTTTTTCATATTTTATTTTTAAGCAAAAAGGGTAAATATGTTTTTGATAGAACAGTATTTCCGTTGCTTTATTACATCTGCAAATGTATTTATTTAAAATAAAAATAAAAAATTTAGGAAATCACCTAAAAAACCTCGTACTTTGTGTGCAATAATTTTTTACAAAAACGAAAAAGAATGATTTTAGAACAATTTTCATCAGAACAAGCAATAGCATTAGAGAAAAAATACGGAGCACACAATTACCACCCGCTTCCGGTGGTTTTATCAAGAGGGGAAGGTGTATTTGTTTGGGATTTAGAAGGTAAGAAATATTATGATTTTTTATCGGCGTATTCATCTTTAAATCAGGGGCATTGTCACCCAAAAATTTTACAAGCCCTTACACATCAAGTAAATAATTTAACACTTACTTCAAGAGCATTTTATAACGATGTTTTAGGGCGTTATGAGAAATATGTTACCGAATACTTTGGTTTTGATAAAGTATTACCGATGAATTCGGGAGCAGAAGCGGTAGAAACAGCCATTAAAATATGTAGAAAATACGCTTATGAACACGATTTGGTGGAAGAGGGAAAAGCGGAAATCATAGTTTGTAAAAACAATTTCCACGGACGTACCACAACGATTATTTCCTTTTCTAATGACGAAAATGCTCGTGAGAATTTTGGACCTTTTACAGGAGGTTTTGTAGCTGTTGAGTACGATAATTTAAAAGCTTTGGAAGAAGTTCTAAAAACGAATAAAAACATTGCCGGATTTTTGGTAGAGCCTATTCAAGGGGAAGCGGGAGTTTATGTTCCGTCAGAGGGATATTTGAGAAAAGCTAAGGAATTATGTGAGAAATACAATGTTTTATTTATCGCTGATGAGGTGCAAACAGGTATTGCTCGTACCGGAAAATTATTAGCTGTTGACCACGAAAATGTAAAACCTGATATTTTAATCTTAGGAAAGGCTTTAAGTGGTGGTGTTTATCCTGTGTCAGCAGTATTGGCAAATGACAAAGTTATGGGAGTTCTCAAGCCGGGACAACACGGCTCTACTTTTGGAGGAAATCCTTTGGCTTGTGCTGTTGCAATAGCTGCTTTAGAAGTGGTAAAAGAAGAAAAATTAGCTGAAAATGCTCAAAAATTAGGTGAAATTTTTAGAGCAGAGGTACAAAAAATCATAGATAAAAGTGATCTTTTACTTTCTGTACGAGGAAAAGGACTTTTAAATGCTATTTTGGTTAACGACACAGAAGACAGTTCTACAGCTTGGGATATTTGTTTGAAGTTAAGAGACAACGGAATGTTGGCAAAACCGACACACGGAAATATCATTCGTTTGGCACCGCCGTTAGTAATGACGGAAAAAGAATTGTACGATTGTATCAGTATTATCAAAGAAACGATTGAAGAATTTGAAAATAAAAAATAGTAAAAACGTTAAATGATAACGATTTACCAATTAAAAGAGCGATTCTATTTTGAG
>PDWJ01005569.1_pt1 | contig 10281 bp, 10 predicted proteins | sample 1430881 | NCBI WGS metagenome assembly PDWJ01 (sample SAMN01162460, study PRJNA174530) | Oral metagenome, whole genome shotgun sequencing project. | biome: Marine environment; feature: Marine mammal; material: Swab sample of the gingival sulcus; isolation source: swab sample of gingival sulcus... | reverse complement strand
ACAGAGCAGTGTTATATTCGGCAACGTCTATTCATGGCAAAAAATATAAAGCCGGTTATGCTTTGGTGAATCAGTTTATAAAAGATTTTGCCGGAACTGATATTGTTTTGGATTTTTCCGGGTCTAATATCGAGGGTATTGCTCAATTTAATGCCGGCTTCGGAAGCTCTAAGGAGCAATATCCAAGCTACCTCAGACGCAGATTCCCCCTCTCTTTATTGCCCTTTAAAACCGGATAAACATCACAACAGCACCGAGCTTTATATTTTCGCCGGACTTTAAAGCCTGTTTTTTTACATTTTTCCCGTTTATAAGAATTCCGTTGGTGCTCTCTAAATCTTCAATAAAAAATTCTTTCGCCACTCTCTTTATTACTGCATGATTTGCAGATACTGTAATGTCGGGAATAATAATATCATTATCGGAAGCTCGACCTATTCCGATGATATTTTTCTCTAAATAAAATGTTTTGTGCATACTTTTTCCTTTTATGCTGATTTCTATCGGAACAAATGTATCTTTCGATGGCGAATCGGCAACTTTAACAGCGTGTTTTTTGTTTTTTTTGTTCAAGAATAACAAAATTATTATCAATATAAAAAGAACCGGAGAAAGCATTATTAAAAACAACTCATTTTTTGATAAGGACTTTCTTTTTGGACTAAACACGCTTATCTCTTTGGTGTATTTGCCGTATCGTACAGTTATGAGATTTTCGCTTTTTTCATCATTTAGCTGAAAAATAATTTTTTTATACATTGATTTTCCGGGTAAAACATCCGAAGACATATCTTCTTTATAGCGTCTTATAATGTCACCAATTTCTTTATCGGAATTGCATTGCGTGTATATTCCGTCTTTTTTCATACATAAAGCAATTAATTTGTCTTCTTTTTCTTTCTCAATGGCACCTCTTTGTAAAATATACACGGCAGGCAAAAGCTCCGAAGTTAATCCGGAGCAAAAATTCAGTTCATTGTTTCCAAAATTTCCGAGCATAATAATCCCTGTCGTATTTATGGCAGAACTTCCGGAAAACATATAATTTTGAACTTTAAGGGTTGTTTTACAATTTTTATTTATTCTAAAAGAACCTTGTAAATTTTGCCCGTTGAGAAATTCATCAAAAAAAGCAAAATTCCCGCTAAATTCCGGAGAAGCATACTGTATGTGAGTTTTTCCGGTTTTGTCGTTTTGCATAATGCCTATGTTTATTTTATCCGTATTTTGCAAACCGACAATTTCTTTTTGCAAAAGAGGCTTTATGTCGGCAATTTCATTGGCATTAACAAGAAACAAAAAATTATGATAATTTGCTAAGTCTTTAATCGGAACATTCAAAATTACATAATCTAAGGGCTTATTTTTTTCCGTAATTTTTAGTTTTGCCGTATCCGGAATTTCCGGGAATTTAAGCATTAGTTCAATTTTCGGGTAACGTACATTATTTATTTTTATAAGTTTTATGTCCTTTTGTGCAAAAACACTAAGGGTCAGGGATAAGCAGGTAATTATGAGACTGTACTTCATATGTTTATAATTTTTAAAGGTCGATGCCTTAGTGAACCTTATTACGCTTATTTTTTATTAGGTCGGTAAAAATAATCATTCTGTTGAGTGCTTGAAATTTTTAGCACCGGGCTTTTCTTTGAAACCAAAATTAAGCAAACAAAATTAAAAAATATAAACGAAATTCGGCTTAAGACTTCCTGCTTGTTTTTGACGGACAAACTTTTTACGAGCAAAATACAATTTTTTACTTTATTTTTGTGTTTTTTATTACAATCAATAAGGTCTAGACATTAATGCAAAACACTGACAATATATATCCTGTTTTTGAGCAAATAATAAACAGAAACCAAAAAGAGAGGCTCCTTAAGCAAAAGTCCAAAGTGTTGTGGATTACAGGTTTGTCCGGATCCGGAAAAACAACACTTGGTGCTGCTGTTGAAAAAGAGCTTTTTAATAAGGGTTTTTTAACGCAAATTTTAGACGGAGATAATATTCGTTCCGGAATAAATAAAAATTTGAAATTTACCGAAAAAGATCGAGTTGAGAATATTCGCAGAATTGCTGAAGTTACCAAACTTTTTTTAAACTGCGGAGTTATTGCCATAAATTGCTTTATTAGTCCGTCCAAAGAATCTCGTAACATGGCAAAGAGTATCATTGGCAAAGAAAATTTAATAGAAATATATTTGAGTACTCCGCTTGAAGTATGTGAAATGCGAGATGTAAAGGGCTTATATGCAAAAGCTCGTTCCGGAAAAATAAAGAATTTTACGGGCGTCAGTGCTCCTTTTGAAGTTCCGGAAAATCCGGATATTATAATAGATACCTCCCAAACATCGCTAAAAGAATCCGTAGATATTGTTTATAATTGCATAAAAAATCAAATAAAAGGCTGATTTACATATGAAAATAGATTGCCTGTTTAAACAAAACTTTTTAATTTGTGAATGTTTTTGTACATTTGGTCTTTTATAGTAAAGTAAAAAGCTAAACAAAGCTTGTAATATTTAAGATATTCGATGATACTAAACTTAATAGGCAGGGATAAAGAATTGTTTCTTGAAGATATTCATAATCAAGAAGTAGAGCTGTCGGCAATAGTGCGGGAGTCTTCTTTTTTAGTGCTTGGCGGAGCCGGCTCTATAGGTCAAGCTGTTGCCAAAGAAATTTTTAAACGAAATCCGCTGAAATTGCATGTTGTTGATATTAGTGAAAATAATTTGGTTGAGTTGGTGCGTGACATTAGGAGCAGCTATGGATACATAAAAGGTGATTTTCAGACTTTTGCATTGGATATAGGTTCTATGGAGTATGATGCGTTTATAGCCAAAGACGGTAAATATGATTATGTTCTCAACCTCTCTGCATTAAAGCATGTTCGCAGCGAGAAAGACCCTTACACGCTTATGCGGATGATAGACACTAATATTTTTAACACGATAAAAACAATACAACAAGCGATTAATAAAGGAAGTAAAAAATATTTTTGTGTCAGCACCGATAAAGCCGCCAATCCTGTAAATATGATGGGAGCATCTAAGCGTATTATGGAGATGTTTGTACATAAATATTCTGCTAAAATTGATGTTTCAATGGCTCGTTTTGCCAATGTTGCTTTTTCGGACGGCTCTTTATTGCATGGCTTCAATAAAAGACTGGAAAAAAAGCAACCCATTGTAGCTCCCTCTGATATTAAACGTTATTTTGTAACACCAAAAGAATCGGGAGAGTTATGCTTAATGTCTTGTATTTTTGGTGAAAACAGAGATATATTTTTCCCGAAACTGAGTGAAGATTTGCACCTCATTACTTTTGCGGAAATAGCAAAAAAATACTTAAATTTAAAAGGGCTTGAACCTTATATCTGCCATTCCGAAAATGCTGCTCGATCAGCAGTTAACAAATTGGACTTGAGCAAGCAATGGCCTTGTTTTTTTACGCTTAGCGATACCACGGGAGAAAAAGATTTTGAAGAGTTTTATACAGATAATGAAACGCTTGATATGAACAGCTTTATGAATATAGGTGTCATTAAAAACAAAATCAATTTTAATGAAGAAAACTTGAGTGTTTTCACCGCAATGATAGAAAAATACAGGCAAGAATTAAATTGGACTAAAGACAATTTAGTGAAGTTATTCCATACGATGATACCAAATTTTGGGCATAAAGAAACAGGAAAATATTTAGATTCTAAAATGTAGTATGAAAACAGACGCACTTATAAATTTTATTAGAAGCTTATACAAAGAAAGCACGGGCTTTATTCCTTTGCATGTTCCCGTGTTCAAGGGGAATGAAAAAAAGTATCTGAATGAATGTATTGATACTACTTTTGTGTCGAGTGTGGGCAAATTTGTGGATGAATTTGAACAAAAAGTTGCAGACTATACAAAGTCCAAACACGCCATTGTTTGCGTAAACGGGACAAATGCCTTGCATCTGGCATTGTTGTTGGCGGGCGTTGAACAAAACGATGAGGTAATAACTCAGCCCTTAACTTTTATTGCTACTGCAAATGCCATTTCGTATGCAAATGCGGTTCCTGTTTTTGTAGATGTGGATAAAGATACCATGGGCTTGTCGCCGACTGCTTTGGAAGAATATTTACGGAAAAATGCGGCAATAAAGCAAGGCGAATGCTTTAATAAATCCACAGGTCGCAGAATAAAAGCATGTATGCCGATGCACACTTTTGGTCATGCTTGTCGGATAGACGAAATCATAACTGTTTGTCAAAAATATCATATCGAAGTTGTTGAAGACGCCGCCGAAGCCATGGGGAGTTTTTATAAAGGAAAGCATCTCGGTACTTTTGCTTTGCTGTCTGCCATATCATTTAACGGTAACAAAATTATGACAACAGGAGGCGGAGGCATAATTTTAACGAATAAAGACGAATTGGCAAAAAAAGCAAAGCATCTCAGCACGCAAGCCAAAGTGCCGCACGCATGGGAGTACGCCCACGATTATGTGGGGTATAATTATCGAATGCCGAATGTTAATGCGGCTTTGGGATTGGCTCAATTAGAGCAAATTGATGCGTTTTTAGCAGACAAAAGAGATACAGCTCGGCAATACTCAAAATTTTTTAAAGAAAAGGGCATTTCATTTTTTAACGAAAGAGAGAGCGAACAATCAAATTTCTGGTTAAATGCCGTAATTTTAGAAAATCGAGAGCAACGCGATGCTTTTTTAAAAGCAAGCAACGAAGCCGGCATAATGACGCGTCCCGTTTGGCAGCTAATGAACACATTGCCGATGTTTAAAAATTGTCCCAAGGGAGATTTGACTAATGCCAAATGGCTTGAGGAGAGAGTTGTGAATATTCCGAGTAGTGTAAAAAAATTATCATGAAAAATTTTTTGTTTAATCCGGCATCCGAAAAAGTCTTACCGAAAATAGGCATGAAAAAAGAGGCAGATTTAAGAGGTTGTTGCTTAAAAAACGGAACATATCAAGATGACAGATAATTGCCGGTTAAAAAGGGAATATGAAACGCCCGAGAATAGACATTAGAATGATTGTTTTTTCTTACTTAATAAAATTTAGCGTAACAAAGTTCATTTGGGTGTGTCCGATATGACCTTTGATGATTATTAAATATAAGCGCATGGAAAAAATAGAAACCCAAAATCAAGAATTTAAACAAATCTGGAAAGACGAATATTTAAAAACCATTTGTGCTTTTGCAAATTCTGATGGAGGTGTTTTGTATGTTGGCTTAAATGATTTTGGAGAGGTTGTAGGAATAAATAATTCCAAAAAACTGTTGGAAATATTACCGAATAAAATAAATAATAAATTAGGTCTTATCGTTGATGCGTCATTGAATGTCGAAAACGGAAAAAAATATCTAAAAATAACAGTAAAAAAGACATATGCCCCAATATCTTATAATGGTAAATTTTATCAAAGAAGCGGCAGTAATACAGTTGAGTTAAACGGAGGAAACCTTACTAATTTTTTACTTAAAAAATATGGTAAAACTTGGGATGATATAGCCGAAGAGAAATTTACCCTTGAAGAAATTGATTTAAATACAATTGAAAAATTTAAAAGGTTAGCTAAAGACAGAGTTCCGAATATTCAAAATGAAGACAATCTTGCTGAATTATTGAGAAAATTAAATCTGTATGAAGGAAAATATTTAAAGCGAGCTGCGATTTTGCTTTTTGCAAAAAATCCTCAGGCATATTATATCCAATCTCACTCGAAAATAGGCAGATTTTTGAATGAAACAGATATTCAAATTAGCGATGTCATAGAGGGAAACTTAATAGACCAGGTAGATAAAATTTTAGATGTATTGAGAGTAAAATATTTAAAATCATATATTTCTTATGAAGGAGTACATCGAAGAGAAATTTTAGAGTACCCTTATGAAGCACTAAGAGAGGCTGTTATTAATGCGCTTATTCACAGGGATTATACCAATACAGTAAACTTACAGATAAAGGTTTATGACGAAAAAATTATAATGTACAATGGTGCAACTTTAAGTGAAGAGGTTCCGATAGACAAGTTTACAAAGCCTCATCAATCAAAACCTTTTAATCCTATAATGGCTGCGGTATTTTACAAATGCGGGTTTATTGAAAATTGGGGCAGAGGAACAATAAACATTATCAATGAATGTGAAAAGTCCGGTTTGCCGACACCGTCTTTTGAGTATGATTGGACTGCTGTGAAAATAACTTTTTACAAAACAACTGTTCAAGAAGTTTTCCAAGAAGAAACCCCAAGAATTGTTCAAGAACAAAGTGTAGAATATTTAAGACTGGGGGTAAAAAACAGCCGAAAAAAAGAAAGAAAACTCCTTTTCAATACGCTTGCGACCTCCTTTTTTCCCGCGAATCGACCTTGAAATAGAAGAAGGGCTTCGGCTTTTGGATAAGCTCTATTTTGAAAACAAAATTACCCCCGAAGACCTTAAGAAAGTATCTGAGAGGATAGAAAAGCATGGGGTCGGTTTTCTTTCCATCTTTCGCAGACTGCTTGATGAGCCGCCAACCCCCAAACGCTTCTGGTGGTTTTATCCTGACGAATCCCCTGAAGAACAAATCGCCAATGATTTGAAAGACCCCGAAGCCTACCTCGAATACAGAAAACGGCTGGCGGAGGCTGAGTGGAGTTGAAGTTCTAAAAAATCATCATCGGTAAAATTTTTTAATCATTTTTGTTTGTTTTTTACATTTTTTGTTTTGTAATTTCTGTAAAGCCTTTGCTGTTACTCTAGTTAATTGAGCGACTTGTTTTTGTTGGAGATTGTATGCCGATGCCTGCACGGCAATCCGACCGTACAGTTGCGAAAGAGCGACATAGCCGCCGCCTGTTTCTTGTGCTAAAGTAGCAATTTCTTTTTGAGCTTGGGCAGCTTTACGCATATTCCCGACCGAAACGGCAAGACGAGAATTGGACAACTGTATGTCTTCTGCGAGATTGACAATAGATTTCACTTGACCCAAAGCACGAAATGCACCGACAAGTACGAAAAACTGCTTGTTCATAGAGGTCAGTTGCTTGGAGAGACAATCTAATTCTATTCTTGCTTGACGAATTGTATCTCTGGTCTTATTCTTTGCTGCAACTTCAATTTCTACTTTGTGAGCGTTTGCCATGTTGTTTTTTCTCGCTTTACTTATTGCAGTTTGTGTCGTTTATTATCCCAAAACTGCGATGTTTTTGGGGGGGACCCTTTTTGCGTTTTTAGCTATTCCTCTTCTTTATTCCCATTTCGGTGGCGGACTTATCATCGTTGCTTTGGCTATGATTGCCGTTTTGGAATGCCTTTTGCGGTGGGAAAAAAAACAAAACCGCTCCTAGCTTTCAATCCACTTTTTCCAGTCTTTTTGTTCCAAATTTGCCACTCGAACCGCTGTTGCCAGTTCTTTAAGTCGCAGCTGTCTGTTTTTTGCCGCAGCCGTTAAAAACCGCCTGCCGTCAGTCCAAGTCATATTTAAAACCGAGTCGTAATCAAAACCTGTTTCGACAAGTCCGACTACGCACTCGCTCCACCAGTCGCCGACTCCTGTGCCGGTACGCTTATCGCTCCCAGCACTCCGGCGAAAAAATCGACATTTACCTCGATGATTTTTGCCGTGAGTTCGACAAGAACCTGTGCGTCTTGTTCTTCAAGCCATTTGCGGTCTGCACCGCTGCCGATACAAACCGCTTCGATAAGTGGCTCGATATATTCTGCCAAATGGCGGATAAAATCTCTGTCAAATTCTTTTGAAAAGTCTTTGCCTGCGACAAAATCAAAAAGCGGCTCAATTGCCTTTAAAAATGCAGGGAGCTTGCCGATTTTTACGGGTTTGATATTTTTTAAAATCTCTTCTTTCATCTTTTTCTCCTCTTTTTTAAAAACGGCGGATAAGCGGGCATATACTGTGTCGCTCACCAATTTTCCCCGCCTTGTGTATGTTGTATACACGGCGGCGGTCAAAATCGGTTCGCTCCTTGTCTCTGCCCACTTCTCCGCCGTTTTGAGTTGCAGGCTCCGCTATGTTTAATTTTTCATTAAAAATCTGTTTTAAAAACTTGTTTGAAAAATGTTTTAAAATATATTTTAAAAAACGGCAGAGAGTGGTGCGCGGGCTAAGATAGTGGTTCCGCTGATAGCCTTTCCGTTTCTTGAGCGGAGTAAAACGGTGGCTGAGCGGAGCCGAAGCCCCGTTTTACTTTCCCTTGCCCCTCGGCTCCGCTCGGGGAGCGGGAAAGCTCCGCTCAACCAACGCGGAGACCGCTTAAACTCCACCGTAATTTTCCATTATCAATTATCCATTCTTAATTTTTTAAAAATAGCGGAGAAGTGGGCAGAGACAAGGAACAGGTGAACTATTATCTTAGCTTTCGAGCCGATAAATACGCACCCAAAATATCCGGCTATGCAGGAACAAAAGGCGAGTATTTTGCAGAGAGTTTTGTTGCTTTACAAAAAGGCAAATTGAACAAAATCGACCCTGAATTTGTCAAAGCACTGAGTGCCAAGCAAGCGGTAAAAACGACACAAGTCGGACAAAAAATAGCTTTCGTTGTGCCGGATTATATCAAACAAATGGAAGTTAAACTTCCAAAAGAGGAATATGCAAGAGTTATGTCCGAAGTCAGAACTTGGGCGACGGAAAAAGAGAAAACAAAAGGAATTTTTTCAAAGGGCATACTGGACAATAACTATGTAATCTATTACGAACCCAACACGATGGACTTTATAATAATAGGCAAAGACCCTTTGAAAGAATAAAAAATGAGATAGAAATGGCAACAGAGACAGACAAAGAATTAAGAGCGTTAATCCTAAAAATAGATAACGAAAAAAACTTTATCAGCGGAGTTTTTTCAAGTACTCCAACACAAGAGTTAAGAAAGGAGCTTTGCGAGTACATAAAACAACACCCCCAAATTTTATCAGGTCAAGTTTTGTTGTATTCCCTGCTTCGCCGTCGAGGAGACGAAATCCCCGATATTGAAGAAAAAGTTAAAGAAATTTGGCCCGAAGGCATAAAATAACCGCCCCAAAAAGAATCTAATACCCATAACCGCTTTTTGGCGGTTTTGTTTTCCTACATTTTCTGTCCGCAAAAGGCACAAAAAACCGCATTGTCCGTAACTGCTGCTTGGTTGCAGTTTGGGCAGGTTTTGCGGGGCGGTTCGAGTTCGATAAGCAGTTCTTGTTCTTTGACCGGCACCATAATTTTGTCCGTCTGGTAGGCTGCCGTTTTCAGCACTCGTTTGACCCGTCCGTCAATCTGTGCAAGCACGGCTTTTTCCTGTTTCATAATCGACACATTACAGACTTCCTCGCCTTTTTTGACCATATCGCCGATTTTAACATGCGTAACCCACAAATCGCCGTTGCTGGGCGAGCCGATATGGTAGGGATTGGTCGGGTCGGCTTTTTCCATGGCACTTTTGGCGTGTTCGCTTGCCGCTTGAATTTGTACTTGTCTCGTAAAAAATTCGGAATTGAGGCAGTAGCGGACTTCTGACATACCGTCGGTATCCACGGGTGAAATATTGAGTATTGTTATTTCGTGTAGTCTGCCGCTCGAATCTTTAAATAAAAGCGATTCGCCTACTTGCAGACCCTCAAACCATACATCAAGCGGCAGCTGGTTCGGGTCGCCGAATTTGCTTTGAAAGTCGATTGTTTTCAAGGCATCGCCCGGGTGGTTGAGATACAAAATAAATTCCTCTTCCGTGGGGTCGCGTCGTAAGGTCGCAGCCAGTTGGCGGCGTTCGGATTCCAACTTGACCGGCGGCAAATTCTGAAGCGGTGATTGTTGCGTTCTGGTCGCCATATCTTCTTTATATTCTGTACCAAAGGCACTTTCGTACACCCACTGCGGCGGAAAACCGAGCGGCAGCCGACCGTATTTTCCAAGCAGCAGATTGCGAAATGCGTCGTTGCTGTTTTGGTAAATAATCAGCCGCTCTTGTTTATTTTCATCGCTGAGTTCGTTTTCGGGTGTAGCGATGACGGTTTCCAAAACATGCAGTAAATGCCGCACTGCCCGCAGACCGCCTTGTTTAAACGCTCCTGTTACTGCCAAAAACGCCGTGTTCCATGTGATTTGTGAACCGGGCGTTACATCGTGATAGCGAATGATTTGCCGTGTGCCTGCCAAAAATTTGAGCATATACGGCAAAAGGTGAATATAGCCTTGTTTCATCGCACCCTCTTGCGAGGACGAAGTCGCACCGCCGGGCATACCGTGTCGGGTTACATCGTAATCAATTCCCTGAAAATACGGTGCAACATAGCGG
>PDWJ01005564.1_pt1 | contig 10286 bp, 7 predicted proteins | sample 1430881 | NCBI WGS metagenome assembly PDWJ01 (sample SAMN01162460, study PRJNA174530) | Oral metagenome, whole genome shotgun sequencing project. | biome: Marine environment; feature: Marine mammal; material: Swab sample of the gingival sulcus; isolation source: swab sample of gingival sulcus... | reverse complement strand
GCCAACGTAGTGGTGAAAACTATCTGGAACCCCAGGTTGCCAAACCACAGATACTCGGTCCAAAACCTGGCAGCGACCGCCGCCAATGCAACCGCCACCCCGGCGATGATCAAGACGATTAGCAGCGTATTGCGTGGCGGTGCTTCCGCTGCCTCAGGAACAGAATCAGTACTCATGGTGATCCTCAAGGGTGTAACGAAGGGCCTCGGTGAGTCCCGGGACAAGGTCTACGCCGCCCAACAGTTCGTCGGGATTTGACCTTAGGCGAGCCAAGCCGTGGGCGGTGCCGTCGCGCAAGACGCCGACCACGACCCGGACATCCACCCGCTTCGGGTGTTGCATCACGAATTGTGTGGCGGCGTCAGCATTTTCGGGAATATCCGCCTCATACTCGGCGGGCAAGAAGGTTCGCTCCAACGCGAGCGCAGTGCCAGTGACGCTAGGCGGCCAGCACACCTCCCGCAGCCTCGCAAGCGGATCCTGGCCAGCGGCAAAGCCATCCTGCTCAATGGCAGTCAGGCTGTCCAGGCTCGCCTGCGGTACCTGGTCGGCCAACTGCGGTTCCAGCTCCAACAATTCCTGGGTGGCCACGAGCGAAAACAGCCTGGCGGGTTGATCCCACCCGGCAGAGCCAACGTGTCGTTCCACGTCAGCCAGCACGGCGATTAGTCGGCTAGTTTGCTCGCTCACAGCTAGCGACCTCCCCGCCATCAGGCTGTTGCAGCAACTGCAACGAAGCTATTGCCTCATTAAGGCTTTCAACCGGCACCAGCCGCAGGTCGGTTTCCAGATCCATCACGTCGCCGCAGTTCTCGGCTGGCAGCAAGAACGTATCGGCACCAGCATTCTCAGCGCCTTTGATTTTTTGCCGCAGCCCCCCGACGCCATGTACTTGGCCGTTTGCCTCGATGGTTCCGGTAGCAGCCACAATGTGATCGTCAACCAGCGTGGCTGCGGTGATCTTCTCGTAGATCGCCAGCGCGAACACTAGGCCCGCGCTAGGGCCTACTACGCTGGAATCCACCTGGTAGGTCAGCTTCGGCGAATAGGTGTACCCGGTCTTGATCCCTACCCCGACGCTCGGTTTGTTGGAGTTATCGGCGCCAGTGACCACAGTTACGGTTATCGGTTGGCCGTCACGAATCACCCGGAAAACTACCGGATCGCCGATGCCGCGGTTCTGCACAGATTCCACTATTTCGGCAGGGCTCAACCCCTCGATCGTGTCCACCGATTCGATCAGGTCACCCGGTTCCAGGCGGCCGTTTGCCGGCCCTGACAAGACGACTGAGACCACCTGGGGTATTTCGGTCACGGTAATCCCGGCAGCGCGCAGCGCGGCGACCGCTGCGTCTTGCCGGGAGTCAGTCATCTGGGCGACGGCTTCCTCGCGAATCTGCTCGTTGCTTTGGCCTGCCGGATAAACATTGGCTCTTGGCAGCACGTAGCTAGAAGGGTCCAAAAAAGCGTATAGGGCCTCCGGCAAGCCGACCGAGGCATCGGCCCGGCTGCTGGAAACAGTCGTCATCAGCAGGCTGCCGCTCGTGGGATAGGTGGGAATACCGTCAACCTTGATGACCGGCGCCGATTCCGCTTTGCCAAGCACATCTAGGGTGCTGCCTGGCCGCCAGGTGACATAGGGAACTGGGATCAGCACAATGAGCAGCGCCAGCACCACGAACAGGATCGAAGACACGATGGCCAGCCGATTTCGCGACACCTTGTCTCCCTTCCCTCCGATGTGCGATATCAGCGTAGCAACTGTCCCCAACACTTGCCGTTGTGCGCTTCAATGGAGGTAACAAGAAAGGAAGCCATGGCGAACGATAGCCCAAACCCAGACTTCGAGCAGTTGCGTAAGCTGCTGGAATCCCTTGGCTTGAATCTGGGCGAGTCAGACAGTGACCTGGAACGCTTCCTCACCGAAGCGCTAAGTGGCTCATCCGGCTTTTCCTTTGGCATGACGCCCGCCGACGCTGACCCGGATGCCGCTTGGCGCACCACAATGACAGCCGCGCAGAAACTCCTAGCTGAGGTCGGCCCCGACCCTGCGTTTCAGCCCGGCGAGGTGGCCGCAATAGCCGATTCAGAACGACTCGTGCAGTCCTGGCTCGATTCCTGCACGGACTTCCCCAGCCCAGCCCGGCCGGTACTAGCGCTGCGCCGTAGCGACTGGCTCGCCGCCACAGGTGACGGCTGGCGGCAGCTGGTTGAACCGATCATCGAAGGGCTTGCTCAAGCGATGCAGCGTAGCGGCGAGGCTGAATTGGGCGAGCTAGCCCCAATGCTGCAACCGATGCTGCACACATCGGCTTCGATGATGTACCGGGAACACCTAAAGCACCAGCTCAGCGACACCGCCTGCGATGTGCTGACTGGTACCGACATCGGCGTCGATCTATTGGGGAATCAGCAGGTCTGCATCCTGCCCACCAATCTGGCCGCGTTTACCACCGACCTGCGAATCGGCGAATCAGAGCTGCTGCTATACCTGCTGACCCGCGAGGCCGCTCGCACTCGGCTGTTCGCGGCGGTGAGTTGGCTATCGCCACAACTCAACGCGTTGCTTTCCCACTTTGCCCGCGAAATCACCATCGATCTCGACGCGATCATGGCCGAACTCAACCCAGCCGATCTCAATGCGGCTTCGTTCGAGCAGCTATTGAGTATCGGCCAGCGACTCCAAGTCTCGTTCTTCAAGCCAGCCTCAACCGAAACCCAACTAGAAATCCTGGACCGGCTCGGGGTGCTGCTAGCGCTGATTGAAGGCTGGGTGGATCACGTCACCACCCTCGCGACGAAGACGTGGCTGGGCAACCCCGGACAGCTTCGCGAGGTCATCTCCAGGAGGCGGGCTTCGTCTGGGCCAGCGCATCGTGTCTTCAAAGAATTGCTGGGCCTGCAGCTGAGTCCGCGACTGGTACGCGACGCCGAGAACTTCTGGGCAGCCCTAGACCACGACCGCGGGATCAGCAGCCGAGACGCCACCTGGCATCACCCAGACGTGCTGCCCACGAAGGAGCATCTTGCCGACCCGCTTTCCTACCTCGCCACCAACCGGGACGACGAGCCCGACGCGCTAGACGAGGAACTGCGTCAACTATTGGCTGAAGAATGAGCTACTTAGCGAGTATTTTTTCGCTCTCGCTTGACTGCATCGTGGGCATTCGACAAACTGACGGTGGAGTCTCGGTCGGCGCGCCCGCAGGGGAAGGCGAGTGAATCGGCCGGGGCTCCGCTTTGTGTCGGGTTGGCCCGTGTCGCTAACCTGACTGGTACGTTTACTCGCTAGAGTTTACGTAATATTCCCAAATACAGGAGATATAAATGGCCCAGGAAACATACACAGGCAGCTTCTACTGCGTAAAGTGCAAGGCGAAGCGCGAAGCCACTGGTGATGTCGTTGTTAACGCCAAAGGTACCAAGATGGCAAAGGGTAAGTGCCCCGAGTGTGGCACCAACCTGAATCGTATTTTGGGCAAAGCCTAAGACGACACACCTAGTTTCCAGGCCGGGGCAGCAACGCTGCCCCGGCCTTGTTTTTTACCAGCGGCCGAATGTTGCTACCTGCCCTGGCCGGTCATTCGTCTCGGCGTGCTAGGTGCTGGGAGACGATGGCCAGGCAGTCGGAGCCGTAGCGCTCGACTTTCACCGCGCCAATCCCGGAAATCCGCAACAGCTCCGATCGGGTTTTAGGCTCTGCCTCGGCTATGGCTAGCAGTGTTGCGTCAGTGAACACCACGAAGGCTGGCACTGAATCAGTTTTCGCCCGCTCAGATCGCCATTGCCGTAGCGCTGCCACCAAAGCATCGTCTGCGGCTGATTCGCAGGTTTCGTGGCGGCCTAGTTTGCGCTGAGTTGCAGTAGTCAACACGGTGCCGCAGACCCGGCAAGCCAGCTTCTTTCGCCCGCTCTTAGCCGGAATCGCAGCCCGGTGTTCGGCTTGGCTGATGCCAGCCAGGAAACGCGAGCGCCCCATACCCCGTTGCGCCACCCAGCTCACGCGCAGGTTTTGCCTAGCCCTGGTCAGTGCCACGTAGAGTAGCCGCCGCTCTTCCGACAGCGCCGGTTCCTCCTGGCACAAGACGTATGGCACTAGGCCTTCCCTAACCCCAATCACGGCCACGTCGTCCCATTCCAGTCCTTTGGCCGAATGCATGGTGGCCAGGGTCACGGCTCCGGCGACAGGTGCCACTCCCCACGCCGCTCGTTCGAGCAGCCACTCGACGAGCTGGCTTAGCGACAGCGCCGGTTCGCCATGAGCTTTGCCGCTGATGACCTCAACGAGCGCCTGGATCGATTCCCATTCCTCTCGCGCCTTGCCCGTAGCCGAGGGTGCCTGTTCGCGCCATGCCAACAGTTTCTTGATCGGCTCGAGCTGCTCGGTGACCACCGCCTGCGGCTCCTCGGCCGCGTATTGCTGCAGCAACCGCAACGCCTGCTTCACCTCGCCGCGCTCATAGAATCGCTCCGCCCCATGCACGACGTAGGGCACCCCGGCCGCTGCCAGTGCGCTCTCCAGCGCGACTGACTGGGCGTTGATGCGGTAGAGCACCGCCATTTCCCGCCACGGTGTGCCCGCTTCGCGTCGTTGCTGGAGCCATGCGGCCACTTCGGTTGCCTCAGCCGCGTCGCTGCTCGAACGCACGAAACTTGGCTTTTCCCCCGAAGCCCGCGCGGCCCGCAGGTGTTGGGAAGTCGAGCGCACCAGCGTGTTGGTAACGCTCAAAATCTCCGGTGTGGAGCGATAGTTTTGACTCAGCCGCAGCGTGACGGCGTTCGGCAGCTGGGCGGCGAATCCTCGCAGCAGTCTGGGATCTGCACCCGCGAATCCGTGAATCGCTTGCAGCGGATCACCCACCACACACAGGTCGGTGCGGTCACCTAACCAGAGCTTTACCAATTGATGCTGCACTTGCGAGATATCTTGGTACTCATCGACCACAAAATGCTGGTAGGTATCTCGTACCTGCTGTGCCACCTGCGGAAACTTGCTGAGCAAGGCAATGGCTGAGAGCAAAATGTCGTCAAAATCAACCACCTGGGCAGCAGCCTTCGCATGCTCGTAGGCGAGCATAATCGCGCCAATCTGGCTTGGGCTGGCCTCGGCCACTGGTGGCCGGGAAAGCGTGGCGTAGCGTTCCGGGGTGATGTTGCTCGCCCGCGCCCAGCCGATCTCGGTCATCAGATCGCGGATTTGTGCCTTGTCCAAGTCACCTAAGGTGCGACCAGCGGCGCGGGCGATAAACCCGAAGGGCTGCTCCAGCACAGCTGGGAACTCGCTGCGATAAACCTGCGGCCAGAAGAATTGACACTGCCGTAGCGCGGCGGCATGAATCGTGCGCGCCTGGACCCGCCGCACCCCCAACTGCACCAGCCTGGCTCGCATCTCGCCAGCTGCCCTAGTGGTGAACGTGACCGCTAGAGTTTTAGCGCTGTCATAGCGCCCAACAGCTGCCGCATACGCGATTCGGTGCGTTATCGCCCGGGTCTTGCCCGTCCCGGCTCCGGCCAGCACCACCACCGGTGCTTCTAGCTCGGTAGCAACTGCCCGCTGTTGCGGGTCTAAGGCCGCCAAGATTTTTTCACTCACCGTCTCATTGTCCCCGATCGGTCAGCCATTTTGTCCCCGACAACACCTAGGCTGAGCAATGAAAGGAATCTCATGGCGCAGCGAATAGTAACGGCCCCCAACTGGCCGCAACTGGTTCGTGCGCTTGCGGCCCAGCTATCGAGCCAGCCGCCCGGCGTTTTCGAGGCGCCACAGATCGTCACGCCCACATCGGCCGCAGCGAAGCTGCTTAGCCAGGAGTTAGCGCTATCGCTGCCGAGCAATATCAGCGCCGGATTCTCGTTTCTGACCCCTTATGCCTGGGAACAGCGGCTTGCCGACAGCCTTGGCCTGACGCAGAGCTATGCGACTTGGCGAGGCCAAGGCCTGAGCCTGGCAATTCGGCGCGAACTGCCCGAATTAAGCTCACAGCATCCCCTACTGCAACGCCACCTGCAGCGCGCGCCAACCCGCCGCAACCTGGTGTTGGCAGCAAGGCTGGCGCACCTAATGCGGCACTACTGCGACAACTTTCCCGAGCTAGCCGAAAGCTGGCTCAACGGGGACGACGTTGCCGCCGACGGTACCGCGTTGCCTGCGTCGGCACGGTGGCAGCCTGAATTGCTGCGGCTACTGCACCGCAGGCTTGGCACTACTCTCGTGGGTATCCGCTCCCAGCTAGCAACCGCGCTTGCCAGCAACAACTCTCACTGGTTTGGGCTGGCTTTTGTACCACCGACGTTGCAGCAGCTCATCGAGACCGCTGAGCAAGCGCGGGTTTGGCACGTCGCACCCACCGCGCTGCCGGATTGGACGCTAGCGTTGTCGGCCCCACGAGAAGAGTTGCCCGGCGAGACCACCCGGCCAACCGTCGACTTTCACGCCGCTTACTCAGCCAACCGCCAGGTTGAGGTACTGCGCGATGAACTGACCCGGCTGTTTCAGACCGATCAGTCGCTGGAACCACGTCACGTGGCCATAGTGGTACCCGAGCTGGCGACATGGTGGCCACTGCTAGCTACAGCCTTCGTCCCAGACCCGAGCCCCACCGCGCACCCCGGGAGGTTCCTGCGGCTGCCGCCACCGCCACAGCGCAACCAGAACCCGGTCACCGAGGCGCTGCTCCAGCTGCTTCGTCTGAAGCACTCCCGCGCCAACGCCACCCAGCTACTACAACTGCTCGGCTCCCCCGCTGTTGCCCCCCGCTGGGGCTTCGACGACCCAGATGAGTTAGCCGAACTCGTGACCCGAAGCAACATCTGGTGGGGCCTCGATCAAGCCACGCGCAGCGACTACGGCCTAAGTGGCCTAGGCAGCAACACCTGGTTGCGGGGGCTGGAACGGCTACTCACCGGAATCGCCCAGCCGCCGGGCGATCCTTGGCTGCCACATCCTGGGGTAACCGGCTTTGATGATTCAACATTGCCGCTACTTGGCAACCTGGCGGAGGTCGTCTCCAGGCTGCGTCATTTCGTGGCCACCTCCCCTGAGACCGCGCCGGTGTCGCAGTGGCGCGTCGTCCTGGCAGAGGCAATGGATCGGCTATTCGGCAGCAGTGACCAACGAGATGAGGCAGCAACTCGCGAACTGCTGGCTGGCCTTCCCAGTAGCGACGACACCAACCCCGTTAAGCTTTCCGCGGCCGAGATGGCGCAGCTGCTGGCGCAGGCGGCGCAGAATCAACCGTCACGCCCGGTGGCAGGCAACGGTTCGATCCAGGTGTTCACCCCGGGCGAGCAACTGCCGATTGGCTATCGCGTGGTTTGCCTGCTGGGCCTCGCCGATCAACCAGCCGCAACCCTGCCCGACGACGTGTGCGCCGACCAGCCGGTGCCGCAGCCGGCAACGCTGCGCAGGCAGACGCTATTGGCCCACTTACAGCTTGCCGAGCGCGCGCTGGTGATCTTTGCCGGGCTCGATCCGCAGCCCGGCACCGGGCCGAGGGACTGCTCGTCGTGCCCGGCAACCGTCGCCTGGCTGTACCAGCAGTGCGGTTCGCCACGGCTCCATTTTCATCCGCCGGTGGCTTGGGCGGCCGCAAACTTCCGCGGGGAAACCGCCAGCTTCGACGAAAACGCGTTGGCAATACTACGCAGCCTCGCTGGCCCCGCAGCGCGAGGCGAATCGATCAGTGACCGCCGCCGTGCCGCCCTTGGGCTACCGGTGGCCGAGCTTCCGCTCGAAGTGTCCGTCGCCGAGCTGGCCACGTTCTTCCACGATCCGGCCCGGGAGTTCTTGAAGCATCATTACGGGCTACGCCTGCTTAGCCAAGAACCAGTGCGAGACGACTTTGAGCTGGCACCGAACGCCCTGGCCAGCTGGGGTGTGCGCAACAGGCTGTTGCAGGATCTTCGCGCAGGCAAAACGCAACCGGAAGCGGTGCAACTGGAACGCGCCCGGGAGTTCATCGCCCTGAATCAGCCAGGATTGGCGCTTATCGAGGAGCAAGCAGTTGTCGCCGCCCGGCTGGCCGAACTCGAAGGCAAGGCACGCCAGCTTGCTGGCGAGTTGCATCGCCTCAGTTGGCGGCAAGGGCCGCTGGGCTTGAGCGGCAGTCTCACGGTGCACCAAGACACCCTGATAGAACTCACCCCTGGCCGCTTGGACGGTGTTTTGCTGACGGCTTGGGCCAAGCTGCTATTGCTGGCACAAGCTGGCATCCCCGCCCGGGCGCACCTGATTGGCACCGCTAGCCGCTACGGCCGCACCAACACCACCCAGCTTAGGCTGCGCGCGCCCTCACCTGACGAGGCAGTAAACCTACTAGAACGCTTACTTCGGGCCGTGCAGCTTGGCCGGCAACGGTTGCTGCCCTTGCCTGAGGGCCCCGCCCTGCAATATCTGCGGCGTGGACCCCGCGACGGCGGCTTCGATCTTGAGCCAACGAACTTCAAAGCTGCCTGGCGGTTCCGTTCGCCCCATTGGGAAATGTTCTATGACGGCCGAGCCAGTGAGTTGTTCACCTCGGGGGATGCCCCACCCGACCTGCCCGCAAGCGAACACGGCGCCTTCGGGGCGTGGGCGCAAGCCATCTATCAGCCAATCTTGGACGCGGTGATCTGATGGCTTACTTCGATCTGTTTGGCGAGCTACCCACCGGGCCACTACTGCTGGAGGCCAGCGCGGGCACCGGCAAGACCTACGCCATCGTTACCCTGGCCGCCCGGATGATCGCCGAAACCGACTACCGCGTCAACGAGCTGCTGCTGATCACCTTCACCAACCGCGCGGCCGACCAGTTGCGTTCCCGGCTTTACCAGCGGCTCCAGGTCGCCCAGGATCAGCTAGCAGCGCACCTGGCCAATGGCACCCAACCTAGCGACGATTTGGCTCGCCACCTCAGCCTGGGCGACGCCGAGGGCGCATTTCGGCGCATTTCGGCCGCATTGGCTGGCTTTGAGGCCGCGGCCATCACAACTATCCACTCGTTCTGCCGTAACACCTTGCAAACGCTAGGGGTGTTGGGCGACTGGGACGATGAACAGCAGGTGGCCACCGAGCTTGCCGATATCGTCTCCCAAAGCATCGCTGACACCTACCTCGCTGGTTCCCGAAATAGCGAGCCGCCATTCTCCTTCACTGTCGCCTCGCATATCGGTAAGACGGTCTGTGAATCCTCGCTGCCGCTCGCGCCAAACGATTCTGCCGCCGCCAATTTCGGCCACCAAGTACGGCAAGCCGTTACGGCCAGGAAACGTGCCGCTGGCATCGTGACTTTCAGCGACCAAGTAAATCGGCTACGTGAGCTAGTCACCACTGACGGCAGTGAAGCATTGATCGCCGAACTGAGACGCCGCTTCCGGGCAGTCTTCGTCGACGAGTTCCAAGACACCGATGCCGCCCAATGGGAGGTGCTGCGAAACGTTTTCGTCACCGAAACTACTCCGTGCGTCTTGATCGGCGACCCGAAGCAGTCAATCTACGCCTTCCGCGACGCCGATCTGGACCTCTACCTGGATGCTTCCCGGCTTGCGCAACGGCAAAGCCTGGCCACGAACTATCGCTCCGACCAGCAGGTCATTGACGGCATCACCGAGCTGTTTTCCGGTGCCGTGCTCGGGCCAGAGGTAAGTGTTTCAGCTACCCGGTGCGTGCATCGCGATCGGCTGCGCGCCGGTGACCTAGCCAACCGGTTGTGGCTTCGAAGTCTGCCTGCGGCGCAGCATGATCGTGAGGCTGCTATCACCGACGACCTGGTTGCGCTCACCCAACAGCTTCTTGGTTCCGATCAGTACGCCCGAATCGTCGACGGCGACTGGCGCCAAATCCAGCCAAGTGATATCGCCATCCTGGTGCGCCGCAGCGCGATGGGCCACCGGCTGGTCGCGGCGCTCAACGCCCACGGCATCCCGGCCGAATACCTGGGGGCAGACAACATCTTCGCTAGCCCAGCAGCCACGCATTGGCTTCGCGTTTTGACTGCCATCGTCAGCCCCAGCCACGAGAACCTGCTGCTGGCGGCCATGACTCCCCTGTTCGGCTATGACCTGACCAGCATCGACGAAACGGCACTCACCGGGATATGGCAGCAGCTGACCGCGGCCAGCCAGCCGAGCGAGAAGCATCCCACGCTCAGCCTTGGCAGCAAACTACTTGCCAACACTGGGCCAACCGCTGCCGCGCACGGCGCAGCCATGCTTAGTGACCTGTGGCACCTGGCCACGCTGCTAGATCAAGCCCAAGCAACCAGCGTCGCCGAACTGCGAGATTGGCTGCTGGCTCAGCTTGCTGGCCC
>PDWJ01010878.1_pt1 | contig 10288 bp, 12 predicted proteins | sample 1430881 | NCBI WGS metagenome assembly PDWJ01 (sample SAMN01162460, study PRJNA174530) | Oral metagenome, whole genome shotgun sequencing project. | biome: Marine environment; feature: Marine mammal; material: Swab sample of the gingival sulcus; isolation source: swab sample of gingival sulcus... | reverse complement strand
CAGAAGACAGGAGCCAGAAGACAGGAGCCAGAAGACAGGAGCCAGAAGACAGGAGCCAGAAGACAGGAGCCAGACACGTGGTACGGTGAACGTTCTGAGGCATCGAACGCGGCCGGTCGTGCTGTGCACGGTGACGGGAGGCATGTGTAGGGGTGCTCCTAACGCTTTGGAACGCACAGTCCCATCGAGGGGTAGCCGGTGATCGGCCTGCACGTCTCGTTGCCCGCGCAGGTGTCGGAGGTGGTGCAGAAGCGGCGGCAGGTGCCCGGCGGCTGGTCCCCCTGGCAGCCAAAGCCCGTCGCGCACTCGACCGTGGTGTTGCACGCGCCTCCCGCCGGGGTCGTGCCCTGGGGGCAAACACAGGCCTTGCCCTTCCCCCCGACCATGTAACAGGCCCCGGCGGCGCAGCCGGTCTGGGCCACCGGATCGCAGCTGGTCGCCACGCCCGCTGGCGAGCACACGCCTGGATTGACGTCATCCTGCGGCGTCGCGCCGTCTGCGGGCCCTGCGTCGAGCTTGCCACCGCCACCTTTATCGAGCGTCGCGCTGCCAATCTCTCTTGCAACGAAGCCCCTGTCCACGCCACGATCGGGGACGCGAATCCCTGGCACCTCCCCTGGACAGGCGCCGAGCGCGAAGACCACGCAGAGCGCGCCCGAGAGGCCGAGGTTCGAGCGAGGTGAGTGTGTCGTCTTTAGCACGAAGACCATGGGCGCATTATCGCATAGGGAAGCTATGATGAGCGACGATCGAGACCGCCCCAAGCGAAGCTGGAAAGAGATCGACCAGATGCGCGACGGCAGCCGCCGCCGCGACGACCGCCCACAACGGCAGCCGCGAGGACCGCGAAGCCAGAAATCCTACCGCGCCGCCCTCGACCGCGCCTTCAGCAGCGGCGCTGTCGGTCAGATGGTCAAAGACAAAGACATCGAGACCGGCGAGGCGATCGACGAGGCCAAGGCCGAGCTGCTGCGCGCGATCACCCTCGCCGAGGATCGGCCGACGATCACCAAGGCCGTCGACGCCTACCTCGCCACGTACGACAGCTTCCCAGCCGACCCGGACGTCCTCGCCAAGGTGGTGCAGCATAAAAACCCCAGCCGCCAGCTCGACGCGATGGCGCAGCTCGAGGAGGTGCTCGAGGAGCGCCAGCCCAAGCGCGTCCGCGCCCTGATTGGCCACCTCAAGCTGATCCGCGACACCGCCGACGATCGCGAGCTCGAGACCATCGCCGAGCGCCTCCTCGACACCCTCGAGTAACGGCGCAAGCCACGACGACGCGATCGAGACAGGGCAGGCTGCTAGAGCGCAGACCAACTTAGTTGCTTGCTACCAGCAGGCGCCCTCCTCGCTCCTACGCCGTGATTCCGCATCCTTCGCGCAGCTCGGTCCGGTAAGCTGATCAGCGCTCTAGCAGCCTCCGCGCAGCTCGCCGGCCAGCTCGCCGAGCAGCCGCGCCTGCGCCAGCGGCACCCAGAGCTGCAGCAGCTGCCCCCCTGTCGCACCCACGAGCGGGATCGGCAGCGCCTGCTCGAGCGCCAAAGCGAGGCTCGCGGCGAGAAAGGACGCGAGCACCAGCGGACAGAGCGCGAGAAACACCTCGACGTAGGGACGCCCCAGCGCGCGACGCAGGCCGTAGCTCGGATCGAGCGACCAGAGCGGGTGCCCCGGCAGACAGCTGGCGACCAGGGCAGCGGGCAGCTGCACCAGGGCGAAGGCCAGCAGCCCGTAGACCAGGGCGTGAGGCTCGCGCATCAGCAAGAGGGGGTGGCCGTGGAGTCGCTCGATAAAGTCGTCCATGCCGACGGTGGCGTCGACGCAGAGCCAGAGCGGCCCGATGAACCACAGCGCCACCAGCGCGCCGCGGCAGAGGGGCACCACGAGCCCAGACCAGCTGTCGCGGCAGTCGATCAGCCGCGGGAGCCGCCGCGACCCCCGCGAGGCCTTGTGCAGCGCGAGGTAGAAGAACCCGCCCCAGGCCGCCAGCGCCGCCAGCGAGGCCAGCCGCGCGCCGATCAGCGGGAAGGCCGCCAGCTGCTGGAGCGCGGCGATCAGCAGCGCGAGCACGGCGAGGGCGAGCCAGCTCTCGACGTGGAGCAGGTAGCCTAGCGCGGCGCGCAGGCGCCCCCCCACGGCCGCAGGCCAAGAGCGCGACGAGGTCACGGCGGAGGGGGCGGCAGCAGAGCCCACGGCGCGCTGCCCCATCGGCCCAGCACGCTCAGCGCGCGCCGGGCAGCTGGTGCACCTGGTTGATCAAGATCTCGATCTGGACCTGAGCCACGGGATCGAGGGCCATCGTCTTGCCGTGGGCGCCACCGAGCCCCGTTTGCAGCCGCTTGAGCTTGTCTTTCAGCGAGGCCGAGCCGAGCCGCGCGGCCTTCTTGAGCTGCGTGCTGGCGTGGCTGAGGTGCTGACCGGCGATGCCGAAGTTGCTCGACTTCATCTGCAGCAGCGCGCGAAAGAGCTGCTCTTTGGCCCGCAGCAGCGCGATCCGTTGACGCACGCCCTTGCGCGCCTTGGTCGCCTCGTCGCCGGCCTCCTTCGCGCGGCGCTCGGCGGCGCTCTGACGGTCTTTGGCGCTCTGCGCGGCGACCGCGAGCTCACCTTTGCCCGCGGCGCCGAGGATGTAGCCGATGATCAGCCCAACGAGCAGAGCGCCCCCCACTGCGATCGCGACTTTTAACCAGTTGCTCATCGTCCGTCCTTACGCCAGGCCACGCCGCTTGCGCGGAGCTCCGTCTGCGTCCGGTGATCTCGCCTGCGTTTAGTGATATCACCTGCCGGGGCTCGAGCAAAGGCGCCCGATCACGCTCAGCTGTCGGCCAAAGCTGGCGTCCCGTCGATGCGAGTGGAAGAGCGCCTCCTCTCGCGCCGTGCAGTGCTCGCTGCGCGCCACCTGCCGCACCCCGGCGCGCGCCAGGAGCCTCGCCGCTGCGGCGGCCAGGGCGACATGGGGCTTTGCCCTGCCCACGCGGCGCACCACCGAGTCGTCTGCCTCGCCTCCCGCCTCGCCTCCCGCTTCGCGTTCGTCCCCGCGTTCGTCTTCGCGTTCGTCGAGGTCGGCGAAGGCCTCCGCGACCTCCTCGCCGACCTCGTAGGCCTCGACGCCGATGCAGGGCCCGATCGCCGCCACCAGGTCTCGGGGGGCGACGCCGAGCTCTTCAAAGCGCGCCACCGCCGCCCCGAGGATGCCCGCCGCCAAGCCCCGCCAGCCGGCGTGGACGGCCGCCACGGCGCGCCCCCGTCGCTCCGCGAGCAGCACCGGCACGCAGTCGGCGGTGAGCACGCCCACGGCCGTCGCCGCGAGCTGCGAGATCACCCCATCGGCCTCTTGCGCTGCGACCGCCTCGCGCCTCGCGACGGCCTCGACGTCGACGATCCGGGCGCCGTGAACCTGCCGCACGGTGAACACTCGCCCAGGCTCGACGCCCAGGCGCAGCGCTAGCCGCCGACGGTTTTCACGGCGCGCTGCCGCGCTGGCCCGCGCGCCAAAGTCCAGCTCGCCCCCGACGCCTCCGCCCCCCCCGCGGGCGCCGCCACGGCGGGTGGCGAAGCCGTGGGTCACGCCGGGCACCCTGTCGAGCAGCGTCGAGCGCACCACCACGGCGCCGAGGGCAGGATCGCCGTCGAGATAGAAGCCGCCGCGATCGCGGGCCCTGTCAAGACCGCCGCCGCCGCGATCGCGAGCCCTGTCAAGACCGCCGCCGCCGCGATCGCGAGCCCTGTCAAGACCGCCGCCGCCGCGATCGCGAGCCCTGTCAAGACCGCCGCGGCCGCCGCGATCGCGAGCCCTGTCAAGACCGCCGCGGCCGCCGCGATCGCGAGCCTCGTGGGTCGTGCTCATGACTCCTCCTGCAGCGCGCCGTCGAGATCGCCGCCGAGGGCCTCGAGGGCCCGACGCATATCCTCCGGCGGCGCCGTCCGAAACGACCGCCGCTCGCCGCTCAGCGGATGCTCGAAGGCCAGCACCTGCGCGTGGAGCGCCTGCCGCGCCAGCGCCCTGCCCTGCTCGCGGAAGGCCCCCTGCCCTTGCCTGCCGCCGTAGACCGGATCGCCGAGGAGCGGGTGGCCGCGGTCGGCGAAGTGCACGCGCACCTGATGGGTCCGCCCGGTCTCGAGCCGCGCCTCGATCAGCGACGCCCCCTCGAGCGCCTGGAGCGTGCGGTAGCGGGTGATCGCCACGCGGCCGCGCTCGACCTTGGTGCTGTAGCGCTTGCGGTCGACCGGGTGGCGGCCGTGGAGGGTCTCGATCCGCCCCGCCGGCGGTCGCGGCGCCCCGCGGACGATCGCGAGATAGCGCCGCTCGATGCTGTGGCGCTCGAACTGCCGCGCGAGCCCCTCGTGGGCGGCGTCGCTCTTGCTCGCCACCATCACGCCGGAGGTCAGCCGATCGAGGCGGTGGACGATCCCCGGCCGCAGCTCGCCGCCGATCCCCGAGAGGTGATCGCAGTGGGCCAAGAGCGCCGCGACGAGGGTCCCCCGCGGGTGCCCTGGCGCCGGATGCACCACCATCTGGGCTGGCTTGTCGATCACGATCAGGTGCTCGTCCTCGAAGAGCACGTCGAGGGGGATCGGCTCGGGCTCGACGCGCTCGTAGCTCACCGGCGCCGGCGGCGTGTAGGTCACGACGTCGCCCTCGCGGAGCTTGCGCGCGGGGCGCGCGGCTTCGCCGTTGACCTGGCAATGCGCCCCCTCGATGTGGCGCTTGATCTGCGAACGGCTGAGCGTGAGGTCGTCTTGGTCGGCGAGGAGACGGTCGAGGCGTTGGCCGGCCTCAGCGGCGGAGACGCGGATCTCGAGGGCCCCCGGATGAGCGGGGAGGCGCTGCTCGCTCACCACATCTTCGATTTGACGTGGCCCTTGGATTTGATCAGCACGTCGATGATCGCGCGGTCGTAGATGTTCAGCTTGTAGATGGTCTCGACGACGCGGCTCTTGAAGAGATCGCGCCCCTCTTGGATCTCGTCGGCCATCACGTCGAAGAGGTTGTCGTTCTCGATCCCCGAGACGATCTTGTCTTCGTGGTAGAGGCTGAGGTCCGAGGCGATGGCGCGCGCCAGCTGGCGTGCGCGCTCGGGCTTGTCGATGGGCTGGCGAATGGGCTTGGCCACCGTCTAATCCTTTGCGGTCGAGTTATCCGTAACGCGTGGAAATTATCAAGGTCGGCGCGGGCTGTCAAAAGAGCGCCGCGGGAGTTTTCCACGGCCCGGCGACGTGCTAAGCACCGATCTTGCCGATGTCCGATCCAGGCCCAAAGACAGACCCGATCCCCTCCGACGCGGCCGAGGAGCGCCCCGAGGCCGAGCCCGAGGTCGCCTCCGGCGAGCCGACCTCCGACGGGCCGACCTCCGACGGGCCGACCTCCGACGGGCCGACCTCCGACGGGCCGACCTCCGACGGGCCGACCTCCGGCGAGGTCGCCTCCGACGAGGTCGCCTCCGGCGAGCCGACCTCCGACGAGCCGACCTCCGACGAGCCGACCTCCGACGGGCCGACCTCCGACGGGCCGACCTCCGACGGGCCGACCTCCGACGGGCCGACCTCCAACGGGCCGACCTCCGGCGAGCCGACCTCCGGCGAGCCGGATGGCTTCGACGAGATCGCGTCACCGACCCACGACGATGAGGAGCCGCTGCTGATCGAGGCCGAGCCTGGAGAGCCTGGCGACGAGGCCTCGTGGCAGATCGAGCTCGCCGAGGAGCTGGCGGCCAAGCCCGAGGAGCTGGCGGCCAAGCCCGAGGAGCTGGCGGCCAAGCCCGAGCCCGAGGAGCTGGCGGCCAAGCCCGAGGAGCTGGCGGCCAAGCCCGAGCGCGAGGAGCTGGCGGCCAAGCCCGAGGCGAGCGCGCCCGAGCGCGAGGCGCCCGAGGCGAGCGCGCCCAAGCCGACCACGATCGCCGCGAGCCAGCGGGAGCGCTCCCGCACCGAGCGCAAGCGTCCCCGCCAGCTGATCGCCTTCGCCAGCGGCAAGGGCGGCGTGGGGAAGAGCGTCCTCGCCGCGAGCATCGGGATCTACCTCGCCCAGCTCGGCAAGCGCGTGGTGCTGGTCGACGGCAACCTCGGCTCGGGCAACATCCACACCCTGGTCGGCAACGACGAGGCGAGCCCCTCGATGCAGGGCTTCCTCTCCAAGCAGCTCAAGCTGCTCCGCGAGGCGATCCTCGAGACCCCCTTCAACAACCTTGGGCTGGTCTCCGGCCACGGCGACGGGATGGGCGCCGCGAACCCGCGCCCGGCGCAGAAAAACCGCCTGCTGGCGCAGCTGCGTAACCTCTCGACCGAGTACGTGGTCGTCGACGCCGCCCCGGGCAGCGGCTTCAACGCCCTCGACAGCTTCCTCTCCGCCGACATCCACATCGTCGTCACGCAGCCCGAGCCGCCAGCGATCGAGAGCGCCTTTCGCCTGATCAAGAGCGCCTTTCTGCGCAAGGTGCGCACGGCGCCGCGCCTCGACGAGCTGCTGCCCAAGGTCGCCCCGCTCGCGCACTGCGGCCTGCCCACGCCACAGCAGCTGCATACGGCGGCGCTCGAGGCCGACGACAAGGAGCTCGCCAAGACCCTCCGAGAGGCGATGAGCGAGTTCCGACCGCTGTTGGTGGTCAACAAGACGCGCACCCGCGAAGACCTCGAGCTCGGCCCGGCGCTGGCCGTCCTCGGCCGCCGCCACCTCGGCCTGCCGATGGAGTACATCGGCTACGTCGAGCATGACGACCTGGTCTGGGTCAGCGTGCGCAAGCGCAAGCCGCTCCTCGTGCAGTTTCCCGAGGCGAAGGTCTGCAAGGACCTGGAGCGCCTCGCGCGGCGGATCCTCGCTCGCGACTCACCGGACCGCACCATGTCCGACGCGCTGCCGGTGCCCCTGGCCGAGCAGAACCACTACGAGATCTTGGGCATCCACCCCGGCGCCCCCGAGGCCGAGGTGCGCTCCGCCGCGCGGCGCGTGCGCCGGATCTACGACGCCGCCTCCCCGGCGATCTACGGCGTCGCCCCGCCGGCCGAGATCGACGAGGTGCTGCGCCGGGTCGAGGAGGCCTACGCCACGCTCGTCGACCCGGAAAAGAGCCAAGACTACATCCGCGCGATCTTCCCCGACTGGCAGGCCGCGCCAGAGAGCGAGACCAAGCCCTCGCGCCGCGCCGAGAGCGCCTCGTCGAGCTACACGCCCGCCGGACGCAGCAGCGAGCGGCCGCGCCCGAGCGCCAGCTCGAGCGTGATCCCCCGCGTCACCAAGGCCGTGCGCGAGGGCATCCTCGCCCCCGCGGAGATCGAGCCGATCCCAGGCGCGCCGATGCCGACGATCGACGCTGAGACCGAGTTCTCCGGCGCCCTGCTCCGCGAGGTCCGTGAGGCCCGCGGCCACGACCTGCAAGACATCGCCGACTCGACGAAGATCTCGATCAGCCACCTGCGAGCGATCGAAGACGAGAACTTCGTCAACACCCCCGCCCCCGTCTACCTCCGCGGCTTCATCCGCGCGATCGCCAAACACCTCAAGCTCGACGCGCAGCAGGTCGTGACGACCTACATGGCCCGCCACGACGAGCTCACGGGCTAGAGCGCGGACGGTTGCGTGCTACCAGCAGGCGCCCTCCTCGCTCCTACGCCGTGATTCCGCATCCTTCGCGCAGCTCGGTCCGGTAAGCTGATCAGCGCTCTAGAGCGCGGACCAACTTACCTCCCGTCGCTGCGCTGGTCTGCGAAATCACAGCGGTTGTTGCTCGTCGGTTGCGTGCTAAAAGCAGGCGCCCTCCTCGCTCCTACGCCGTGATTCCGCATCCTTCGCGCAGCTCGGTCCGGTAAGCTGATCAGCGCTCTAGAGCGCGGACCCTTGGGGTGACGACGGCGGAGCACCTTGATAGGGGTCGTCGCCGTGGGGTCGCGCGCCGTCGAGGCGACCGAGGGACGCTGGCTGCCTTGGGGTCACAACGCCCGACACCCTTGGCGAGGCGCTAGCGCCGTGGGGTCGCGCGCTGTCGCGGCGACCGAGAGACCCTGGCTGCCTTGGGGTCACAACGCCCGACACCCTTGGCGAGGCGCTAGCGCCGTGGGTGCAGTGAGGCTCGACGAGGCCCGCGGAGGGCGCGCGCGTTGGGGGTGGCATCGGTCAACCCGCCGCCGAGATGACGTCGTCGTGGGTGGTCGAGGGTCGTCGGGGGTCGTCGCGCCTCGGCAGCGCTCAGCTGTAGCGCGTGTGGAGGGAAGGAAAGGCCGCCAGCACGTCGGCGTTATCGTGAAAGGCGAACTGCACGACCCGGCGGACCTCCTCATAGGCGTTGGCGAAGAGCGTCCAGCTGCGGCGCAGCTCCTCGTCCCAGCGGCCCTCCTCGCCGTCCCGCGCCAGGTGACGCAAGATCGCCTCGACCATCGCGTTGGCCTCGCTGACGTGAGCGGCGTCGTATTTACGCTGGTCCAACGCCAGCTCCTTGGCGTGCTCGAGGTAGAGCTGGGCGAGGATCTCGAGGTCCTCGGCGAGGTCGTTATAGCCGGTGCCGCTACGCAGGACGGCGACCAGCTCGGCGATGCTGGGCCGATGTCCGAGGTTGTACGCGATGACCTCGAGCATCTGCGATCGAAGCGCCATCGCGGCGCTGACGGTCTCCTGCTGGAGCATCACCGCCTTGGCATGCTCGCCCGCCTTCCTACGCTGCGCGTCGGCATAGCGCATCGCCCAGGCATAGTTCGCAAGGTTAGCGCGATACTTCGGATCGGAGAGCTTGGCGTGCACCAGATCGAGCACCGCCTTCACCTCGGGCTGCTGCGACACCTCGTAGGCGCGCAGCCCACGCACCGCCGCCTCGTTACGCGGCGCCGTGATCCGACGCACCTCCTCGGCCTTCAGCGCCCCGCGCTCATCGGTCAAGGTCTCGAACGCTCTCTGCGCCTGCTCCGGGTTGTAGACCTGCGGATCTCCCACCTGAACCTCCTTTGCGACTCAGCGGTCTGCGGAAACGTCCCCCCATGGACGATACCGCCAAGCGTATCAAAGCCTCGCGCGTCAAGCCAGCCGCGCTGACCAACGTACCTCCCGTCGCCGCGCGGGTCTGCGACATCACAGCGGTTGTCGCTCATCGCTTGCGTGCGATCAGCAAGCCCTCCTCGCCCCTACGCCGTGACTCCGCGTCCTTCGCGCAGCTCGGTCCGGTAAGCGGATCCGCGCTCTCGTAGCTCTGTTAAGAGCACCCCCGCAAACTCCTCCCGTCGCCGTCATGCAGTCAATCGGGGAGCGCCTTCGCTGCCGTGAGCCAGGAGGTGGACACGATCGCTGAGCATTGACACCCGCACGCGAGAGCGTTGACCACACACGGCAGCGCTGGCATGCCACATTGTGGAAAATAGGGGGATATGTGGAAAAATAGGGAGATATTTGGGCGGGCTTGGGCCTCTGGGGGGGTTGGGCCCCTCGGGTGTTTGGGCGGGGTTGGGCCTCTCGGCGCAACCACCGTGGAGGGCCTCGCGAATGAGTAGAGCTGGTGTTTTTCAAGGACTGAAGAGCACCCCTACACCTTCGGGACCAAGCCGGGTGCTGAGCTGCCGCGCCGATGTTGTCGCCGAAGACATGAGCCATACGGGTGGTACGGCGAACGTTCTGAGGCCTCCCATGAGCCCCACATCCGCCAGAGTCTGGGCAATCAGCGTGCTGATGGCATGCCTGCTCGGCGCCTGCGGCAGCCGCAACACGCGAGGCGACGCAGACGCTGCCACCGACAGCGCATCGGACAGCGAGGTCGCCGATCAGCGCGTCGACCAACACGCCGCGGATCTCCTGCCCCACGTCACGCCCCAGGGCAAGCGCGGGCGACATGGAAAAAGAGACGAAGATCACCACGGTAACCCTGGGCTATCGGCGCATCTCCTACACCACCAGCCCCGGAACGCTCGATCTCAACCACCTACGCAGCTGGCATCTCGGCTTTCGCTGCGTCTACGAGCTGCCCTGACTCGCTGGTGGGTCTACTGCCGCATCGGAGGCCTCCCATACTGCCGTTTGGACTCAGACTCAGGTTCCCCACACACATTCGGGACCGAGCCGGGTGCTGAGTGAGTAGCCTGCCGAGCGAATAGACCCGACGTGCGCCTCGTCTCCAACGACATGAGACAAGCACGCTTACGAGCCCCCCTACCCACTCCTCCCGTCGCCGGGCACAGCGCTGCCGGCCGCTTTCTAAGCCTTAGGAGCACCCCTACCCATTCCTCCCGTCGCCGGGCACAGCACTGCCGGCCGCTTTCTAGGCCTCAGAAAGCTCACCATACCACCCGTATGGCTCATGTCTTCGGCTACGAAAGCGGCTCG
>PDWJ01005563.1_pt1 | contig 10288 bp, 11 predicted proteins | sample 1430881 | NCBI WGS metagenome assembly PDWJ01 (sample SAMN01162460, study PRJNA174530) | Oral metagenome, whole genome shotgun sequencing project. | biome: Marine environment; feature: Marine mammal; material: Swab sample of the gingival sulcus; isolation source: swab sample of gingival sulcus... | reverse complement strand
GGTAAGATTATGCGTCGTATCCTGCGTAAGATTGCGGCGAATGAGCTGGATGGTCTGGGTGATACCTCAACACTGGCTGATCCAAGCGTGGTGACTGATCTGATTGATCATCGGCAGAATACATAATATCTGTCAGCTTCCTGATGGATGAGGGGCCTAAAAGCTCCTCATCCCGGTTATTCAGGGTAAAATTCACTTTCTAAATCATCCCGCAAACCGTATAAAACCCTGAATAATAAGCTGATTAGGAATTGCTTAATCCTGACTGTTCAAGTTAAACTCGGTAAGGTTTGCATAATACTTGGAGGAATCATTACTTATGTTGTCTGATAATGCGCAGCAGTACTGGAAGGCAAATCTGCGCCTTCTGGCTATCTGTCTGGTGATCTGGTTTATCGTCTCTTATGGCTGTGGGTTGTTACTGGTTGAACCACTGAATGCCTTTAGCCTGGGTGGTTACAAGCTTGGTTTCTGGTTTGCCCAGCAGGGTTCCATTTATGTCTTCATCTTGTTGATCTTTTTCTATGCTGTCAGCATGGGTGCTTTGGATCGCAAGTATGGATTTGATGAAGAGTAAAGGGACTGGGAGTTTATAATTTATGACGAATTTACAAATCTGGACCTACGTAATCGTAGGCCTGAGTTTTGCGCTGTACTTCGGTATTGCGATCTGGGCACGTGCCGGTTCAACCGGTGAATTTTATGTTGCCGGTGGTGGTGTACATCCTGTCGCTAATGGTATGGCGACCGGTGCTGACTGGATGTCAGCTGCTTCCTTTATTGGTATGGCGGGTCTGATCGCCTTTAACGGTTACGGAGCCTCGGTTTTCCTGATGGGCTGGACCGGTGGTTATGTACTGCTGGCGATGTTGTTGGCACCTTACCTGCGCAAGTTTGGCAAGTTTACGGTGCCTGAGTTTATTGGTGATCGCTTCTATTCCAAAACAGCCCGTATTGTGGGTGTACTGTGTCTGATTCTGGCTTCTATTACTTATGTTATTGGTCAGATGAAAGGGATTGGTGTAACTTTCGGTCGCTTCCTGGAAACCGATTATGAAACAGGCCTGCTGGTGGGTATGGCAATCGTGTTTTTCTACTCGGTACTGGGTGGCATGAAAGGTATCACTTACACGCAAATCGCACAGTACGTTGTCTTGATTCTGGCTTATACTGTGCCAGCCGTCTTTATCTCATTAAACCTGACAGGCAGTCTCTTTCCACAAATCGGCCTGGGTTCTACCATGACCGAGGCGACAGGTTTCGGTGGTGTTTACCTGCTGGATCGTCTGGATCAGGTGGTGACTGAACTGGGCTTTAATGAGTACACAACCCAGCTGTTGGGTAATAAAGTCAATATGTTTATGTACACGTTATCTTTGATGATCGGTACAGCAGGTCTACCTCATGTCATTATCCGTTTCTTCACCGTACCGAAAGTATCTGATGCGCGTTACTCTGCGGGTTGGGCGTTAGTCTTTATCGCATTATTGTATACAACGGCTCCGGCTGTCGGTGCAATGGCGCGTTTGAACCTGATGAATACGATTCAGATTGGTGAAGTCGGTTCTCCTGATGGCAACCTGGCCTACGAGGATCGCCCACGCTGGTTCAAAACATGGGAGACAACGGGGCTGTTGAAGTTCGAAGACAAGAACGGCGATGGTAAAATCCAGTATTACAATGACAAGAATGAGGCAATGAATGCGAAAGCAGAAGGCTTTGGCTGGAAAGGTAACGAGATGGTGAAGGTTGACCGTGACATCATGGTATTGGCTAACCCTGAAATTGCCAATCTGCCAAACTGGGTGATTGCACTGGTGGCGGCTGGTGGCCTGGCGGCTGCATTGTCAACTGCGGCGGGTCTGCTGCTGGCGATTGCGTCTTCTATTTCTCATGATTTATTGAAGGGTGTTCTTGCCCCCAATATTTCTGAGGGTGCAGAATTGACGGCTTCCCGTATTGCAATGGCCGGTGCCATCGCCCTGGCGGGGTATCTCGGCTTTAATCCGCCCGACTTTGCCGCAGGAACGGTGGCGATTGCCTTCGGTCTGGCAGCATCTTCTATCTTCCCGGTACTGATGATGGGTATTTTCTCCAAGAAGATGAACCGTGCGGGTGCTATCATGGGTATGCTGGCGGGTATTACTATTACCATGTTGTATGTGTTCCAGCACAAAGGTATCTTCTTTGTACCCGGCACCGCCTTCCTGGGTGACATGGAGCCTAACTGGTTCCTGGGTATTTCTCCAAATGCCTTTGGGGCGGTTGGTGCGATTGTGAACTTTGCCGTCGCTTTCCTGGTGGCCAAGGTTACAGCTCCACCACCAGCGCATATTCAGGAGCTGGTTGAAGATATCCGTGTTCCTCGCGGTGCAGGTCAGGCTACTGGTCACTAAGATTGGTAGCTTGCCTCTGTCAAGAGGAACAAGTGATAATAAAAAAGCCCCTTTATGGGGCTTTTTTATTATGTGGGGCTACTCATACCAATATGACCAGCCCTCTTCGTAGTACTTCAATAAAGGATGAGTACTGATCTGGTTAATTTCCACAGCCACTTTAGCAACATCCGGTGCGAAGTTAAAAAGCTGTGGTAACATTTCCTGACTCAAGTAGCGATGCTTCTGTGTCAGTTGAACCTTTTGTGGATTAAGTTGCTGGCGTGAGGCCATCACAAATCCCCAATCCCCAAAGCTTGGAATATAGGTGTGATAGGGCAGGGTTTGCCATTTTTCGCCGTTGGCAGCTTGTCCCAGTGTTTTTGCAATTGACCAGAATGCTTCGCGGGCATACAGCGGTGAGGTGGCCTGTGTAACAATAACCCCTTGTTGCGAAACATGCTGTTTCAGTAGCTTATAGAAGCTTGTGCTGTATAAACGGGACAGGCTGGGATTATTTGGGTCAGGCAGGTCAATCAGTACCACATCAAATAATGTTTGATTCTTCTCCAGGAACTTCCAGGCATCCTGGTTAAAAATTTCAACCTTTGGGTGGCTGAGCGAGTCCTGGTTTAGCTCGCGGAGCTGCGGGTTGCTGGAAAACAGTTGTGTCACCACCGGATCAAGGTCAACCAGTGTAATTTTCTCAAGGGTCTCATAACGTAACAGTTCCCGGATTGCCAGTCCGTCACCCCCGCCAAGGATTAGAATCTGTTGTGGGTTTTTCGTGACACTCATGGCCGGATGTACCAATGATTCATGATAACGGTATTCGTCATAGCTATCGAATTGCAGCGCACCATTAATGTAAAAACGCAGGCGCTGCTGGCGACGGGTCAGAACAATACGCTGATAATCTGTATCCTGTGCATAAATAATTTCATCCTGGTAAAGGCGGTTTTCCATACGGCTGGTAAAACTTTCCGAATAGACAAGCCCACCGATCAGCAAGGCGATGGTGGCCAGACCCGACAGTGCCAGTTGGCGGCGTTGCGGAGTCTGCTGGCGAAAAACATATAAGGCCAGCAGTCCGACGGCAGCATTCAATAATCCGAACAGGAAGCCGGTTTGCAGCAAGCCCAGCTGGGGAATCAGTACCAGCGGAAACAGCAGGGCAGCAATGAGGGCACCGATATAATCAGCGGTAAAGACATTCGACAGGTTGATTTTTAATGCGGCATGTTCTTTCAGAATACGGATAATGAGCGGAATTTCCACGCCAAGCATACCGCCGAGTAATAACACCAGCAGAAACAGCAGTGGGGTGTAATTATCCAGAATGGCAAAGGCAAAAAACAGCAGTGGTGCAGTCAGACCGCCGAGTACGCCGACCAGTAATTGCAGTTTAACAAAATTAGCGGGTAGCTCCTGTTCAATAAAGCGTGAAAGCCACGAGCCAACACCCATGGAACTCATAAACAGGCCGATGACCAGGGAAAACTGATAAACCGAATCACCGAGCAGGTAGCTGGACAAGGTACCTGCCAGCAGTTCATACACCAGTCCGCAGATCGCAATAACAAAAGTCGCAAATAACAGTGCGACATGTTGCAGCCGTTTGGTATTCTCCACGCTGTGAGTATCAGGAGACAACGGCAGCGTAAATCAGTCCCAGTGAAATCACCACTGCGCCGATAACAATGCCCAGTGCGACATTGTTTTCTTCAGTAATTTTTTTCTCGATGGAAAAGGGGGTGAGGCGTTCCATGATCCATAGCGAAAGCAGGAACATGATAAAACCCAGTGCACCATAGAAGAGGGTTGCAAATACTTGTGTCAATGATAAATCAGGCATGGTGGTTTAATCCGTTGCGTAAAATTGAGATAAAAAGTGTTTCCGGTTTATTTGCCGTAGCGATAACCACCGGCACTGGTCATACCGGCACTGCCGCTGCGTACACTGGGGTCTTCGCTGTACTTGGTTTCTTCCAGGCCCACATTGTAATAGGTCAGCAGCATGGCACCCAGTGTCAGGGCCACGAAGAAAAGCATCATGATGCGGCTCATTCGTCATCATCCTCCAAAACCGACTTCCAGCGCCGGGACTCAAAGAACATTTTTGACAAAAAACCGGCGAGGGCCGCCACAGCCGTTATGACAAACAGCCAGTTGAAATAATAAGGGCTGATATAGCCCTGTTTGAGGGTTGCCCGTAGTGAAGTATCGGGCAGTGTGGTGTCGATTTCGCCGATACCACCTTCGCTCATTTTCAGGTTCATGGTGTATTCTCCGGCCTGCGGTACCTGGAAATAGGCGTGAGTCGTACGATCACCCTCCGTCCAGTATTCCCCACCGTCATAACCCTCATAAAATGATGCGCCGGTACCAAAGCTGAAAACATCATTTGTACCTTGCAGGATGTTGATATCGAAATACCCCCAGGCATTGCGTAATTGTGTCTCCAGCGTCAGTTCCACCAGTCGGTTGGGTTTAGTCACAGTGAAGGTATGGCGGACTCCGGTGCGCAAGTCATCCGCATTCATCTGTGTACTGTAGATTTCACTGCCATCAAAAAAGAGCCAGGTGACGGCAATTAACAGTGCAGCAATAGCCATGAAGGGCAAGGCTGCCTTGCTGAATGGTTCGAGAAACTTTGAGCGGTAAGGCTGTGCGGGATGAACCGATGATGGTTTGGCGGGTTTTTCTGTAATGCCAAAACTTTTGTACACGGCTTCAGCATCTTCCAGATATTCACCAAGACCGTATTCGATTTCGTGGCCATTATGTTCAACGGTATACATATAAGGTGGTGCAACCGCTTCGACCAGGTGCGAGCTATCATCTTTTTTCGCCACCCAGGTCAATTCTCCGGCGACATATACTATTTTTGCCTGGTAACGTTCGAAAAATTTGTAGCTTCGCGGTCCGGCAGTAAATTCATATTTGGCTGCCAGGTTCCAGACATTGACATTCGGCATATCACGGGTACGACGGGAAAACATCAGATGTCCCTGATTCAGTGTCAGCCAGGCATAGCCATGAGTGGCCGAGAACAGCATCAGGTCTGTCCAGCGATAGCCTTCCATGTCTTCCCAGACCACCGTACCAATAATAATAAAATCAATGCCTTTGATTTTTCCCTGCATACCGTGCTGAAACGGAATGTCCGGGCGTTTCTGCTGCGAAAATTGATGCAGGACTGAAAAATGCTGACGGGTGTCCATCACCGCCCCGCAAAACTCGCAATTGAGGGTGCGAACCCGGTGTCCGCCACCATACAGTTTTAGAGGTGCGGCACAGCTGGTGCATTTAATGCTGCGGATATGATTGGCTGTCATGAGTCTGCCCTGATTTCAAAGGGATCAACCCATTTGCCCAGATAGGCATTGATCTGATGTGGGCTGATATATTCAAGTGTCATCAGTGCCGCATCTTTCGCCGACAGATGAACATAATCAAACTGTTCGCCAATTTCGATCACTTCAGGTAATTCACCACGAAAACCTTCACAGATTGCCCGTCCCAATTCAGTCACTTTCCAGTCTTTACCCATGATTCTCAGAGTCTGATCCAGATGCAGTTGATTGAGGCGGGGAATACTGCCTTGTAATTTATGTGGCAGTTCGAAAGCAAAGTCACCCTCATCGACGCTCATCCACTTGCCTTCACCGCTATTATCCAGAAGCCACCATTCATCCCAAAAGCCATGATCATAGCTGTAACGAATATGTCCGACGGGCAGGTAGCTGGTGTTGTCATAGCTGAACGGTGTTTTCAGCTGAATCAGGCTGGGCAGGTCGGCCAGTGTTGATTGTGTACCAGCCAGCCGTGCACCATCATCCTCCAGAAAAATCGTGGAGTCACATTGCTCGCAGACAATCAGCTTGGTAAAGCGAAAAGCCAGTGGCAGTTCGTTGCCACATTGTGGGCAGTTTAAAGAATCTGGTTCCATGACTAAGTTTTTATAATAACGGATGCCAAGAATAGACTGTAACAAATCTGTGCAAAGAGCACTACCAACATTTGTTGCGCGGCTTGTCGGCAGTTGCTTGTCATTAACCGGGCTAATGCATAGCATGGTTTCACATATAAAAAATTATAAGTTAAGGAGTGTCTCATGCTGGACAAGTTTAAGTGGATAATATCTGTGCTTGCGGTGGTGTCTTTAGTTTCCTGCGGTGGTGGCAGTGGTAACAATTATATTGTCGGAGGCAATGGTAATAATGGTAGCGGCAGTAGTTCCGGCGGTAATAATGGCAGTACCGGTGGTACAACCGTTGATAAGCGTATTGCCGATCTTGAGGTGAGCGTCAGTTCACGCCAGCTGGACTCTGATGGCTCTGAGCCGGTTATTATTTCTGCGATTGTTAAGGACAGCTATAATAATATTCTCAGTGATGTTGATGTCCATTTTGCGGTTGATAATGGCGGCACCATTGAGCCTGATGCCGGTAATAAGGCTGTCACTGATGCTGAGGGTAATACAGCGGCTGGCAAGGCCGTGAAGACAGCAAAGCTGACTCCCGGTTATCGCAAGGAAAACCGCACGCTGGTTGTAACGGTGACTGCCGGAACTCAGAAGCGATCGATTGAAGTCGAAGTCACCGGAACCAGCCTGGATCTGAATGGCCCGGAGAGTGTCGTGCTGAATACAACCGGAACTTACACGGTAACACTGACGGATTCGGCAGGACAACCGGTAGCGTATGAAGTGGTGTCGGTTGTGTCTGAACAGGGTAATGCAGTGACACCAACCTCAGACAGTGGTTTCGCCACCGATAAAAGTGGTCAGTTGACTTTTGAATTGACAGCCGCCAGCAGCGGTAAAGATACATTGACTGTTTCGGCACTGGGAGCCAGTGCGATTCAGAAAGTGGCTATTTCGGGGGATAATTTCGCGTTAAGTAGCAGTAATACAGAAATTCATGTTAATATCCATGAAACGGTGAATCTGGTCTGGACGAAAAATGGCGTGCCACAAGTTCATAAAACTATCCGGCTGAATGCTACCCGGGGTGTTGTACCAGCCAGTGTGACCACCGACGCTAATGGTCGCGCCAGTTTTACCCTGTCCTCGGTTACTGCCGGTGGGACAGTGGTGACGGCGGCTGATGCTGAATCAGGTCTGAATACCACGCTGGTGCGTGAATTTGTCGCGGTGTCACCCAGATACCTTACCGCGCAGCCTGAGCAGAATAATATCAGCCCGGAAGGTCAGACGGCGCTGGTGGCGATAGTCAGGGATGAGGCCTATAACCCGGTTAAAAACCAGAAGGTCAGATTTAATATTATCTATGATACCGTGAATGGCTCTTTGAGTGCTGCGACGGCGGTGACTGATTCTCTGGGGCGTGCCAGTGTGGTTTATACGGCAGGCAATGCCAGTAGTTCGCGTGATGGTGTCGAAATTCAGGCATCGTTGATGGATAATCCGCAAGTCGTGGATACGATCAAGTTGTCAGTCGGTGATCGTGCCGTGCAAATTGTTTTGGGTCATGATGAAAATATGGCTGAAGACGGTATCTATTACAAAAAAACATTTGGTGTCATTGTAACGGATAGTGCCGGTAATCCGGTGGCTAATAAAGCGGTAAACTTTACACTGATGCCAGTCGAGTATTACAAGGGCCAGATGGTGTGTAATGCTGCAGTCAGTAAAAACTGGCAGCCTTATGTGACGGCCAGTTGTGATGCCGAGGATGCTAACGATAATGCCATTCTGGATGTGGGTGAAGATTTCAACGGTAATGGTCTCCTTGATCCAACCCATACGGCTGCGATCACGAATCGTTCAGTGGTGACGGATGCCGAGGGTAAGGCAACAGTGGAGGTTGTTCATCTGCAGAGTCATGCCTTATGGAGTAAAGTGCGTTTGACGGCCTCTACTTCGGTTGATGGCACGGCGTATGTTGAAAGTCTGGAGTTTGTGCTGGATATTCTGGCCAGTGATGTGGATAATTGTCCTACTGAGCCAACGCCAAACCCGATCAGTCCTTACGGTGTTGCAGCACAATGCGAATCACCGGACTAAACATTTCAAGCCAGTGATCGATATGGGCCGGAGTATATCTCCGGCCTGTTACATTCAGTTTATTGAGTCTGAACGACTACAGCTGAACGATTCTGCACTACAACCCAGGGGGCAACGACAACTGCCCACAAGTGGCTGTCATCGGCCAGCCATTGTTTTGCGGTTTCATCCTGCAGGTGCTGCACCTGTTGCAGCTTCATCCAGTAGGTAAACTTCGCTGTATCATCCTCAGTTAGTGCGACGGCAACCTCAATTAAATCCAGTTCTGCGGACACATCCAGTACCCGCCCACGGGCAAAAAAATGTTCCAGTTCCGGCCAGCTGATCCGGGCTGTCTGCAAATTCAACCGGTCCTGTAGAGGAAGGGCAATGTCATCCATCGTGTTTTCCGCTTAATAAATTACTGATTGTATGGCGGGTGTTTTACGGATGGCAAGTTGCTGGCTGCGGAATGGCTTATTGAAGATGTTCTCTGGTGCGGTGAAATACTCCGATTGTCTTTGTTTTATTCGTTGGGCTGGTTTATTCATAGATAATGCAATAAATGTTGATTTATAGAAAATAATGGACGCACAAGAAGAGCCTGCAAGCAGCAATAAGCTATCGGATCTGGTCTGGGAGTTTAACTTTCGCCCTGATCACTATATCCATGATAGCTGGCTGGAACAAATGCCGGATGGCCCGTTGATCAAAAAGCTGGGTGGTTGCCACCGTGGTGCTGATCGTATTGTCGGTTACCTGATGCAGCGGCTGGGACTGGAGGGCCAGGTATTTTTCAATTTTTCCAGTGCGCTGGCACGGATTGGTTTGTGGCGAGGGCAGGATCTTGAGCGGCTGATTATGCATACCGGCAGTATCTTTTATTATGCAAAGGTACAGAAAATCGTTGCCAGAGAAGACCTGCTGCATATCCGTGACCAAATGGGAGAGGAGTTGTTCAGCTTTATGCAGCGTCGTGCAGTACCGTTAAAAGGCAAGATAGACTTAAATCTGAAATTGCCCACTGGTTTGGGTACTGAGGAAACCATCATTCTTGCAGGCCTGCTGTGTTTTCATGCTGCACTGGGTAATTATCCGCTTGCCTTACGCAAAAGGCTGATGCTTAAGCTGCCTCATCAGTGGTTTACGCTATATAAACGTGCGGCCCCATTAGGCAAACCATTAAATCACAAACAATCTGAGTGTGCTGCGTTGCTGCAAAAAGTGGCGATAGAGGTGCGGATGGGAATAGGTAGTGATGGACAAATTCATTTTAGTTAAACCGCTGGATTCACAGCTGCAACCGGGCCAGAAAGTTATTAAGTCGTCTGATTACAAACAATTATTAGATTATGAAGGTGTATTGCAAAAGCTGGCTTTCAGAGAAAAACAGCGTCAGCTTGAAGCAGCCGAGCAGTTGGAAGAGGCGGTTCGCTTGGGTAAGGAAGAAGGTCTGGAGCAGGCGAATAAGCAATTGGCCGAGGAGTTACTAAAGCTTACCTTGCAGATGCATGAGCGTTTGAATGATGTTGAAGAGTCACTGGTGTACGTTGTCATCGAAGCGGTAAAAAAAATTATTTACGGCTTTGATGATGAAACATTGGTGCAGAATACGGTGCGTTCCAGTCTTGATATGGTGCGCAGTGGTAAAAAACTGATTGTTCGTGTGCATCCACAAATGCAGAGTGCAGTACAGGAACAGATAGATGAGTTTGAGAAAAGTATTAATCATATCGAAGTGTTGCCGGATATGGGGCTGAAGCTGGATGAATGTATTCTGGAATCTGATGTTGGCATTGTGAATGCCAGTGTGGAGCAACAGGTTGAAGCGTTGGTCAATGCACTGAGAATGGTTAGTTTGCAATAACGTCAAAAAAGTTGCTGTGAAGCTATTGACGGTTTA
>PDWJ01005562.1_pt1 | contig 10288 bp, 7 predicted proteins | sample 1430881 | NCBI WGS metagenome assembly PDWJ01 (sample SAMN01162460, study PRJNA174530) | Oral metagenome, whole genome shotgun sequencing project. | biome: Marine environment; feature: Marine mammal; material: Swab sample of the gingival sulcus; isolation source: swab sample of gingival sulcus... | reverse complement strand
AAAGAGTGGAGGACGATAAGGTGATAAACTTCAGCGGATATGGATTTATTATTGTAGTAGTGGATTATGTTGTAGGCTTGGTTCTTTTGAGCAAACTCAGTCCCTATCTTTTCAAGACGGAAAAGCAACAGTATATTATTCTATTGTTGTTTCATATCGTTATTACAGGAATCAATTTCTTTCTCTCAAAATATTTGAATCGAAAAGAAGCAAAACATACGGTATACGGGCTGAGATTGGAGTATGTTGTACTGTTTGTCGGGATTATATTTCTTCCGTTGATTATTATGATGTCTAAGGATGTGCTTTACTAGGGATAGGATAGATTGGTGAAGATTAGGGGGCTCGGAAATGAGTTTCCATACAGAGAGATCGCTTATATGGTAGAAATTGTTTTTTTTCTACGATACAGAAAACGGGTTCCCGAAAAAGGGAGTAAGATATATTGTTTTAATCGATAGAAGGATTTCAATGGGGCGATCTTGTACCTTATGGTGGCAAGAGTAATGATAAACGAGAAGCGGAAAATAGACTTGATATCAAGAATGTGATTTTATTTTAAACTTTTTTAATTTATTATTTATATTATTTTAAATTATATAAATAATAAGCTTTTTTTTCTAGGATTTTGCTTTTCTTGTGACGTAAAAGAATGTATAATGAGTGTGGGAATTTTTCGTATTTCTATTTTGTGTTTCCATATTGTAGGGGAAATCAATAATTTTGAGGTGAATTGTGAAAAAAGACAAGTTTTGGAATATCAAGCGATTGCAGAAAGAAGATGGTGCAGCGCTTATATGGGTAATGATTCTCTTTACGGTCGTGGTCTTTGCTGCGACGACTATTGCGATGATACAGCGTGCGGATATTAAAGAAGTTGCTTCAGTTGAAGATAGGCTTAGTTCCTACTATGCAGCGATTGGAGGAACAGAACTTGGATTGGGGTTTCTCTATACTGATGTAGCCGGACATAAAGTGATTGAGGAGTATATTAAGTATTTAAAAACAGAGCCAACTTCTATAGATTTTACGAAAACTGAGACAGGAGTATCCGGTGGTTCAGTTGGAACTGGAAGTTCTGATAAATCGTTACGGTATACATACAGTTATCCGGCAGGAGCTTCAGAGCCTAGAGCGAAGGTTGTAGTAAAAATATACCAGAGAAGTGATAATGATAAGTATGTTGTTATACAATCCATCGGAGAAGATATAAATAGTGGGATTAAGACAGTTGATTATACTAGGATTAGGAAAGATAATATTAAGACGATTCATCGTGACGGAAAGACGCTTTTGGATGAATAGGGAGGATGTATGATTGATAAAAAAAAGAAAAGAAAATCTGTTCGCAGCGGCTTTACGTTGATGGAGTTATTGATAGTGTTGGTGTTTATAGGGGTTATTATTTCCATTAGCACCAGTTTGTACCTCAATTCTTTAAAAGCTCAAAAACATTCTTATGATGAATATGATGTACAAAGTAAACTTCGTAATATGGCGATGGAATTAAATGATGTTATTAATAATTCAAAAGCAATATTTACGATGCCTTTTCGTTTGCCAAATGATCCAACGGATCCTTCTGTCAATGATTTGTTGGTTGCGAATTGGGAATACTATGGGCTTACAGAGAATGGGAATGAATTGGTAAAGTACTCTTTTGAAATAGCTCCTGATGGAACGAAACAAGCGGTTAAGGAAGTATTGGTTTCGGGAGATGGTGTTCGATTTAATCTTGATTTTCTTATGCCGGCAGCGATAACAACGTCTTTGGGAGAAACGTTTTCTGAGAATTTGCGATATAAAATAAGCGTTCTTAAAGATGGTGCAGACGAGGGATTTGAAATTGATACGGAGTTAAAGGCGAAAAATGCCAATCAGGTTGTTTTTTTTGATGGAGGTGCCGCGCACTCTATTGCTGTCAGAAGAGCAGGAAATTTCGACAATTTAGAATCGGTGATATTTGTTCATTTTATTTACGATTTAAGTGGTAGTATGACCAATGATATTAAAGTACCCGGAGCCAGCGGACACCTTGTAGATAGACCGAAAATTGATTGTCTAAAAGAGGCTATGGCAAATGTCGTGGAATCGTTTCGAGAGGAGCAAAATGCGAATGTAGAACTCTTATTTTATCCGTACTCGACGACCGCGAATTACTATGAAACAAGCACGGGGTTATGGTCACCGAATTCTGTGCGTCGACAAGATGAGCAATCAGCAGAAGGCAAAGTGGTAGTTCAACACCCGATTTATTCCGGTTTTATTGCGGATGGTGAGGCGATAATAAAATATCCGTCAGCGACTCATCACGATATTAGTTTGAAACCGATTGCGAATTCAGATGATATGTATGAAAATGCGGTAGCTGACGGTTCTACGAATACGGGGGACGCGTTGCGAAGGGTGTACTACAATATTAAGTATATTGAGGATAAATGTAAGGAGGCGGAACACGCGGATGATGCGCTCCCTGCGACGCCTAGTCCTCAACAGCAAGCAGCAGCAGATAAAAAATGGCCATTGGTTCAGTACCGTGGGAAGACCAGGACACATTATGTTATCTTGTTAACGGATGGAATTCCGGTATTGGGCAGTATTTATCAAAGAGATTGGCATAAGGGAGGTTATGCTTATGGGGATATTGGGACGCAATATACCATTTTTTCTGATGATGGCAATTTTTACAGTATAAAAAATGATGCGTGGGGATGGGAAAAGTATCAATGGTATAATATAAACATAAATTCAGCAGAGTATGCAGCAAGGTTGCGCCCGCAGAAATATGGTCATAATTGGTCGAAGGTTCGAAATAAGTACCCTGCTGCTGTTCTTGAGCATTGGGCAAACAAACTTGATGATGAAGAGATTGCCGGAAATCGTATTTATATTATTGGGTTTAGTAAAAATCCGGATGAAATGGCGGCGATTGATTTTATAGTAGATAGTTGTGGTATTTCTTCAGAGGAAGAAGATGATAAAGTTTTTAATTTTGCCGATGGTAATTATGATTTAGTGGAAGTGTTTATGGATATTAAGTCTAAAATTATATCTCAGCAGTGGATTATCATGGGTCCTCAGAAAGGGGAATAAGGAGTTTGTTTTGAATAAAAAAAGGCTAGTACATTATAGAAATGCATTTACCTTAGTAGAAATTATTATAGCAGTCGTTCTTTTAGCGATTATAGCACTTACCTTTTCAACGGTGATGGCAGGGTCTTATTCTATTCAGTTTCGTGAAAAGAATATTACTAAAAATGCATTTAAGCTTGAAGAGCAGATTGAGTTGGCTATTCAAGATAAAAAAGAGAATGCGCCTACCAGCTCTTATAGTAAGTGCGAGTGTTTTGTTGAAGGGGTGAAAGTTGGTGTATTAGAGGTGGTTGAAACCGGTGCGAATCATGAATTTCATACATTGATAACAGATTCAAAACCGGAACAAGAAAATTTGCCTAAAATTACAAGCATTTCTGTTGAATTAGAGGCGAACGAAGGTAGTATGTGGGATCGTTATTTTGATTATTCGCCAAATGTATTGGGAAAAGAATACTTGATTAAATATCATTATCCACCTGTTGTGAATGATCAAGACTACATGCAGACGGTTCTTCGAGTATATGCAACAGAGGATCCTTACAATGTTCACGATTTTGATTGTGGTTTTAGTCATCCGGATGATGTAAAACCCAAGTTTCCGGATGATTATCTGATTATAAATCAGTTGAAAACAGAAGATGAGTCGGGGACTTTTGAACTTAATTTAGATCAGTGTAGAGGACGTCATATTGTCGTCATTGCGACCCCCATTACGTTTCAAGGAAAGTATGGGGAATCCGCTTCATCAAAAGATAATCCAATTTTTATTCATGGTCTATCTTCCAGCGACAATTTATTAGTCCATCTAGATGCGAATGCGATTACTGATTCAACTTACTATCAAGGGTTAAAGTTAAAGGGCAAGTGGCAAAATCTTGCTCGTCATATTGTATCGACGCCTGATCTGGGAGATGCGACGCTTCTTGCTGGTGGGGATTGTGAATATATAACGAACTATAGGGAGACCTATCCGGATACTGTTTATCGCGGGTATGGCGTTCGTGTACCTTATTCTGCTAATAAAAAAGGGGTAGAAATCGACTTGGGATCTGTGGATTCAGGACCGGAAAAGGTTACTTTATTTGTTCTCTATCGAAATGTATTTGGGGCAGATTGTATCAAGGGAAACAACGGCACAGAGAAAACGGAGCAAGTAAAGTATTCAACTTGTGAAAAAAATTCCAATTTTAACCTTAAGGTATTTCATTGTGAGCCTTATGAAGAGGGCGGAAGAAAAAAACTTTCGCTGTTTGCTTCGAATGGTATTTTAGAAAAGGAAATTGAATTATTGGATGTGGTTGTGTATGATGATCACTTGTACACGGAAAATGAGGATGGGATTTATGTTTCTGAACTTGGCGAAAAGGTTGAAGAATATGAAAAAAATAAATTCAAGACCGGTTCTTATTTTAAACCGATAGAGGAAGATTATCGTATTGTTCTTGATTCGCCTACCAAAACTTTGTATGATGGGAAATGTGCCGGTTTTGGATACAGTGTGGAGCCTTCTTATAATTTTTCAGATGATTTGAATCTCGAGTTTACAGTAAAAGAAGTTTCTGGAAATCAGGACTATGACGGGGTTGTTTTATTGAAAGAAAAATACAATCTTCAGAATAGTGAAGTAGGTTTTTATTCTACACAATCTGGGGATGCTAGGATTGAGGCGGTTTTATATCGCGGAGAAGGAGATGGTCGTGAAGAATTAGCGAAAAATGAGATAGTATTGACAATCACTGACATGCCTACATTGTCCGGGGAAGAGATTAAGGATAAGGTTCGCTTATGGCTTGATGCGGGAGATAAGGATTTTGTAAAAGAGGCGAAGTTTGTCGAGGAGGAAAATAAACTTTGTGTTTGGAAAAGTTTGAAACCTAGTGACTATGATTTTAAACTCAACACGATGCCGGCGATTTATACTCCTTCGAATAATCCTTTTGATGAAACTGCTGATGTGAAAGTGGATCCGTATCTTAGACTCGATGATGGGCTTTATGGATTACATTTTGATGGGAGAGTATTTTTCTGGAAAAATGCAGCTGATTTGGGGTGGAATTATTGGAAATGGAATAAAGATGATGATGACAATCCTGGTGAGGCGAAGAATGTTCATAAAACGGATCTTGAGATGTTTATTGTTTTCAAGATGAGTCAACCGGAGGTAAGTAGCAATTATTTGTCTATGTTTAGTCATTTTGGTTGTAATACGAATAAAGATTACAATATGGTTGATTTTGGGATACAAAAGGATTTTAACGAATGGAGACTATATTCTCAGATATCAGGAAGTAATTTTGAGCGTACTGCGCAATCGATAGAAAAAGATCAAGTATATGTGGCTCATTTTAAAATATGTAAAAATGGTAAGTGGAGAAGACAAGTAGAATGTGCAATATATGGTAAGCGTGAAAATAATCCTTATTCTTCTTTGTTTTTTAAAACCTTTAATGAACATTGGCGATCGGACCGTACTCAAGATTTATTTTTGATTGGTAGTGCAGTGAACTATAAACATGATCATGCATACTACTACAACCATCATTGGTTTGAAGGAAACATTTATGAAATGATTGCATTCAGTAGTGATGAGGTCAATTCTGCAGAAAGAGACCAAATTATTGAGTATCTTGTCAACAGATATATTGAAATAGATCATTAGTATTTTCATGAAGTGTGGCGATTCGAAAGAGTACATTACGAGCCGAGCGTTCAGCGATGAATTCTCGGCTTTTCGTTTGTGAATATTGACTGAATTGGTAATCGTGCGATTAAAATAACGGGATTACTACTAATTTTTTATTGTTTATTTTCTTTTTATGGGAATGTTTTCTGTCTTGAATCCACAGGGTAAATGGTTATAATTAAAGTAGATGTATACAAGTTTAGAGAATAAGGAAAATCTCAGTAGAGATTTGTGGATTGAAATTGATTTGGATGCTTTAGCGAGCAATATTCGCACGGTAAAGCAAATGGTTGGTGATTCGGGTGTTTGCGCTGTGATAAAGGCGGATGGCTATGGTCATGGTGCGGCGAGGATTACGAGAACCCTTTTGGAGAACGGTGCGGATATGCTTGCTGTCGCCACTGTCGATGAAGCGTTGGAAATACGGGCAAGGTTTTCCGACGTTCCGATTTTGATACTTGGTGAGGTCAGTCCTGTGCTCGCGGTGGAACTTGCCGTCGAAAAGATTGCCGTCGCAGTCACGTCACCTGAAAAGCTCAGAGCGTTTAGTGAGGCGCTTCGAGATAAAAATCGCGTGGTGAGGTACTATAAAAGCAAGCGTCTTGTCCGAAAATATGAGGAGGATGATTTCGAACAAGAGGGTGTTGGTGTGCAACGTGCCGAAAAACAATTCCGCGTTTCTGAATATGATGACAATTTAGCAGAAAACTTCGGGACGGAAACGTCGAGTGAAAGTATGCCGAAATTAAAGGTTCATATTAAGGTGGATACGGGGATGGGACGGCTCGGTGTGCTTCCCGGGGTTCGAATGGCGAATGCCTTTGCTGAACTCGCTTCCCTTGATAATATTGAAATAGAAGGGGTCTTTTCGCATTTTGCGCGAGCGGATGAAGAGATCGACGTTCTTTGTTGTCACTCCGAGGGAGAGATTTTTGATAGAAAGGGGGGAGCGGAAGACCGTTTTTCTCGGATTCAGGCAGAACGGTTTGAACATTTTGTAGATTTACTAGCTCAGCGTGGGATAAACCCGCGAATTGTACATATGTCGAATTCGGCAGCAAGTTTGTCTATGCCTCAGTGTTACTATAGTATGGTTCGTGTGGGAGCGCTTTTATTTGGGATTTCTCCTGCTGCTGAGCCCTTGGATAGCAGGTTTCAACCGGTCCTTTCCTTAAAATCGAGAGCGATTTTTGTGAAAAAATTAAGTTATTCGACAGGAATAAGCTATGGGCATACCTATCATGCCGAAAAAGGAGAGATTATTGTCACTGTTCCGGCGGGATATGCGGATGGGATTTCTAGACGGCTCAGCGGGAAGATGGATGTACTTATTGGAGGGAAGCGTTGCCGGCAAGTAGGTAGTATTTGTATGGACTACTTGATGGTCAAGGGTTATGATGGTGTACAGGTTGGTGATGAGATAACAATCATAGGATTTGAAAATATCAGAGAAGATTCCGGCAGTGAGCAACGAAATTCGGCAATCGATAGCGCCGCCGGTAGTTGCCATTGTAGCGAATCGGTGGAAAGAAATGATCTTCCCGAGCGAATTCGAGTGGAAGAACTTGCTGAAAAAATGGGCAGTATTAGTTATGAGGTAGTTTGTATGCTGAGTAAACGGATTCCTAGAATATACTTGGGTGGTACCACGCCCTAGTGTGGCGTTGCTTTTGCCGGAATAAAATGTTTCGAATGAGCATGCAATTTCATTTGAGGAGAAAGGAAGTGCGCCGGTGTTCGTTTTCGATGGGAGCGTTTCTTAGGCTTTCAGTGAGAACAACAAATTAGTAAGGAGAAGAGGTGCTATAAATATGAATTGGAATGACAGAAATATTGTCGGCGGTGATTTGTGGATTGAAGTGAATCTTGATGCCTTGGCACATAATATGCGGATTGTGCGAACGATGACGAAAGCACCACTTGTTTGTGCGGTGGTAAAAGCCGATGGGTATGGTTGCGGAGCTGCTCATATTGCAAAGACTTTACTTGATAATGGAGCGGATTATTTAGCAGTGGCAACAGCGAGGGAAGCGTTTGAACTTAGGCAAGTCGTCGACGCGCCGATACTGGTACTTTGTGAGGTTAATCCTGTCTATGCACCTGAGTTTGCGAGAAAAAAGATTTCTGTCGCAGCGGGTTCTGCGACTAGAGTTCGTGCGTACAGTGAGGCGCTTGCTGCCAGTGACTGTAATCAGCCATTACTTGTTCATATTAAGGTTGAAACAGGGATGAATCGAATGGGGTTTCTTCCGAAGGAAGAGATGGCGGATTCTGTGCTCGCAGTATCCAAGATGGAAAATATTGTTATCGAGGGCGTGTTTTCGCATTTTGCGAGGGCGGAAGAGCCTGTCGATTGTTCTGATATTCAGGCGAAAAAGTTTTTCGCTTTTTTGAAATTGCTGGAGGAGCGAGGGATTTATCCTAGAATTCGGCACTTGGTAAATTCGGCTGCAACCGTTTCGATGAAGGAGTATCATTTGGATATGGTGCGTGTCGGTGCGCTTATCTATGGTATTTTTGCTAGTGAGGAAAGCAGGGCATTTGATTTGAAGCCGGTGTTGTCGTTGAAGTCAAGAGTGTCTTTTGTTAAGACGATGGCGGAGCGCGCAGGGATTAGTTATGGTCACAATCATACAGTTGAGAAAGGAACAGTGGTGGCGACCGTATATGGCGGGTATGGCGATGGTATTTCCCGAGCGTTCAGTGGGAAAATGGATGTGCTGATTCGTGGCAGGCGATGTAAGCAAGTAGGGAATATCTGTATGAGTAATTTTATGGTAGAGGGCTTTGACGGCATCGAACAGGATGATGAAGTCGTTATTTTGGGATATTCCGAGTCGGAGGGTGGCGACGGATGTACTGACAAAGTATGTGATACCATCACCATGGAAGAAATGGCAGGAAGAATCGGTTCGATTAGCGCTGAAATTCTCTGTATGCTTGGCAAACGAATTCCTCGAATATACATTGGCGGAGAGTTAATGTAGTGCTGCTCTCAAATAAAAACGATGTTGTAATACAAGTAGCGCCCTGGTTATTTCGATGATTTTTAAGATACTGGCACTATGTGTTCTAATAAACAGCCGTAGGTTCTTGAGTAGTGAATTATAAATTATTACGAGTAATAAAATATTGAAAGAAAGAGGGAACATTTTAGATTGTTCTAAAATAATAGGAAGAATGGAACGTAAGATAGGAAAATTTAAAAGGGAGAAGGTACTGGGCGTTCCCTTTGTCGTCTCGACAGTAGAGGAAGTGTCCGATTTTTGTAGAGGTACTATCTCTGAAAGAACCGCCGAGAACTGTCTGACAATATACACGCCGAATCCGGAAATTGTTATAAAGGCACAGCAGTCTGAGGACTATATGGCGGTTTTACAACGAGCCGGATTGCTAGTTCCTGATGGGATTGGTATTATTTACGGGTCGAAGTTAAAAGGCGGGGCGATAAGACATCGTATTACCGGGGTTGGTCTTTTGGAGAGGCTTTTAGAGTATACCGCGGAAGCCGGAGGGCGTGTATACCTCTTGGGGTCAAAGCCGGCGGAAAACAAGGTACTTGGGGTGGCGGAACGTGCCGCATTGAATATCAAGGCAAAGTATTCCACCATCACGATCGCCGGCACACATCACGGTTATTTTTCCGCAGCGGATGAAAGTGACGTGGTCGCAGCGGCGGCGAACGCTCGCCCCGACCTGCTGGTCGTGGCGCTCGGGGCACCGAAGCAGGAACTCTTTATCGATAAGTACGCTGACCAAATCGGTGCTCGTATTGCCATCGGTGTCGGCGGAGCCCTCGATGTCTGGGCGGGCAATGTCTCTCGTGCTCCCCGATGGGTATCGGCTATCGGGATGGAGTGGCTCTACCGCGCACTGTGCGAGCCCAGCCGCTTTCGCCGCCTGTCCGCGATACCGGTGTTTTTGTCAAAAGTTATCATTTCTAAGTAGAGAGAAACAGTGAAATGGGCTGTTTTTCTTTCTTTTCATTTACTTTCCCCTTCTTTTTTTGTAAAATGAAGGTACGCACTCTATTGGAGGCATGTAGATGAATGTTGTGGATAGTAGGTATGAATTTCTCGATGTTTTACATAGTGCTAGTTACGGGAAAGCTTACAAAGTACTGGATAAAAACGATCGTAAGACCTACGAACTAAAGGTGTACACTAGTGATATGGATAAACTCTTCATCAGATTTTTTTCTGAGAAGTATTTTAGTTATTCCAAAATTGTTCATCCGAATATTTTAAGAGATTATAAGTTTGATGTCGCCGATAGTTCCCTTAGCGGTGGAAAACGTTATTTTTATGTGTCGGAATACATGGATAAGAGCAAGTGCTTATCCTATATGACATTGACATCGAAAGAGCGTCTACAAGTCTTGGAAAAAGTTATATATGCTTTGAAATACCTCCATTTTCGAAAAATCTCTTACAATAATCTCGTTTTTTCGAATATTAATATTTATCGAAACGAAGAAGGCGGTATCGATGTTAAACTTTCGAATTTAGG
>PDWJ01005560.1_pt1 | contig 10290 bp, 8 predicted proteins | sample 1430881 | NCBI WGS metagenome assembly PDWJ01 (sample SAMN01162460, study PRJNA174530) | Oral metagenome, whole genome shotgun sequencing project. | biome: Marine environment; feature: Marine mammal; material: Swab sample of the gingival sulcus; isolation source: swab sample of gingival sulcus... | reverse complement strand
ACCTTAAAATTACTCAATAAAATGTGCCTTTTTATGCTATATTTCGTTGTAAAAATAAACTATAGCTACGGCTATACTTAATTTTTATGCCTTATCTATCACAAAAATTCATCATTTTATTTTTTGAGTATTTTTAAAGCAGAACTGGTATAATGTGTTTTTAAAAAAATAGCCGTGTTTTTGGAAGTGTCAAAAAATTTAAAAAGTAACTACGACTTATACGTAAAAGCTTAATGAAAAGCTACAAGTTACCAAACTTAAAGTAGATGTTAAGGAGTTAAGATCCTTGCTCCAGGAACATGAAAGAAACATGAAATACACTTTAAAATCTCAGGAACGCATTTATAACCGCTTTGAAGGGCTACTCAATAATGCGAAAATTTACCCCACATGGGCTGTGATTTTTTTTTGTAATTTCGTTATCAATGAATTTTGGTTTGTTTTTATATTGTTTAAATAATATAATTTGAGTGATAAAGATGTAAAATAGACTAAATAAAAAATCAACCAAGACTATATTAAGACGAAAAAATAATTCATAAATTAAATCAATTTGAATTTATTAAAATAATCAAAAAGAATATGATATTTTTTCATTTCCCTTAAAATCAAATAATGTCACTTCTCTTATTTTAAAATAAATCAGCCACAACCTCTTTATTAATTTTGTTTCATTTAAAACCGATTCTAAAATTTTATTATTAAACTCTTCAAAATCATAAATCGTAATTTCATTTCTAAAAAAGAGCTCTTTAATGTTTTTGCTCTCTATTTCAAGCAATTTTCTTTTTTCTACTTCTATATTTAATAGTTCATAAACTCTTTTATTCTCTGAAATTAATAATTTAAGTTTATTAGTATTTTCAATTTTGATTTCATTAAGTTTTAATTTTTCCAATTCATATTTGTCAATTGATATTTGATATTTTATTTTACCCTTACCCCAGTCTAATAAAGGGATTGATAGTCCAAAATTTAAAGACTGACTTAGAGAAGGGTTATACAAAATATTATTTAAAGAAAACTCTTGAGAATTATTAAATCCAAAACCCAAATTGAATGAAGCATCAAGAAATCTTCTAGATTTTTCACTTAAGATATCCATTTCTAAATATGACAATTTTGAATTTTCAAGCTTCTTATAAGAATTATTAATATAATGAGAAACAGCATCTTCTTCATTTATATTAAAATACAAAGGGGGTACTAATGATTCATTAAAATTATATAAAATTTTTGTTTGCAAAAAATTATTAATCTCTTTCATTGAATAAGCACATTTGTCTATTTGTTGTAGAGAATCTTGTTTTTTTTGTAGATAGAATATTTTATTCTGATTGAATTCCAAATCTGTAGCCTCATCAAGTTTAATTAATTCTTTTATGACATCTAACTTCAACCTATAATTCTTTAGATCATTTGTAATTCTTTGAAGTATCAAATTATTTATTATTACTTCAAAATATAATTCTATAGATTTTTGATTTATTTTTTCAATTTTTTGAGCAAATTCGACTTCTTCATAATCATTTTCAAATGAATTTATTTTTCTTTTCCATTTCAAAAGATTTATTGAGCTTAAAGGCTGTGTATAAGAAAAATTTAACCAGGAAGCAGAATAATAAGTTGTGTTATTATCTCCAAACTGATCTAATCTACTAAGGGAGTTTCGCAAACTAAATGAGCCACCTGTGAATGGCAATATCTGGGAAATGGATAATGACAAATTAGAATTAGCACTATTTTGTTCTCTAAATCTCGTGCTTCCATCCGGTTGAACAACTTCAAATATTGACCTATTAAAATTTGGAGTACTAAGCTTAAGAGAAATTTGAGGCAAGTAATCAATTTTGAATTTCTTCTTGTTCTTAGAATAAATATTATATTCAATTTTCAATTGCTCAATATCTTTTGATTTTTTTAATGCCAATGACAGGATTGAATCTAACTGAGATTGAGAAAATGAAATAGTTATAAAAAAATAAAATATTAAAAAAAAGAATCTATTTCTCAATTTTTTGAAATTGAAACTCTACTAACTTAAATAAATACATAAAAAAATAAAATAGTTATGGGCAAAGCCATAAAAAACAAGGAAAAGTAATAAAATATCTTAAATTTTCTAAGTTCTGATTTTGAATAGTTATTTACATTAATTTCAGATGGAATCATCTTTTTCAAGTGTTTACCCAAAACTTGATATGCTAGAAAAGTTAAAAAAAGAAAAAATAATACTAAAGAAGAACGATAGCTTCCTAAATTGGTTTTTACATCTAATATACTCAATATAAATGAAAAGATTATTATAATGTTTAGGGAATAAACAATTAAAATTCCAATGACAGTCGTCGAGGCAATGTTTAATGCTTGCTTATGAGAATTAGAATTGTTAATCCTATTAAGTACATATCCAGCCAAGAGAAGTTTTTTTATTAGATATTTCATTTTAAGTTAAAAGGGGATATATTCCCCTTTTTCATATATTTATTTATAGTCTAATATTAAAATAATTTACAAAGACTTAATAAAGATTAAATCATGTCTCTATCAATGTTAATATCTTGGATCAGGTTTGTAGTAATCTCCAACAAAAACATCATCTGTGTTGCCATTTGAGTCCTGTACATGATCATAAATTGCCCATCCCACAGCAATTCCTCCTAATACCCAGCCTACTGGATTCCAAAAATTCGCTGCTGCTACGGTACCTATTCCACCAGCTACAACCCCAGCAACACTTAATGCTGTGATAGCTATATCTTCTTTCTCCTCACCTGTTAAACCTTCTATACCCCCATTATCGGCGATAGTTACAGCTACATGTGTTGAACCAATTACAGCTCCAATAATTCCAATCTTTAGTCCGGATTTACTAAGTAATTGTACAGCTTCAGCTTCTCCTCCTAAAATATTAGCCAAATTAGAAAGTGTAGTATGATTAAAACTTTGTACTCCTGCTGCTAGTCCAGATGCAGCTAAAGCATTTTTAACAGCAGTTTGATCATTTAAGTCTATGTCGAATGCTGGTCCATCATAAATTGGAGCAGAGTATGCATCAGCGTCATAACCTCCGCCGCCTCCGCCGCCATAATCATAACCATAATCATCTCCGTAATCACCACCGTAGCCATAACCATCATCCCACCAATTCCCATCACTGCCACTATCATCACCAATTATAACTTCGTCTAAATGATAATCTGCATCATTCCAATCTTGCCAAAAATCATCATAATCGTAATCTTCCATAGTTTTATTTTTTTAAATTAATTTTTAGTTATTTTTGCCAAAAATAAAAAATTTTTGATAAAACCCAATTTTTTTTTGAAATCCAATATCTATAATAAAAATATATTATTAGAATTTATTGAAACCAAGTTTTCTAACATATATGCTTCAATGGTTACAGGAAGTACTGTCACTAATGAATCTAATGAATTTTCAGATACCGACTTAATCCTATTTTCTTCAAACTTAAGCTATTTTTACACTGAAATATTTAATTTTAAATCCCTTAAAATCCAAACTATTAATATTCCATTGAGCAAAGTAGAAAAAATTCTACACAAAGATTACATTTCAGGAAATGGGATATATTTAGATATGATAGCCAAAGGTTTACCTCTAAATGATACATATAACTATCTGCCAAAATTAATTAACTATTGTAAAAATTTAATACATAGTGGTCCACCTGTCCCAAACCATAAAATGATATTAATGAAAAGATTGAAGGTTACCGACCTATTATTAGATATTAAAGGCTCCAACAATTATTTAAACTCTGTTTTCTCTTGTATAGATTTAGTTAACTTATCTGTGGATTTAAATTTATATTACAACAGAAGATGGCGTGGAGGCTCTGGTAAACATAAAATGAAACAATTGATTAAATTTGATAAATCATGGGGAACAAGAATCGTAGATGGTTTAGAATATTTTTTTAATCATAAAGATCCCACTAGATTACTGAAAATAATTGAGTCTAATTTAGACTTTTATGGGGGAGCTAATCAAATAAATTCTATTAATTCTGGACATACTGAAGTCGTTGAAAATTTTCTCATTATTGAAATTAATTCTCAAAGATTAAAGGCCCGAGATTCAATAAATTTAGCCTTTCAAATAAAAGAATCTATCAAAAGTATAAAAAATAATGAATTTTATTTTTTCCTCTCTAACAATAGTGATTCTACTATTGATAATAATTTGTATTTAGTCATAATAAAAGATGCAGATTTTTTAAATTCAAAAGTTTTACCATTTCTAAATGAAACTATTATTAGCAATAAAATTAATAGCCGTCAAACAATTAGATTTCCAGTTCAGATGGATGTTCAAATGGGTCTCGGGGGAACAACGACATATTTTTTAATTTCTAAAATACTGTCCTTTTTAACATTATTCGTAGTAAAGAATCAAAATAGAGTAAAGCCAGTACCTTCATTCATTTTGGGAATAGAGTTTTTACAAATATTAAAAGCCAAATTATTTTCTACTGAAGAAGAATTTTATTCTTTTCTAGAATTTATTTTTGAGGTCTGGTTTATTTTTAGTCTAAATGATAAAAAAATATATGGGCAAAATCAAATAGAACTAGCAAAATCCTTTAAATTAAAACAATTTCGAAAATTGTTTAACCAACAGTTTCCTAAATTATTTTCAAGTTTTAAAGATAAGAATATTAAATCTTTAGAAAAGGATTTTCCATATAATTGTCTACTTGAATTAAAAAATGTTAAAGATGATAAAATAATTTTACACCCTGGATATTTATATAGTTTTAAATATTTTTCTGATAATAATACTAAAAAGCGAATGATTCTATACAAAAATTTTTTATTTAAAGCATTGAGCACATTAATGATACAAGATAAAGACAAACCATATTTGATTTACTTTATTTCCAATATTTTAAACAAATTAATTTGAAAAACTTTCCAAACTACAAAGATATTGAGAATTCAGATTCTGGTCCAGCATGCCTTAAATTAATTTCGAAATATTATAAAAAATATTATGAAATTAGTTATATCAAAGATTTATTTGAAGTTAACCAAAATGGATCATTTGAACAAAAAATAATAGGGGCATCTGAAAAAATTGGTCTTAACGCTTATTCGTCTAGAATAGAGCCGATAACACTCTTTAAAAAGGTAAAATTTCCATGTATACTATATTGGGATAATACTAGGTACATTATAATGTATAAGTTAAAAAAGGAAAAAGTTTATATTTCTGATCCAAAATTAGGATTGATTAAATATAGCAAAAATGAGTTTATTAAGGGATGGCTTAATAATGATAAAAAGGGATTAATAATTATTTTAGAACCAACTCAATTTTTTTATGATTTAGATACAAAAAAAGTAAATGTCTCAGCAGCAATTAGACTTTTTTTTTCTTACTTAAGACCTTATAAGAATAATGTAATTCAACTTTTAATTGTAATGTTCATTATAACTTTTGTAATGATATTACTACCATTCGTTACAAGATCAATCATCGATATAGGTATCCAAACGAATGATTTGGATTTTATTAAGATTCTCCTCATCGCGAATCTAGCATTAATTTTTTTTAAAAGTATTGGTCAATGGGTGAAAAGTTCAATTTCTTTACACTTAGGAAGTAGAATAAAAATTTCTCTGATTAATGACTACCTATTAAAACTTCTTAAGCTTCCGATCTCATTTTTTGAAAGTAAGTTAATTGGAGATATAATACAAAGAGCTAGAGATCAACAAAGAATTCAATCATTTATAACTAATTCTGCTATTAGTGTTTTTTTGTCTTTTTTGCTACTACTTGGATATAGTGTTATCTTATCATTTTATAATATTTGGCTTTTTTTAATTTTTATTTCACTCACAATAATCTATATTATTTGGGTAGTATTGTTTTATAATATTCGAAAAAAAATGGATATAAAATATTTTGAATTAATAGGACAAAATCAAAGTCAATGGATTGAAATAATGACTGGCATCATTGATATTAAAAATAATAATTATGAAAATACAATGAGATTAAAATGGGGTAAGACTCAGGTTGGTTTATATGATGTTGGTTTAAAACTTTTGAACGTTGATCAAACGCAACAACTAGGTGCTGAATTTATAAATGGCATTAAAAATATGGGGTTAACATTTTTTTCAGCTATTCTCGTTATTAGGGGTGAAATATCAATAGGGACTATGATAGCAATACAATTCATAATTGGACAATTAGCATTACCTGTACAGGAAATTATAACGTTTATTCAGTCAATGCAAATGGCTTACATAAGCTATCTTAGAATAAGTGAAGTAAATCAAGTGAGAAATGAAGAAGAAAGAGATATTGATTTTTCATTTTTCCCTAAAAATAAAACAATAAAGTTAGAGGACGTTTCTTTTGGTTATTCGCCTAGAGAATCTATGGTTATAAAAAATGTCTCAATTTTAATACCTGAGAATAAAACTACAGCAATTGTAGGCAAAAGTGGAAGTGGAAAATCTACTTTATTAAAACTCTTAATGCGAAATCATAACTTAACTTATGGAAATATATATGTTGGAAAAACTAATATCAACAATATTGATATAACTAAGTGGAGGAATAGTTTTGGGTCTGTTACTCAAGACAGCAAAATTTTTAATGAAACAATTCTTAATAATATAGTTCTTAATGATGGTTATAACTACAATAGAGAGAAATTAGAAACAGTTATAAAAATAGTAAATCTGCATTCAGATATAAAAAATTTTAAAAATGGTATTTATACACAAATGAAGGAAATAAACCAAAGCCTAAGTTCTGGTCAAAAGCAAAAAATACTAATCGCAAGAGCTTTATATAAAGATAGTGACTATCTTTTCTTTGATGAAGCTACAAACTCGTTAGATTCATATACAGAAAAGCTTGTAAATCAAAACTTGAAAAATAACAACAAAAATAAAACAACTATTGTAATAGCTCACCGGTTATCTACTGTAAAAGATGCTGACCAAATAATAGTAATAGATAATGGTAGAATTGTAGAAGTTGGAAACCATGATTTTTTAATTAATAAAAAACATTATTATTATAAATTATTTAGTGACCAAATCTTATTTGAAAAATCTAAATAAATAGTTTAAAAAATGGAAAGAATGAAAAAATATGATGAAGAACTAGAAGATATAATAAATAAAATTCCCGATTATTATTCAAGGAGGATCATTTTATTATTATTAATTCTTTGCATTTTTTTAGTTGTAATTTCGTTATTTATTAGATACCCTGATGTGCTAAATGCTAGAATAAACATACTTTCTGAGAACCCTTCTATAAATATTGTATCTCCTAATGAAGGGAGGATAACTCTCTTTAAGGAAAATAATGATTTGATAAAAAAGAATGAAGTTATAGCCGAAATTGATAATCCAGCAAAATTAGATGATATCCTATGGTTAGAAAAAAAATTATACAGTATTGATTTAGATAGTATAGAAAATTCTATTGAATTATTTGACCCCCAAAAAAAAATGGATTTAGGAAATGTGGAGTTAATCTATTCATCCTTTTTAGAGCTTCTTCATAGATTTAAAATGGACAATAATTTTAATTTAGAAAACCAAGAAATAAAACTTTTGAAAAATAAATCATTAGCTGAAAGAAAGTCTATCTCTGAAAACATAGAGATTATAGATCTATCTAAGAAGAAATTCATTTTGTCTACAAAAAAATTTAAAACTGATTCAATTCTTTTCGAAAAAAAAATTATAACTAAATCAGAATTTGACAAAAGTCGTATTAATTATATTAATGCGTTAAAAGAATTTAAATTACAACAACAGAACACTCTTAAATCTACCAATAATATTGTCTTCATTAAAGATGAAATTAATTTAAAAAATACTATAAATAAGAGAAACTATAGTGATTTAACATTCTTGATATTAGACAAAATAAAAGAATTAAGGTTAGCTATTAAAAATTGGAAAAATGATAATCTTATTTCATCTCCTATAGATGGAAAACTTGAATTTTTATATTTTTTCAATAATAATTTTTACGTAAGAAAAAGTCAACCTCTATTTAGTATCGTTCCAATTGGTGAAAGTTATTATGGCCAAGCCATAGTCCCTTCAAAGGGTTATGGTAAAATAAATAAAGGGAATGAAGTTAAAATTAAGCTTAGTGATTATCCCTATAATGAATTTGGTTATTTACTTGGTCAAGTTAGTGATATATCACAAATAGCTCAAGATACAATTTATGTTATAAAAGTAGAACTTCCAACTGGACTTAAAAGCAATTTAAATAAAAATTTTAAGTTTACACACAATATGCCTGGTTCTGCTGAGATTATTACTCAAGATAAAGTATTATTGGAAAGAATCTTTGAAAAAACAATTAAGTTTTTAGACAATTAAATTCATTTTTTAGAAACTATCCAAAATTTTGTGTAAATGAACAAAAGACGGGGTTAGCTCAATTAGAGTTTTACCCGTTTTTCAAATATAGTTAAAAATTGATTCAATATCAGTCCCCAGTTGTAGCCTTCCCTAAAAGGGTAAGGCTACAGGAATGGCAATTCACATCTGATGGAAAATGTTATGATTATTATCAAAATCAACTATCAGATACCTACCAATATACAATTACACAAGAACAATCGGAGAATGGTAAATTTACTTTAAGCTATTTAAAGCTTGTGAATATCAATGATAGTAGCGATTTTTATGAATATGAAATTAATACTTTGGATAATAGTACAATGGTTTTAGATTACTTAGGAGATATGAGCGCAAAATTGACTTCATTCAATAAACAATAATTAAGTACATTAAAATAATTATCCTAGTAATATTTCTGCAGCTTCTTCAAGTACTGATGTGTCCAATTCTTTTAAATAAGCTTGGGTTACAGATAAATTTTGATGCCCCATGGATTCACTAATAATATCGGTTGCAACCCCCTTTTGCTTCAGACAATTAGCAAAACTATGCCGAGCAACATAACTACTTACATTCTTATTAATTTTGGACAATTGAGCTAATTCCTTTAATTGTCTATTGTAAACGCCCAACATTTTATGCTTTCTATTTGCTTTCTGTATGGGCGTGTAATCTTCCTTATAAAGTAAAGGAAAAACATATTTTAAACCGTAGTTGTTGGCTTGATAGTAATCCAATATTTCTTGAACAGGGGGCAATACTTTGATTTTGAAATTTCCCTTTGTCTTTGACCTTGTATAATAAATATATCCTGAATGGACATTCTTCCATTCTAATTCCAACATATCTTTAAAATTCATACCTCTGGTATAAAAACTAAACACAAAATAATTTTTAGTATTTATGAGATGAGGATTTTTACTTAAATCAAGATTTACAATTCGCATTACTTCATCAAAAGTTAATGCTCTTTTTGCAGCCCTGGCTTTTAGTTTAGATAATTTATAAATTTTAAAAGGATATAATTTTTCATTTACAAATCCCCGTTGAATGGCCATATTATAAATGGCCCTGATAGCTCTCATCTTTACACCAATACCACCATCTGTACCACCTCTTGATCTTAAAAACACTTCATATTTATTTAAGAAGGTAGCATCAAGTTCTTTAAAGCTAAGTTTTTTAAATCCATGAAAGATTTGAACTGAGGTTTGGGCATCACTATTTACTTTAGCATTACCTACCCTACCAGCCCTAATTTGTTCTTCTATAATTTCATCCCAAAAAGTAAACACATCATTTTTAAGTGGATTTAAAATTATCCTAAACTTATTATCGAAATCAAAAATTGTATAGTCAGGATTTTCAATTTCTAATTCGGTGAGTATTTTAAAAGCCCTTTCCTTAAATCTAAGTAATAACCTGTTGTTTTGAATATAATTTTCCTTTCGTTTATTGAATGCCCCAATATCTGACTTCCTCTCTTCAATTTTAGAACTAAATGGAGTTTTATAAAATTTAGATTTTCTATCTTTAGTAACTCGTAGAAAAATAGGATAAGTTTTATCCGATAGTATTTTCTTCCTTAAAACAATCTTTACTGAAGCCATAATTTTAGTCTTTTATAGTGCGTGGGTACAACATAGGTACAACAAATGGGCTATTAAATGTAAAAATTATGAAACTAAATACAAAGAAATATTTTATAAAATATTGATTATCAATATAAAAGAAAATAAATGAAATTAAATAAAAATCTAATTTTTAAGACTGTTAATCAGAGGGTCGCTGGTTCGAGCCCAGCAGGAGGAGCAACTACAAACAAAGGCTTTGCAGAAATGCAGAGCTTTTTTATTGGACTCATTTT
>PDWJ01005559.1_pt1 | contig 10291 bp, 9 predicted proteins | sample 1430881 | NCBI WGS metagenome assembly PDWJ01 (sample SAMN01162460, study PRJNA174530) | Oral metagenome, whole genome shotgun sequencing project. | biome: Marine environment; feature: Marine mammal; material: Swab sample of the gingival sulcus; isolation source: swab sample of gingival sulcus... | reverse complement strand
CTAATAAAAAATGATAATATCTGCCCTTACTGCGGCTATGATAGCGATAAAATTGAGCCAATTCAAATTCCGTTCGCTCATAAAACCGGGTCAATCCAAGGGCATGTACATGATGGCGGTATTTTTAGCTACAAAGGCCAATCCATCGTCGCTGTATTATTGAGTAGCAAGCTCGATAACAACCAAAAAGGCATCGCTTTACAACGCGATTTTGGCCGTCTATTATATCAACACTATTTTACAGTACAATAAAAGCGCTGTTTGATTTTTAATCTCTTAGCGCAATTTAATAAGATCGCTTATTTGTGTTTGATCAAGTTCAACTGCGCCGCCAATCTGTTGGCTATACAATAATATCTTAGCATAATGTTCAACCGATTCATGCCTAAAGAAAGCCTGTGTCAAGTCTTTTCCCCAGGTCACCAAACCGTGGTTGGCCAGCAATAATGCGTTGTAATCGGCCAAATAAGGTTGAATTGATTCAACCAGTTGGTCGGTGCCGGTCAAGGCATAGGGCGCCACCGGCACGTCGCCTACCGATACGATAAATTCGCCAATAATCGGCTTGTTGAGCGGTTGGCGCGCAGCGGCAAAAGCGGTTGAACGCGGTGGATGAGCGTGTACAACGGCAGCAACGTCAGGGCGATTTTGGTAAATTGCTAAATGCATTTTGACCTCGGACGACGGCTTGCTGGCGCCGGCGATGACATTGCCCGCCACGTCGATGACGATCAAATCGTCCGGTTGCATAGCGCCCTTGCTAACGCCGGTTGGCGTTATGACGATGCGGTCATCTGCTATGCGCACCGAGATATTGCCATCATTGGCGACGACAAATCCCTTGTTATAAAGCACTTGTCCAATTTTGCAAATCTGTTTTCGCACTTCATTCTCAAATTTCAAAATAGCTCCTATCTTATTCAAACAACTTAGCAATAGCCACTTTATTTGGCGATTTAATAACCCCTTTTTCAGTAATAAATGCCGTGATGTATTTAGCCTCTGTTACATCAAATGCCGGATTGTAAGCCTTAACACCCTGTGGCGCTGTACGGCGGCCAAAACCGTTGCCAATTTCTTCCGGATCGCGTAGCTCGATCTCGATGTCAGCACCACTCTGTGTCGCCATATCAATTGTTGAAGTTGGTCCCAGCACATAAAAGGGAATACCGTATTCTTTTGCCAAAATTGCAACGCCTGATGTGCCAATTTTATTGGCGGCGTCGCCATTGGCAGCAACCCGATCACAACCGACTAAAACGGCATCAATTTTGCCCTCTTTCATCACTTGTGATACCATATTGTCGCAAATGACGGTGACGTCAACGCCGGCCTTATCTAGTTCATAAGCAGTTAGCCTGGAGCCTTGCAAAAGCGGTCGAGTTTCATCGGCATAAACCTTAAAATCGTAATTTTGTTCATGACCAACGTACAGCGGTGCCAACGCTGTGCCATAGCCCGATGTCGCGATGCCACCGGCATTGCAATGTGTCAAAATACCCATTTTAGGTTTTAACAAGGCAAGTCCGTGTTTGCCAATCGCTCTGCCCATCGCTTGGTCTTCACTTAGAATTGCTTCACTTTCCCGCAATAACTCTTTTTTAATTTGAGCGATCGGCAACTGTTGATTGCGCTCCAAACAAGCGGTCATACGGTCTAATGCCCAAAATAAATTGACGGCGGTCGGCCGCGATGTCGCCAGGTAATCACGCACTTTAATAAAGTCACTTTTAAAATCGGCATAATGCTCTGCCGTCGAACGATTGGCGCAAACATACAGGCCAAAGGCGGCGGCGATGCCAATTGCCGGGGCACCGCGTACGCGCAATTTTTTGATTGCCTCAAAGATTTCAGCCGGTTGATCGAGTTCGATAAAAAGCTCGCGATTAGGCAGTTCGGTTTGGTCTATTATAACCAGCTTATCTTTGGTTTTGTTTAATGTTGCCGGAATAACTGTACTTATCATGCTTCCTCCTCATATTTGTCGTATTAATTTTATCATGCTTTTAGTAATTTTTCTAGCTGTCGTTAATGTTCGTTTTACGATACTTTATAAAGGGTAAATTACAGATAACTATTAGATTTTGGACAATTTTATCAAAGTAAGGAGATGACTATGCCAAGTGAATTTAATCGTTTAAGCGGCTTTTTGGAGGCTATTCGTAGCCACACCAGTTTTAAACCAAAAGTGGCGCTTGTTCTAGGATCTGGACTGGGTGGTTTTGTCGATGAATTAGACATTATCGATGCGGTAAATTATCGCGATATTAAAGATTTTCCGGTTTCGACAGCACCTGGTCACGTCGGTCGCTTCGTCTTTGTCAATATCAAAGGCGTGCCGACGGTGATTATGCAAGGGCGGATTCACTATTATGAGGGTTACGCAATGCGCGATGTCGTCGCGCCGATTCGGCTACTTAAAATGCTCGGTGCCGAGATACTATTCTTGACTAATGCCGCCGGCAGCGTTGATCTATCTTACAAAGTAGGCGATTTTATGATTATTAAAGACCACATTTCTTGCTTATTGCCGTCGCCACTGCGCGGTGAAAATATTGCCGAATTAGGTAGCCGCTTTAGTGATATGACAACGGTTTACGACCTTGATTTGCAAAAGATTATTGCCGATGTAGCCGCCAAGCATCAAATTAGCTGTAAAACTGGCGTCTATTTACAAACGGCGGGTCCCAACTTTGAAACAGCGACCGAGGTGGCCATGTATCGCCTATGGGGGGCCAGCGCCGTTGGAATGAGTACCGCTTGCGAAGCGATGGCCGCCAATCATATGAATATGAAAATTTGTGGTATTTCTTGTATTAGCAACTTGGGCGCCGGCATTGGTAACAACCCTTTGACCGAGGAAGAAGTCGCTGAAACGACAACGCGCATTGCCGATCAGTTTAAAATGCTAATTGAAAAAACAATTGAACAGATGGGGGCGCTATAATGAGAGGACTCTATTTTGACGGCAAAACTCTGCACTACAAAACCGATTTAGCGATGCCCCAAGTCAGCAGTGGCCACAGCATCGTTAAAATTAGCCACGCCGCAATTTGCAATACCGACAAAGAAATATTAAAGGGCTACAAACCCGACTTCAAGGGTATTTTAGGACACGAATTTGTCGGCACTGTAACGGATTCCGAGCAAAAAGATTTAATCGGTAAAATGGTGGTCGGCGAGCTAAACGAAGGTTGCGGTAACTGCATCTACTGCAATAGCGGACGCGAAAAACACTGTGAGCAGCGCAAAGTAATTGGTATTCATAATCAAGCGGGCTGTTTTGCCGAATATATGGCAATTGCCAATCACTTGCTACATCAAGTGCCGGCCGGCTTAACGGCAGAAAAAGCGGTTTTTTGTGAGCCCTTGGCGGCAGCGCTGGAGATTCCCAACTCATTTCACCTGCCGGTCGATACGCCAATCGCACTATTAGGCGACGGCAAGCTGGCCTATATGATTGCCCAAGTATTGGCACTAATGGGTTTAAGCATCACCGTGTTTGGCAAGTCAGCACAAAAATTAACGGCCTTTGAACCCTTTGCCAAAACGGCATTAACACCTGCCGGTAGTTTTGAAACGGTAATCGATGCCACCGGTTCACCAAGCGGCATCGCCGTCGCACAGCAGCTGGTGCGCAAGCGCGGTACCATTATTGTCAAAAGTACCTACGCTGAAAAGGTAACGCTTGATCTCAGCTACTTTGTGGTTAACGAAATACGACTAGTTGGCACGCGCTGTGGTCCATTTGAGCCGGCACTTAATCTGCTAAAACGCGATTTAATTAAATTCATGCCAATTAAGTTTTACGATTTAGCCGATTATCAGCAGGCTTTTGCCGAAAGACAATTTAAAGCCGGTTTTAAGTTGTAACGCTTCTGCCATTTTTTAACGTTTACTAGCATATTTAGCCAATATGTTTTATACTGTTATTGTACTACAAAGTCAATGATACCCACTGATAAGGAGGAGCGCATGAAAAAATTACTATCTTTTACTTTAGTCGTCATACTGTTATTTTCTTTAGCCGGCTGTACGACGACAACTAGTGAAACGACGACTAGCGAAACGACTACTGCACCCGCTGAGACGACGGCAAGTGAAGCTGCTACAACTAGTAACGAGTCAGAAACTGTACAATCTAGTGAACAAGCCGATAACGGCTTAAAAATCGCCATTGTCACCAGCCCATCCGGTGTCGACGACGGCTCTTTTAACGAGGACAACTACAATGGCATTTTGGACTTTATCGCCGAAAATAACCAAGCTGAAGTCAGCGCCGTTAACGAACCGACTGGTGATCCGGCTGCGGCAGTTGATACCGTCGCCGCCATCGTCGCCGACTACGACGTCATCGTCGCCTGCGGTTTCCAATTTTCCGGTATTGGTGCGATTGCACTCGATAACCCAGACACTAAATTTATCTTGGTTGATACTTTTCCGGTTGACGCCGATGGCAACCAACTGGAATTAGACAATGTCTACGCCATGCAATTTGCCGAGCAAGAAAGCGGTTTCTTTGCCGGCATGGCCGCCGCCTTACAATCACAAACTAAAAAAGTAGCCGTCGTCAACGGCATTGCTTTTCCATCTAATGTCAACTACCAATGGGGTTTTGAATCAGGTGTCAACTACGCCAATAAAAAATACGACACCGGCGTCACCATCGTCGAGCTGCCGTCTTACGCCGGCACAGACGTAACCGGTGCCGATGTCGGCGGTAACTACGTCGGTAATTTCAGCGATGAAGCAACCGGCAAAGTAGTGGCCAACGCACTATTAGATGAAGGCTGTGATATTATCTTCGTCGCCGCCGGCGCATCGGGTAACGGCGTCTTTACCGCCGTTAAAGAAGCCGGTAATAGCTTTGTCATCGGCTGTGATGTCGACCAATTTGACGACGGCGTCAATGGTGATGCTAACATTATTTTAACTTCAGCCTTAAAAATTATGCGAATGAATGTCACCAAGCAATTGAACAATATCTTAGACGGTAGTTTTGCCGGTCAAAACGAAATCTTGACAGCCGCTTCTGACTCAACCGGCTATGTCGATTTGAATGGACGTCAACAACTGTCAGCTGATACACTTGAAAAACTGAGCGCTGCTTATGCACTGCTCAAAGAGGGCAAAATCGTACCGGCGGCAAACTTTAACGACATTACTCCGGAAGATTTTCCAGGATTAAACGACTAACAAAGCAATGGGATTAAATAGTATGTCTGAGCCGATTATCGAATTAAAAAACATCACAAAGACTTTTCCCGGCATTGTCGCCAACGACAATATTTCGTTGACGATTAACAAGGGTGAAATATTTGCCCTATTAGGTGAAAACGGTGCCGGCAAATCGACGTTGATGAGCATTTTATTTGGCATGTATCAACCGGACAAAGGTCAGATTATCGTGCGCGGCAAGAGACAAACTATCGAATCACCCAGCTACGCTACCAGCCTAAACATCGGCATGGTGCACCAACACTTTAAGCTGGTCGGCAACTATACCGTTGCTGAAAATGTCATTTTGGGAATGGAGCCTAACAGCAAAAAATTGGGCTTCATTCCCTATCTTAATACCAAAAATAGCGAACAAAAAATCGCTCAGCTTTCTGAAACATACGGTTTGGCGGTCGACCCCACTAAACGCATTGAAGAAATCGATGTTTCGATGATGCAACGGGTCGAAATTATTAAAATGCTCTATCGCCAAGCCGAAATACTAATCTTTGATGAACCAACCGCCGTTTTAACGCCACAGGAAATTACGGCATTACTCGAAATTATCAAAAGCCTCAAAGCCGCCGGCAAAACGATTATTTTAATTACCCATAAACTGGAAGAAATAAAAAAAATAGCTGACCGTTGTGCCATTCTGCGCAAGGGAAAACTAATTGACGTGCTTGATGTCAAAGACACCGATACGACGCAAATGGCCAATTTGATGGTCGGACGCGATGTCGTCTTTGACATCGATAAAAAAGCCGCTCAGTTGGGTGATGTCGTACTCGACGTCAAACAGCTTAATGTCGTTAACAAAGTTGGCTTTGAGCTACTTAAAAATATAAACTTAACCATTCGTAGTGGTGAAATACTGGCAGTGGCCGGCGTTTCCGGCAATGGCCAAATCGCCCTCGCCGATGCCATTTGTGGCTTATTGCCGATTAAAAGTGGCCAGATTAGATTGAACGGTGAACTGATTAACGATCTAACCATCGCCGAACGGGTGCGCGGCAAGATTTCTTATATTCCCGAAGATCGCCAAAACGACGCCCTGATTCTCGACTTGCCATTACGTGATAATATGTTACTAAAAACTTATGATCGACCAACTTATCAACACAATAACTGGCTTGATGGCGACGCCTTTAACCGTTATACCGAGCAGGCGATTCGCAATTACGACATTCGCTCGGCGAGCGGCAGCCAAACAATTGTCCGCTCAATGAGCGGCGGTAACCAACAAAAGGCGATTATCGCCCGCGAAATCGATTTAAACTCGCCCTTGATGATTTTTGTACAACCGACCAGAGGACTCGACATCGGCGCGATCGAAAATATTCATAAACAGATCTTAAAACAACGCGATATGGGCAAAGCTATTCTGCTAATCTCATTAGAACTAGATGAAGTAATGCAACTGGCTGATACCATTGCCGTCATCTACAACGGCGAAATACTGCACACAGCAGCGGCTAATAAGCTGACCACCGATCAGATTGGTGAATACATGATGGGAGTAGTCCAACATGAAAAATAAACAACTCAACTATAGCGCCATCATCGTACCGCTGATTGCCGTTGTCGCCAGCTTGATCGCCGGTGCAATCATCTTTATGCTATTGGGCAAAAACCCATTTGAAGCCTATTATAGTCTATTGCAAGGCAGTGGCTTTCTGCCAAAAGCCAGCTATGGTGGCAGTCAAGGCATGTTAACCGACTTTGCCAATTTTGTCAACGCCTGGACACCGCTGCTATTGGCTTCTTTGGCGGTGGCAATCGCCCTAAAGGCCGGACTATTTAACATCGGCGTAGCCGGACAAATGCTAATTGCCGGATTTATTACCACCATTTCAGTCGGCTACTTGGAACTGCACTGGCTGGTGGCTAAACCGTTGGCCTTGCTGATTGGCCTATTGACAGGTGCAGCTACCGGCGCACTAATTGGCTATTTGAAACATCGCTTTAATATCAATGAAGTCGTTTCTTCGATTATGTTTAACTATATTATACAATACGTAGTCGGCTTCTTTATTACGACGCGCTATATCAACCCCGTTTCGAGGCAGTCTAATCCAATCAGCGCCGCTTCGCGTTGGACGCTTAGCAAATTTCTGCTGGGCGATTTAAAAGTCGATATTCCGCTTGGCATTATCATTGCCATTCCGGTTGCCATAGCGCTTTACATTTTAATTGAAAAAACGACCATCGGTTATGAAATTAAGGCGGTCGGCTCAGGTAAACGCGCCGCGCGCCACGCCGGCATCGATATCTATCAAACGACGATTAAGACCATGGCCTTATCAGGTGGCCTCGCCGGTTTGGCCGGTGTCACCTATTACTTGGGTTATTTTGGCTCAATTATGCCACGTACACTGGCACCACTTGGGTTTGATGCCATCGCCGTCGCCCTGCTGGGTAACATTCACCCGCTGGGTATTATCGCCTCGTCTTTTTTAATATCAATCATCAGCAGCGGCAGTACCTATATGCGATCGGCCACCGGCGTCGAAGCCGAAATCGCCGCCGTTATCATCGGTATCATCTTGCTGTTTAGCGCCTGCGGCGTCTACATCAAGAAAAAACTGGACGACATTAAAATGTAATTTAGTCAGTCGCCGGCAAATTTTAACCGGCCGGCAAAATGCTTTTAGATAAATATTACGGAGCAAATTATGCAAACACTAATCATCGATGGCCTGGTCTTTGCCCTACCGTTGTTTATTATGACAATTGGTGGTATTTATAGTGAAAAAAGCGGCGTCATCAACCTCGCACTAGAGGGACTACAGGGCTTTGGCGCCTTTAGCGGCGCTCTAGCTGCCACGCTAATCGCTTTAAATGGTGGACTTAGCGGCGAGTTAATATATTTGTTATCACTGGCCTGTGCCATGTTAGGCGGCGCCCTGTTTTCGTTATTACACGCCATGCTTTGTATCAAATTTAAAGCCAATCAGGTGATTAGCGGTGTCGTCGTCAATATATTGGCAATAGCACTGACCAGCTTTTTGACACGTCAAATCAATGCTGTTTACTTTGGCAAACCCTCGAATAAATTTATTCTTAACATTTCTTCGCGCATGCGTCTACCGGGGCTTGCCGATCTACCAATAATTGGTTTTATCTTTGACAATTTTTACAGTTTTCAGCTGTTTATTGTCATATTGGCAATTGTCGCTTGGTACGCCCTCTACCGCACGCGTTTTGGACTACACCTGCGTGCCGCCGGTGAAAATCCGCACGCACTCGATGCCGCCGGCGTTGGCGTTAATCGCATTCGTACCATTGCTATTTTAGTTTCAGGCGCTTTATCAGGATTAGCCGGCATTAGCTTTGCCTACTCGATATCAGCTAATTTTTCAACGTCAATCTACGCCGGCTACGGCTTTTTAGCAATTGCTGCACTAATTTTCGGCAATTGGAAAATCATACCGACATTAGCAACTTGTCTTTTGTTCGGTTTTGCCAAAGCAGGTGGCTACGAATTAATTAAAGCGCTTAAAATGCCCAATGCTTATGGCGATCTAATTATGACACTGCCCTACGTACTGACACTAGTGCTTTTAATATTTTTCAGCAAACACAATCGCCCGCCCAAGGCGCTGGGCGATATTTATGATAAAGGAAAACGCTAATCAAAATATTACTAGAAAGAGGTTTAACATGAAAACTAGATTCTACAATGCGCGCGTTTTGACAATGGCTAATCAATTTGAAATCATAGAGGGTGAGCTGTGGGTAACAGACGATCGCATCAGTTATATCGGGCCGGCTAGACCAAGCGCCGGCGAAAATTGGGACAGACAAATCGACGTCCAAGGCAACTTGCTGATGCCCGGATTTAAAAATGGTCACAGCCATTCGGCAATGACTTTTTTACGCTCTTATGCTGACGATTTACCGCTCATGGACTGGCTACATCAGAAAATTTTTCCAATGGAGGCCAAATTGAATGGTGAGCGGGTTTACCACTTGACCAAACTGGCGATTATGGAATACCTCAGTAGCGGTATCACCGCCAACTTTGATATGTATTTTTTCAATGAAAGCATTGCCCACGCCGCAGTTGACACCGGCTTTAGAACTGTTATGGTCGGTACTATTTTTGACGACGTCAAGCAAGTTGCCGAACAAGAAGCAATCTTTCACAAATATCAAAATTATGCCGACAACGTATCCTTTAAATTGGGGTTTCATGCCGAATACACTACCAATGATGCCGTAATGCGTGAGTTGTCAGCGCTATCACATCGCCTTAAGCAGCCGGTCTTTGCCCACAATTCGGAGACCGAGACAGAAGTAGCCGGCTGCATCGAAAGACATGGCGTGACGCCAACCGTTTACATGTACGAACACGGCTTGTTCGACTACGGCGGCGGTGGCTATCACTGTGTTCACTTAAGTGAACGCGATAAGCAAATATTTTTAGAAAAAGACCTGTCGATTATAACCAACCCCGCCGCCAACTTAAAGCTGGCCAGCGGCATTGCCGACATCAACAGCGTACTCAAAATGGGCATTAATATCGGTATCGGCACCGACGGCCCGGCTGGTAATAACGCCCTCGATATGTTTCGCGAAATGTTTTTGGTAAGCGGTCTGGCCAAAGTGGTCTGTCAAGATGCCGCCGTTGTCGATGGCTACGATGTACTAAAAATGGCGACAATCGGCAGTGCCAAAGCAATGGGTCTAACCGACTGTGACGTATTAGCTGTTGGCAAAAAAGCCGACCTTATCATGATCGACCTTAATCAGCCCAATATGCAGCCGCTTAACAATATCGTTAAAAATATCGTCTACAGCGGCTCAAAGAGCAATATTAAATTAACGATGATCGATGGTATCGTACGCTACGAGGACGGCAACTACTTTATCGGCGACAGCACCGAACGGGTTTATCAAAAGGCCAATCAGATTATTGCAGAAATTAAAAGCGAGTTATAAATGCAAAACAGGATGACCTAAAGCTTAATAAGCTGTTTTATCTTTTGCTTGATTATAGTATACCTTAAACTGTTCAATGATGGCCTTGTCTTCAAAAAAACGGTAGATTCTGGCCTTTTGCATATCGCTG